>ERZ1023652.157-NODE-157-length-15827-cov-3.473376_pt1 | contig 15827 bp, 16 predicted proteins | sample MGYA00520879_ERZ1023652 | MGnify/ENA primary metagenome ERZ1023652 (study PRJEB33180, sample SAMEA4044469) | wastewater metagenome | place: Denmark | collected 2016-04-02 | study: EMG produced TPA metagenomics assembly of the PRJEB13832 data set (Local...
GGCTCAACACGCACGGCGCAACTTTTGCATTGACAGCATTGCCTGCCTGTCTGCCACCCAATGGGCCCAGGAAGTGGCCGCAGGATTGCATTTTGCAGACATCGCTTGCGTATTGCAGCGTTTTGCCAGCCACGACTTACTGGCACTGGACGATGCCGACCGCCTGTGGGGCATGCCCCAAGCACAGCAGGCGTTTGCAGAGCTGTTAATTGAGCGCCAAGAGCAAGGTTTGCGCACCTTATTGACCGCCACCCTGTACCCCGCATCGCCCCACAACCCGCAGCCGCTGTGCGATCTGCTGGCCCAGCAAACCGCTGTGCGCCTGCATTGACGGCTTGGTCTTTCAGGTGGGCGCAGACGGGGGCAAAGCGGTCTATGAGCCCCGAACACCAACGCAGATTCGGTTGCCACGGATACCAAAGCGGCGGCCTGTTGCACATCGCCAGGGGTGCTGGCCATCCCGCGCAGCCTGTCGCAGGTGGCGATGCGCCTTCCTACTCGTGGCCAGTGGCCGCCTTTGTGCGACACATTTTGTCGTACCTATCGCAATAATGGCAACGATTGAGCCCCGGGCCGTTTTTGGTCGCCACCAGAGAAAGGATTGCGATGATTTTGGACATTGCCTACACCCAGCACCAAGGCACAGACTGGCGCTACCCCGTGCAGCAGGATGCGCTTTGGAACAGTGTGGAAGTCATTCAGTCACGCAACCGGCTTCCCGCTGGCCTGCAAACACATGCCGACGTAATCTCCCTGGCCGTGGCCGATGGCTTAGGTGGCACCCCCCAGGCAGAGCGTGCCAGCCGCACGGTGCTGGAAGAGTTAGCCGCAGCCATCCAAGGCGGCGCATTGTTTGATAGGGGCCTGGTGCGGCGCATTCACGCCCGCCTGTGTGATCGGCTGGCCTTTGGCGAAACCATCGGATCGGCCACCACGCTGGCGGCAGTACAAATCCAGGGTGAGCAATGCGCGGTCATGAACGTAGGTGACAGCCGGGTGTACCGCCTTTCCTCACGGGGCGAGTGGCAGCAACTGTCACGCGACCACACCGTCCTCAACGGCATGATTGCGCGTGGCGAGGCCGCAGAAGGCGAGGAATACGCCACCGTCTACAACACGCTGGACTCTTGCCTGGCGGCAGACAGCGAGGATGCCGACTTCGACATCCACCAATGCGTTGCCCCCTTTTTGCCGGGTGATGCCTTGCTGCTGTGTACCGACGGGGTGCACGACACCTTGGACAGTGCATCGCTGCAGCAACTGATCGTGCCAGGCACCTCTGCACTGGCGCAAGCCCAGATACTGCGCAAAGCGGTGATCAGGGCCGGGGCGCCGGACAACTTTTCTCTGATCTTCATCGCCAGCAACGCGGTGGCCTGCTGAGCGGCTTGCGCCATACCTCTTTTGCTGTCTATGCGCCCCCTCTCCAAATCCAAACTCCTGGCCTTTCGCCAGTGCCCCAAACGCCTTTGGCTGGAGGTGCACCAGCCCGAACTGCGCGCGGACTCTGGCCCGGCAGTTGCCCGTTTTGCCACGGGCCTCCAAGTGGGTGACATTGCCCGCCAGCTGTATGACCCGCAAAGCCTGGGAGCGCTGATCGATCCACAGGCCGAAGGCTTTGACGCCGCCTTTGCCCGCACCCAGCACCTGCTGACCCACAGCCGCCAACCTATTTTTGAGGCAGGTTTTCGTGCGGGCGGTGCGCTGGCCTTTGCCGATGTGCTGCTGCCCAGCGATGAAGGCGATCAGCTTGGCTGGCGCATGGTGGAAGTCAAATCGTCCACCAGCGTCAAGGATTACCACCGCGATGAGGCCGCCATCCAGGCCTGCCTGGTGCGAGAAAGCGGGATCGCGCTCACGGCCATCGCCCTGGCGCACATCGACAGCGGCTGGACCTACCCTGGCCAGGGCGACTACCAGGGCTTGCTGCGTGAAAGCGACCTGAGCGAAGAGGCCTTTGCCCGTGCCGATGAGGTGAAAGGTTGGGTGGCACAAGCCCAGGCAGTAGTGCACTGCGACAGTGCGCCGACCTTGGCCACTGGTGCGCAGTGCTTTCACCCCTTTGAGTGCGGCTTTTACAACCACTGCGCCAGCCTGGAACCGCAGGCCGAGCACCCCATCCACTGGCTGCCGCGCCCCGGCCAGGCGGTGCAAAACCATGTGCAGGCGCACGGCGTGGCGGAACTGCGTGACCTGCCCGATGACCTGCTCAATCCGCTGCAACTGCGCGTCAAGCACGCCACGCTGTCGGGCCAGGCTTTTTTTGACCAAGCGGGCGCGGCGCAGGCGCTGTCGGGCCACCCGCTGCCCGGGTACTTCATCGACTTTGAAACCATCCAGTTCGCTGTGCCCATCTGGGCTGGCACGCGGCCCTATCAGCAAATCCCTTTCCAGTTCAGCGTGCACCATCTGGACGCCGAGGGACACGCCACCCACACCGCGTTTCTCGATCTGTCGGGCCACAACCCTTGCCGCGCGTTTGCCCAGGATCTGGTTGCGGCCTGCGGAACCCAAGGCCCCGTGTTTGTGTACAACGCCGCGTTTGAGACCACCCGCATCCGTGAACTGGCCGAGCGCTTTGCCGACCTGGCCCCGCACCTGCTGGCACTGAACGAGCGTGTGGTGGATCTGCTGCCCATCGCGCGCCAGCACTACTACCACCCCAGCCAGCAGGGCAGTTGGAGCATCAAGGCCGTGCTGCCTGCCCTGTGCCCAGACCTGCGCTACAGCGACCTGGACGGCGTGCAAGACGGCGGCATGGCGCAGCAGGCCTACCTGGAGGCCATTGCCCCCACCACCACCGCCCAGCGCAAAGCCGAGTTGCAAGACCAATTGCTGGCCTATTGCCATCTCGACACCTGGGCCATGGTGCGCCTGTGGGCCGCCTTCACCGCCAACACCTTGAAGAAGAAAGCCCCATGACATGGCGAAACGCCCCGACACCCTGGAAACTCTGCTGCTGGCGCTAGAGCTATTACGCCGCATCCCCCGCAAAAACAAAATCACTGCGAGGGAGCTGCAAGAACAGCTCCAAAACGCTGGCATGGATCGGGATCTGCGAACCATCCAGCGCATGCTTGAAACCTTCAGCGAGCATTTCGAAATAGAGCGTGACGACCGCAGCAAACCCTACGGCTTTCGGTGGCAGGAAGCGTCGCGTGGCATGGCGGTGTCGCACCTCACGCCCCAAGAGTCTTTGTTGCTGCAACTGGCGCAAGAACACCTGCGCAACCTGCTGCCCCCGCGCCTCATGCAGTCCATGTCTGGCTTTTTTGACCAGGCGCGGCGCAACCTCGACGGCTACCCGGACAACCCCCAGTCCACCTCCCTGGAACGTGAATGGCAACACAAGGTGCGGGTGGTTGCCACCAGTCAGCCACTGCTGCCGCCCACCATCGCCCCCGGCGTGCTGGAAGAGGTGAGCGAGGCGCTGTACGCCAACCGCTGGCTGGAGCTGGACTACCAGAACGCCGCTGGCAAGCGCCAGCAGGCCAAGGTCATGCCCCTGGGGCTGGCCCAGCAAGGCCCGCGCCTGTACCTGGTGTGCCGTTTTGAAGACTTTGACAACGAACGCAGCCTGGCCCTGCACCGCATCCGCAAGGCGCAAGCCTCCACCTTGAGTTTTGAGCGACCAAAGGAATTTGACCTAGCCCAATATGACGCCGATGGGCGATTTGGTTTTGGATATGGCGAGAAGGTGCGCCTCACGTTCGAAATCGAAACTGAGGCAGGCTTTCACCTGACAGAAACCCCGTTATCACGCGATCAAGACGTGCAGGTGCTGAACGCTGAATGGATGCAGATATCGGCCACGGTGGTGGATAGTGCCATGTTGGAATGGTGGCTCAGAGGGTTTGGGGAGGCTGTCAGAAATATCCGAAAAACGGCTGTTGAATCGTAAGAAAAGCATTCTTGAAAAACTCACTCTGAATAGGAAATAGGTATGGTCCCAAATTTTTTTGCGTCTGAATATTCTTATTTTCCAGAGGAAAATTTTTTGCGTTGGTTTTTGAAATGGGCGATTGAGTCGAATAAAAGTATTAAGCCAAATTTGTACGCGGTTGCAAAATCGTTTCTGGCGTTGGTGTGCTCTAGAAATAATTTTCAATTGGATTTGAAAATTGATATGGTGACTGATGTTGCGTATGTGCTGGATAGTGAATATAGTTTGTGGTTTGTTCTGAATGACAACATCGCGCTGGCGATCAATGGTGGAAATCTATATGAACATACGCTCGATGAAATTCGGAAAAATCTTTCCAAAATTTCTGGAGATTACAAAATTCCATCCAGTCGGGTTTGTGCATTTACTTATGATTGCCGAGATGGGACAGATGACATTCGAAGTCTGGCGGATCAAGGATTCCCACTGATTGATCGTCGTGATTTGCTTCGTTTGTTCTCCAGTCCCGTTGGTGTGCGGGCAGAGGTGGAAAGCGATACGTATTCTGATTTTAAGAAATACCTACTGCAGTTAGAGAACGAGGCGCAAGGTTTCCTTCGTATGCCGCCAGCTGTGTGGAAGTGGACGCAGTGGGTCGGTTATTGCCATGATTTGTATATGCGCTTTGGCAATGGCCGCCGTGGGCGTTTCGTAGATCTCATTGCCCGTACAAGCCACGAATTTTTCGATATGGGGCATCAGGTGGTTGATGGCGGGATTTTATTTCTGCGCATCGATGACAAGCACCAACTCAGTTTCATGCTGCAAATCGAAAAATTAGAGGAGCGCAGGAAGTGGCTTGCTTATTGGCAAGACAAGGTTTTCGCCATTAGTAAGCAATTGGGTTTAGAGATTGTTCGCCCTCGCTGTGTAGGCGCTGAAAAAGATGTTGTGCTTGCGACGCTGGCTCAAAGTTATATGGCTTTGCAGGATGATGGCTTGGTTGATGTGCAAGCTACGTCTGATAAGATTGATTCGGTTTCGGTTCTTTTGGCTATCTGAAAACCATGAGCTCCATGGTCGAGAAATAAATTTTAAAGCCCGGCGCCCTGCAGCGCCTTGTTCAGCTGAACGGCTCGGTGTTCGCTCAGCCCCTCCCAGGGCTGGCAAAAGACCACCCGATGCCTGTAGTCTCGAAAGTCACCCTGCGAATCGTCCAGTGCAACCCACGGCCTATTGCTCGCGTGGTGTTGTTGCAGCCACTCCAGGATTTCCCATTCCCGTATGTGCATCCTCGGTGGCCCGTCTGCCGGATACGTGGGCGTAATCCCCACGATACGGCGTGCAATATCCGCAGAAAAGAAGGCGCGTAGTTGCAGCATGCCAAATTGCTGGCGCCAGGTCGAGCTGATAACGATTTGCACGCCTGGGTGCCGACGCATCACTGCTTCAAACCTAGGTAGATGGCAGAAGCAGACCTCTTTGGGCGTCGGCTCGCCATCGTATTGGGGGTGTAGCACCCCGTCGAAATCCAAAAAAAGAAAATTTACCATCGGCGAAGTGATTCCGGGGTTGTTACATTCCATCCGTGCGTGGTAAGACGTGCAAAAATATCGCCTGTCAATGGGTTCCAATTTTCCGGCATTTTGATTTTCATCGAATTTTCTCCGTTCGCATCTAAAACTTTTTTCTGATCTTGAGAGATGTGTACCACGCCAATAATTCGATCCAAAATTCTTGCGAGATCCTCTGCGTAGGAATCATCCTCCACGTATTCAACAACCAGTTTCCGAGATTCAAAATAATTCAAAAATAAATCACGAATGAATGCACATGGGACAACGTGCTCTGGGTGCGCCCCTGCGCTAGGCGCTGCGTCTGTTTTTCCAAGATAAATCTCGGTGTTGGGAAAAATAAATTCGATTGCACGGCTGTGATGGGTTATTACTCCCTCGCTCATTAACCAAAAAATTCTTACTAGTTGAATGCATTTCTCTTTGCGAGTGGGTTTGTGATTATCTTCTAAAATTTTGATGGAGTTTTCATATCTGCTGCATATTTTTATTAGCTTTTGTTCTGAGTCTTGAATGTTGATTGTGTCTGAATTTTTTGTTCTGAGCCAAGCCTCTGTTCTTAAGGCTGTAGTTAGTAGGTCGCAGTTATTTTTGCGAATGAGATCTTCGAGAATGTAGTTTCTCAAATCGCTCCAATGCAATAATTTGCCCGAGATTGGGTTTAATAATTCTAATAATTCTGAGTGACCATCCCCGGAAGAGGTTTTGTGCAGGTATTGAAAATAATACGATAAAAATGATACTTTTTCTAGATAATTAAATTCTTTGAAATTTTTTGGCATGATTACTCTGTGGTCTGTTGAGATATTTTTGAATGTATTTGAGGGATGTCGTGATGGTTGATTTGTGTTTTTGATTAATTGAATAGTTATTGATTTTTTTGTTTTGATTTAAATTATTGCGATGTTGAAAATTTAAAGTAAAGTTCCCCCAAAATTTTTGCATCGCGCAGCGTATCCAAATTCGTACCTTCAGGCTCTTGAATTTGATAGCGCTCACACAGTGAATTCAGGCTGCATCGCTCGCCTGGGTGCTTCTCTTTGAAATAAGCAAGGGTATCAATCCATAATTCTGGTTTCGATAAATGAGGCCAATCTAGGTCAATATTGAAGAACTCGAAATCAAGAAATGCTCTGTCAAATTCTGCATTGTGAACTACCAATTTGTCGTTCCCAACGAAATCGATGAAGGCTTGGGCAATATCCGCAAATGTGGGTTTGCCTGCCACCATGGCGTCGTTGATTCCGGTGATTTCTGTAATCTCCTCAGAAATAGGGTGCTCTGGGTTCAGCAAGTGGTGGAACTCCCGTCCGGTCAGCTTGCCGTCCAGCATTTCTACTGCGGCGATTTCCACAATGCGGCCTTCAGCAGGTGATAGGCCGGTGGTTTCGGTGTCAAGAATGATCAGTCGCATGGGTGTTTCGGGTGGTTGGGTGTGGGGCAAACGTCTGGTTCATGCTGCCCCGGCATCGTAGCCAGTGAGTTGCGCAGTCTGCGTTGGATGGGGGTGTGGTGTGGTTTATCTGAAAGGGGTTAAGAGTTCACGCCATCGGTGTGTTTGAAGTTCAGACCGTCTGCACTGTTGTATCCGGCAGCATGCAGCGCGGCGGCCATTTTGCTGCGGGCCGTCGGGTTGGTCGTGACAAGCTGCACACGCTGAGGCAAGCAGTCGTGCCCTATGGCCCAGTGCAGCACGTCCAGGCCTGTTTGGGCCGTGCCCAGGTCATGGTCCAGGCACAGGCAGGCCCAGGGGCCACTGGCCAGCAGGCGCTGCCCCGCCTCGGGCGTGCGGGCAATGGCGTCGGCGTTAAGGTCGCGCACGTCGTCAATCAGTAGCCACATGGTTTGCTCCGTTTCTGCTGGGCCCTGCCTGGACTGGGCTGGCGCTTGTGTGGAAGAGGAGTGCGGCAACCATTCTCTCCAGTGCTGCGACAAAATGCGTCGCCTTCACGCATGCGCCGCGAAACCATTGCGTGCGCTGATAGCGCGACGCCTCGGGTGTAACGGGTATCGTTGCGCCCATGGCAAAAATCACTCACTTCACCGCAAATACGCGCCCGGCCCGCTGCGTCATGGTGCTGGGCACCACCAGCGGCGCCGGCAAAAGCTGGCTCACCACCGCGCTGTGCCGCTACTACAGCAACCTGGGCCTGAAGGTGGCGCCGTTCAAGGCGCAGAACATGAGCAACAACGCCCGCGTGGTCGAAGGCATCGATGGCGCCTGGGGCGAAATCGGATCGGCGCAGTACTTCCCGGCCCTGGCCGCGCGCGCTGTGCCTGAGGTGCGCATGAACCCGCTCTTGCTCAAGCCCGAGGCCGACACGCACAGCCAGGTGGTGCTGCTGGGGCAGGTGAGCGAGCCGCTCACCGCGCTGCCCTGGCGCGGCCGCAGCGCCGTGGTGTGGCCGCAGATCGCCGCCGCGCTCGACCAGCTTCGCGCCGAGAACGACGTGGTGGTGATCGAGGGCGCGGGCTCGCCCGCCGAGACCAACCTGCACGCCAGCGACATCGTGAACATGCGCGTGGCGCGCCATGCCGGTGCGCGCTGCCTGCTCGTCACCGACATCGACCGGGGCGGCGCCTTTGCCCACCTGTATGGCACCTGGGCGCTACTGCCCGAGGACGAGCGGGCGCTGATCCACGGCTTCGTGCTCAACAAGTTCCGGGGCGATGCCAGCCTGCTCGCGCCCGCGCCGCAGCACCTGCAGGAGCGCACCGGCGTGCCCACCGTGGCCACCATTCCCATGCAGTGGCACCACGGCCTGCCCGAGGAAGACGGTGTGTTTGATATGACCCCCACGCTCGGCACTGGCGTGTCCTCGCTGCCCCCCGAGGGGGCTCTCGCGGCTAGGGGCGGCCCGTCGCCGCTCAATCGACCGCACACCACGCCCGGCGCCGTGCACACCACCGTGGCCGTGGTGGCCTACCCGCGCATCAGCAACCTCGACGAATTCCAGCCGCTCAAGAACGTGCCCGGCCTGCGCCTGCAGTGGGTGCGCAGCCCGGCCGACGTGGCGGGGCTGCGGCCCAACGACTGGATTGTGCTGCCGGGCTCCAAGGCCACAGCCGCCGATCTGGCCTGGCTGCGCACGCAGGGGCTGGACCAGTCCATCGCCGCGCACGCAGGCCGGGGCGGCACCGTGCTGGGCGTGTGCGGTGGCCTGCAGATGCTGGGCGAGGCGCTGATCGACCCCGAGGGCATCGACGGCAACGGCCCCGGCCTGGGCCTGTTGCCGCTGGTCACCGTGTTCGAGCCCGCCAAGACCGTGCGGCGCACCAGCGCAGCCTTCGGGCAGCTCACGGGCGCCTGGGCACCGCTCTCGGGCGTGCGTGCAGAGGGCTACGAAATCCACCACGGCCAGACCGCCCAGCACCCCGCCATGGCCGCCAAGGGCGACGTGGTGCGCGAAGTCATGCCCGGCATCGCCTGGCAGAACCCGGCGGGCAATGTGCTGGGTGTGTACCTGCACGGTTTGTTCGAGGATGCCGCCGTGCTGCACGCCCTGTTTGGCGCCCAGGCGCCCACGCTGGAGACCGTGTTCGACGGCCTGGCCGATGGCGTGGCCCGGCACTTCGACCCGGGCGTGCTGGACGCGCTGATCGCGTAAGAAATGCGCGGCTTGCGGCTGCTATCATCGCGCCCCTCAGGTGCCCAATGCGATGACGCAACGGGAGAATCGGGAAGGCGGTGCAAATCCGCCGCGTGCCCAACGCTGTAAGGACGATGCCGCGCACAAATGCCACTGGCTGCCCTGGTGCAGTGTTTCACGCTATCTGACACATAAAAAGGCGTCTTTTCGGCCCTGGCTGCGTTGCAAATCCTCGCGATACCGCCTGGTATCGCTGTGGTTTGCGCCTTGCCAGACCCAAAAATCCATCCTTTTTATTCGTGTCATCCAGCGTAAAACACTGCACTGGCCGGGAAGGTGTGTGAAGGCAGACGACTCCAAGCCAGAAGACCGGCCTGAGCCATTTTTGGCGCTGCAAGGCCGGGCAGCGCTGCCACTATTCACGCACAGGGGACTGCCATGAATACCAGCGCAGTGGCGCAAGCCACGCCCAGCGCGCACGCCTTCACGCAAGAAGCGCGCGACGCCATCTACCACGCCATCTTTTCACGCCGCGACGTGCGCGGGCAGTTTTTGCCCACGCCCGTGCCCGACGAGGTGCTCAGCCGCATCCTCACCGCCGCGCATTACGCGCCCTCGGTGGGCTTCATGCAGCCCTGGAACTTTCTGGTGGTGCGCTCGCCCGAGACCAAGCGCCGCGTGCACGACGCCTTTGCCAAGGCGCACGCCGAAGCCGCCGACATGTTCGAGGGCGACAAGCGGGCCACCTACCAAAAGCTCAAGCTCGAAGGCATCATCGAGTCGCCCATCGGCATCTGCATCACCTGCGACCGCGAGCGCACCGGCCCCGTGGTGGTGGGGCGCACCCACATGAAAACCATGGACCTGTACAGCAGCGTCTGCGCCGTGCAAAACCTGTGGCTGGCCGCGCGCGCCGAAGGGCTGGGCGTGGGCTGGGTCAGCATCTTCCACCAGGCCGACCTGCAAGAGGCGCTGGGCATCCCCAAGGGCATCACCCCCATCGCCTACCTGTGCGTGGGCTACGTGAGCCACTTCCACGCCAAGCCCGAGCTGGAAACCGCCGGCTGGCTGCCGCGCCTGCCTATCGAAGACCTCGTGTACTTCGACCAATGGGGCCAGCGCGACGATCAGCAGCCGCTCATCGCGCACCTGCAGCGCGACCAGGCCGCCGCCCAGCGCGGCCGCCAGGCCACCCCGGCATAAACATGCCGCTGTGCACGGGGCTTGCCCGGTGCACCACCCCCACCGTCACACAACGCGCAGTCCCGTGCGTACGGGCCGCGCCGAACCTCTTTTGAAAGTTGAACCACGCCATGACCGCCCACCTGCCCCTGATTGCCGACATCGCCAACCCGCAGCTCACCCAGGCCCTGCAGCACAAGCTGGACCACAAGACCAAACCCCTGGGTTCTCTGGGCCGTCTGGAGCAGCTCGCGCTGCGCATCGGCCAGATTCTGGGCACCGAATCGCCCCGGCTGGAGCAGCCGCAAATGGTCGTCTTCGCGGGCGACCACGGCTTGGCCGCGCGCGGCGTGTCGGCCTTCCCCAGCGACGTGACCTGGCAGATGGTCGAGAACTTTTTGGCCGGTGGCGCTGCCGTCAGCGTGCTGGCGCGCCAGCATGGCCTGGCGCTCACCGTGGTGGATTGCGGCGTTGCGCGCGACATTGCGCCGCGCGCTGCCGTACCCGGCCAGCCCCAGCTGCTGGTGCGCAAGGTGGCTGCCGGCACGCAAGACGCGTCCATCGGGCCCGCCATGACGCCTGCGCAATGTGCCCAGGCGCTGCACAACGGCATGGATGTGGTGCGTGGTTTGCCCGGCAATGCGCTGCTGCTGGGCGAAATGGGCATTGGCAACACCTCGGTGGCGTCGCTGTTGCTGGCGCGCCTGTGTGGCGTGTCGCTGGAGGACTGCACCGGCGCCGGCACCGGCCTGGATGCGGGCGGGGTGGCACGCAAGCGTGCCGTGCTGGCGCAGGCGCTGGCGGCCAATGAAGGCGCGGTCAACCCGCTCGACGCATTGGCCGCGCTGGGCGGTTTCGAGGTGGCCACGCTGGTGGGCGCCGTGCTGCAAGCCTCGTCGGAGCGCCGGGTGATCGTGGTCGATGGCTTCATCACCAGCGCCGCTGTGCTGGTGGCTGCCCGCCTGCAGCCCCACGTGCTGCAGCGCTGCGTGTTCGCCCACGGCTCGGCTGAGCCCGGCCACGCGCATATGCTGGCGCACTTGCTGCCTGGCCAACAGCCCCAACCGCTGCTCGACCTGGGCCTGCGCCTGGGCGAAGGCTCGGGCGCGGCCCTGGCCTGGCCGCTGTTGCAATCGGCTTGTGCCGTGTTGCGCGAGATGGCCAGCTTTGAGGCGGCGGGGGTAGCAACGCAGTCGGTGTGAGCGGTGTGAGGCATGAGGCGCGCACGGTTTTGACGCTGTGCCGCACTCGCGTTAGTATTACAGACGTTATTACGAAAGCGACCATGCACACCCTCAAACTTACCCAGATCGGCAACTCGGTCGGCGCCATCTTTCCCAAAGAGTTGCTGGCGCGCCTGCAGCTCGAAAAAGGTGACGAGCTGTACGTCACCGAAACCCCCGACGGCCTGCGCATCACCACGCACAACCCTGAATTTGAAGCGCAGATGCGCGTGGCGCGCGAGATCATGAAAGAGCGCCGCGCCGTTTTGCACGAGCTGGCCAAATGACGCGCGAATGGGTCTGGCTGGACCGCGCCGTCATCCTTGCCATCCACGATATGCAACTGGCTGAACACGGCGGCGGCGCGGGTGTGCGCGATGCCGGCTTGCTCGACTCGGCGCTGGGCAAGCCCCTGCACCTGCAGGCCTACGGCGAGCCGCCCCCTGACGCGGCTGCGCTGGCCGCCTCGTATGGCTACGGGATCTCTCGCAACCATCCATTTATCGACGGCAACGAGCGCACCGGCTTTGTGGCGGCTGAGCTGTTTTTGCGCCTCAATGGACTGGCGCTGCACGCCGACGATGCGTCGTGCGTGCTGACGATGCTCGCCGTCGCCGCAGGCGACATGCCAGAAGAAGAGTTTGCCGCGTGGCTGCGCGCGCACACTGCGGCGCGGGCATGAGTTGATTTGAAAATTTAAGCTATTTAGGCCTCTGGCGCTTATATGGTAAGCGCTAGTAGCTATCAATAGCATAGCTAGCGGGGTGGCTGCCATGGTGTGCGCGTGTGCGTGGCGCGCCAGGCGGTGCTCCCAAATGGCAGCTGATCAACCAACGCAGGTCTGGTTGCGCCCCTGTTCCTTGGCTTGGTAAAGGGCGGCGTCGGCGCGCGATAGCATGGCGTCCAGGGTGTCCGCCGGGCCGTGCCAGCTGGTCACCCCGATGCTGAGCTGGCAATCGAGCGGGTGGCCGGCCTGCAGCAGGGCATGGATGCGTTGCGCCACACGGCTGGCGGCAAGGGCATCGGTGTCGGGCAACAAGACCAGAAACTCTTCGCCCCCATAGCGACCCAGCCGGTCCTCGCCGCGCAAGGCAGCTGCCGTGCAGGCCGCGAAATGCACCAGTACCGCATCACCGTGCTGATGGCCGTGCGTGTCGTTCACCATCTTGAAGTTGTCCAGGTCGAGCATCATGATCGACGGCCCGTGGCCATAGCGGCGGGCGCGGTCCAGTTCTTCCTGGCACGCCAGCATGACGGCGCGGCGGTTCAGCGACTGGGTGAGCGAGTCGTGCGTGGCCAGGTGCTCCAGCTCGGTGCGCAACCGGTCGGTGGCCAGCAGGATGGCGCCAATGGACAGCATCAGCACCGTCAGCACATAGGCGCCGATATACACCGTCTGGTAAAGCGAGGACTCCATGATGTCGTTGCCCGCCCGGCCCATCAGCACCGAGATGAACCGCGTGCACAGCACCAGGATGTGCGTGGCCAGAACCACCTGGACCAGGCGCATGGGAAAGCCCTTGCCACCGTGCCGCCAGAGAAAGCGCAGGTGCGCGCCGTACAGCGTGGCCATCAGCAGTGTGAAGATGGCGATGCGCAGCGTATAGCTGGGCGCAACATAGGTCAACCACATGAATACCAGCGTGGACGCTGCCATCACGCTGCCCCACACGGCCCATCCCCCGCCATGCCCCAGGAATCGGCGGCTCCCGATGTAGTGAACCGTTGCGCCCAGCACCAGCGCCTGGTTGGCAAGCACCATGGTCAGCAAATCGGGCAGCTCGTCCCGCGCGCTGAAGAGCACGGTGGAGGCCAGCCACAGCACCGGTGCGGCCGCCCAATAGTCCAGACCGCGGATATTGGGCGGGTAGTTGCGCCGCATGAACAAAAGCACCACCGCCATCATGGCGGACATGAAGCCACCCATGGCTATGAGGGAACGCGGATCGAGTTGCATTTTCCGGCGTTGGGTGAGGGGGCGGGCTATGTAAGGAAGTGTTTCGTTCAGTATAGTCAGCCCGCCCATTTTGGGCGAACGAATTTGTGCAGTGGCAGGCCGCAAGCGGTGCGGATGCTGTGCTTGGCTTGGTCAACGCAGTGCAACCGGCATAAGAAAAGCCGCCCACTGGTGGGCGGCTTGGGGTTTGTGAGCGCCGTGCCGCTCAGGTGGGGGTGGTCACACGCTCCATGCGGGTGAGCGGCAGGGCTTCGTCGGCATTGGTGGCCGTTTGCATCACAAAGTTGAACTTTGAGCGCGTGAAGGGCGCATGGATGCCCAGCGACTCGTAGCCTGCAGGCGCCACGTTCTTCTCCAGGCCCACGATCAGGCCATCGCGCGTGGCGAAGGCAAAGTCGTCGTCAATGTAGGTGTCACCCGGAATGTTGACCTGTGTGGTCAGCGTGCGCATGCCCGGTGCCACCACCAGAAAGTGGATGTGCGCGGGCCGGTTGCCGTGGCGGCCCAGGGCCTCGAACAGCTCGGACGTGGGGCTGTTGGGTGGAATGGCGTAGCCCGGTGGCAGGAACGAGCGAAAGCGGTACTGGCCCTTGGCATCGGTCTCGATGCGGCGGCGCAGCTCATAGGGCTTCATGCCGGGGAAGAAGTGCGAATAGCCGCCCTGCTCATTGGCATGCCATACATCCACGGTGGCGTGGGGTACGGGTTGGCCGTTCAGGTCCAGCACCTGGCCTTCCATCACAAACACTTCGCCCTTGGGTTCGCCTTCGTCAAGGCGCACTTCGACCTGGGACATGGGCGCGCCCGCCACAAACAGCGGGCCTTCGATGGCGCGCGGCGTGCCGCCGGTGCGGCCCGCCTTGGCGTCGGCCTCGTCGGCGCGGATGTCGAGCAGGCGGTCAAAGCCCAGGCCTGCGGTGATCAGGCCTGTCTGGCCCGCGGCGCCCAGGCGTGTCAGCCAGCCGGTGGCAGCCCAGAACTCGTCCGGCGTCACATCGAGTTCGTCAATGGTCTTGAACAGATCGGTGACGATGCGCTCGGTCAGCTGGCGCACGCGCGCGTTGCCGGGGGCCATTTTCTTGGTGTTGACCAGCTCCAGCAGTTGGGCCTGGGTGAGTTCGGACATGGATGTCTCCTCTGTGGGATGGAATGAATGAACGTGGGTTCAGTCGAGCTTGATGCCGCGCTCGGTGATCAGCTGGGTCCAGCGCTCGGACTCGCGCGCCAGGTGTTGGGCCAGCTCGTCGGGGGTGGAGCCCACGGGCTCGGCGCCGATGGTTTCAAAGCGTTTGGCCACTTCGGGGTCTTTCATGGCGTCCAGCAAAGCTTTGTTGAGCTTGCTGACGATGGCCTTGGGCGTGGCTGCTGGCATGAACACGGCAAACCAGGGCGACACTTCGTAGCCGGGCACACCTGCCTCGGCCAGCGTGGGCACGTTGGGCAAGGTGCTGGAGCGCTTGGCCGTGGTCACGCCCAGGGCGCGCAGCTTGCCCGACTCGATGTGCGGGCGTGCCGAGGTGATGCTGTCAAACATGTAGTTGACCTGTCCGCCCAGCAGGTCGGACACGGCCGGGCCGCTGCCCTTGTAGGGAACGTGCAGCATGTCCAGTTTGGCCAGTGATGTGAACACTTCGCCCGCCAGGTGAATGGAGGTGCCGTTGCCGGCCGACGCATAGGTGAGCTGGCCGGGGGCCTTGCGGGCAGCGGCGATCACGTCCCGTGCGGTCTTCACATCGGGCTGGGTGGCGTTGGTGACCAGCACATTGGGCACCACGGCCAGCAGGCTCACGGGCGCAAAGTCCTTCACCGGGTCGTAGTTGAGCTTGCCGTACAGGGGCTTGTTGGTGGCCATGCCGATCGACGTGATCATCATCGTGTAGCCGTCGCCCGGCTGTTTGGCCACGAAGTCCGCACCAATGTTGCCGCCAGCGCCCGGCTTGTTTTCAATCACGAAGGGCTGGCCCAGCGACTTGGCGGCCTTTTCGCCCAGCGTGCGCGCGATGGCGTCCATGGCGCCGCCGGGCGGGAAGGGCACCACCCAGCGGATGGGCTTGTTGGGCCAGTCGGCAGCCGCAGCTTGTGCGTGGGCAGTGATACCGAGGCCGGCCAGGGCCAGCAAGGCCAGCAGATTGCGTTTGGAGTGCATGGTGTTTGTCTCGTGGGTTTTGTGGTGAGAGGTGGCTCAGATGGCCGAGGGATGCTGCGCCAGCGGGGTGACGGAGATCTTCATGAACGGGAACAGCGGCAGGCCTTGCAGCAGCTGGTGCAGTTCATCGTTCGAAGAGACATCAAAGATGCTGTAGTTGGCGTATTCGCCCACCACGCGCCAGATGCTCTTCCAGCGGCCGTCGCGCTGCAGGTCTTGCGAATAGGCCTTCTCGCGCGCCTTGATCTCGTTGGCTTCTTCCACGGGCAGGT
>ERZ1023652.159-NODE-159-length-15754-cov-7.673258_pt1 | contig 15754 bp, 12 predicted proteins | sample MGYA00520879_ERZ1023652 | MGnify/ENA primary metagenome ERZ1023652 (study PRJEB33180, sample SAMEA4044469) | wastewater metagenome | place: Denmark | collected 2016-04-02 | study: EMG produced TPA metagenomics assembly of the PRJEB13832 data set (Local...
GCGGTGTTGCTGGGGCTGTTGTTTGGCAAGGCCATCAAGGCCCATCTGTTCACCCCCGTGGTGGTGGCCAGCACCTTCATCATTGGCGGCTTCATCATCTTGTGGGCCGAACGCCGCCCGTCTACGGCCACCCGCATCCATGAGGTGGAGGACATGACCGCGCTGGACGCCCTGAAAGTGGGCCTGGTGCAGTGCCTGGCCATGGTGCCGGGCACCAGCCGCAGTGGCGCCACCATCATCGGCGGCATGCTGCTGGGCCTGTCGCGCAAGGCCGCCACGGATTTTTCGTTCTTTCTGGCCATTCCCACGCTGATTGGCGCGGGGGCTTACAGCCTGTACAAGGAGCGGGCGCTGCTGACTGCGGCAGACATTCCGATGTTTTCCGTGGGGCTGGTGTTCTCGTTCATCAGCGCCTGGTTGTGCGTGCGCTGGCTGCTGCGCTACATCAGCACCCACAGTTTTGTGCCATTTGCCTATTACCGCATCGTGTTTGGGGTGGTGGTGCTGGTTTCGGCATGGTCTGGCCTGGTGCAGTGGGTCGGCTGATAATGGCGCCATGACTTGCATGCTGCGTATTTGCCGGGGCCTTTGGGGCTGCACTGTGTTGTGGGGCCTGGGCTTCGGTTTGCCTGCCATGGCCGATGAAGCGCCAGCGACCCCCAAGGCAAACGAGTCAGCCAAGCTCAACTATGTGCTGGGCGCCATTGTCAGCAGCGGCCCGGACTACGCGGGTGGCGATGGCCGTTCGGTGCATGTGCGCCCGGCGTGGGCGCTCGAATATGGGCGGTTTCGCCTGAGCACATCGCGCGGCAGCACGCTCATGGGGCACGGGCTGGAGCAGCGCGAATCGGGCGCCACCGCTGTCCTGGCTGAAAACGACCAGTTCAACCTGAGCGCATCGCTGCGCCTGGACAACGGCCGCAAGAGCGGCGATTCGCCGCTGCTGTCCGGACTGCCCGAGGTGCGATCCACCTTGCGCGCCCGAATCAGCGCGGGTTATGCCATCACTCCCCGGTGGTCGGTGGGCGCAGGGTTGTCGCAAGACATTCTGGGGCGCGACGGGGGGGCGCAGCTGAACACCAGCGTGTCCTACACCCTGCCCGTCACCCAGCAGACCCGCGTGGTTTTTGGTGCAGGCGCCAGTTTTGGCGACCGCACCTACTTGCGCGCCAGGTTTGGTGTGCCTGCCGTGGCGGGCGGTGCGGGGCCCAGCCGGTTGCCCGCCTACGAGCCTGGGGGCGGTCTTTACAGCGTTGACCTGGGCGTGGATGTCATGACGGCGCTCAGCCGCCACTGGGTGGTGTGGGGCGGCGTGGGCGCTTCGCAGGTTCAGGGTGACGCGCGCCGCAGCCCGCTGACGGTGCGACCCACTTCCTTCTCCGCTTCACTGGGGCTGGCCTACCGCTGCTGCCGTTGAGCTGAGCCCGGCGCGGGCGTGTGCTGGTTCGCGCCTCAGGCGGAAGCCAGTGCGAGGTCGCCCGTGTTGCGGCGCAGGCAGAACTTGCCGGCCTGCTTGCCGCTGTACATGGCGGCGTCTGCGAGCCTGAGCAGGCCCATGGCGTCACTGCCGTCGTGGGGGGCAAGGGCATAGCCAATGGTCAGGCCTACCCAGACCTGCCGATTGCCCAGCGCGAAGGGCGAGCGAAAAGCGTCGAGCAGCTTCATTCCCAGATCGTGCGCCTGTTCGGGCTGTTTGAGCAGCGGGGTCATGACCACGAACTCATCGCCGCCCAGGCGCGCCACCACGTCCGACTCGCGCAGATGGCCGCGCAGGCGTTGCGCCACGGCAACCAGCAGTTCGTCGCCGACATCGTGGCCGTACTGGTCGTTGACGGGCTTGAAGCCGTCCAGGTCGAGCAGGTACACCGCCACCAGGTGGTGGGGGTCACAACGCTGCAGGCTGTTGGCCAGCTCCGCATACAGGCCGCGGCGGTTGGGCAGGCCGGTCAGCGGATCGGTGTGGGCGAGCGAGTGCATGGCGTCACGCTCGCGGTGCGCATCGAGTGCCGCGAGGTGCAGCGCCTTGCTGCGCAGGCCCAGCACACGCATGAACAGCAGCATGTCGATGGTTGCGCCGAACTGAAACGAGTGCATCATCCAGAAATTGGCGGGCACCCAGCCCTGCACCAGGCACACCATTACGACGGCTGCCAAGCCATAGGCAAGCCATGCGACCAGCAGGGTGGTGCCGATCGGGTCTTTCTCGCGCACCCGCCGCAGTGCTGCAGGAATGCTGAGCAGCGATGGCAGCGGGCCGACCAGGATCATGAAAATCGTGGCGCCACGGGGCGTCAAAAGGTCGAAAACGAAAGCCAGGCCTACGAGCGTGGTGACCGCAGCACCGGCGTGCATCACGCGTGGGTAGAGGCCCTGCGTGGTCGGCCCCACCAGGACGTGGTTCAGGAAAAGAAAAGACCCCGCCAGAGCCATCAGCCCCGCCGTGATGCCCGCATGGCTCCCCATCCACACATTGCCCGGCCAGAGAAACTGCGCGCCAATACCAAAAAACTGGATGGAAAAGCCCGTGCTACCCAGCACTACCAGCGCATAGTAGGCAAACAGCCGCTCGCGCTGGCTGGCCCACTGGATCAAGCTGTACACCAGCAGGCAAAACGCCAGCCCGATCAGCAGCCCCTGCAGCATCTGTTCGCGCTGGGCCAGGTACAGTCCGTGGGGAAGTTCGCTGACACTGATGGGTAAGATCATGTGCCCCAGCGTGCGGATGCGGATCAACACGTCATAGCTTTGGCCTGCCTGCAGGTTCAGCAGCATGGCCGGGACACGGCTCGACAAGGTGGTCTTGTCGGGCGGGCGCATGTAGCCCAGCAAAACCTGCTGAAGCACCTGGCCTTCGCTGGTGAGGTAAATATCCACTTCCTGCAGTGAGCTGTAGCCGACGTAGATGGCCCAGGGGCTGCCGGGCGTCCGGGAAGCCTCCAGGGGAACGCGCAGCCACATCGCTTGCTTGTCGCGTACGCCCAGCGATCCGTTCAGGTTTGCGGGTGCTTTGAAATCCTCCAGTCGTCCCAGCATCTCCTGCGCACTGCGTCCGAGGGTGTCATCGGCCTGGAGGGTGATGGCGGGCCAGGCGTCGAGCGTCTGGCTGCCAGGCGTGAGTTGCAGGGGCGCTGCCGCATGGGCCGCCGCCGACCATGTCAGCCAACCCAGCACAGAAAGCACCGACAGCACTGACCGCAGCCACAGCCTGGTGCCAGCGCAGCGCCCAGCGTGCCAATGCCGCATCCATGTCATGAGAAGGCTGTAGCGAGCAAACATCGGCGAGGGGATGAGTAACTTCATGGCGCTGCGCGGCTGCGCGCCACGCCCGGGTTCCAGCTGCCATGCGTGGTCAGCCGGTCCTCCAGCTGGTTGAGCCATGCGGGGGCGTGGGGGTCTTCGCTCCAGCCCTTGACGACGGCATCGAGCTGGTTGAGCAGGCCGTCGGGCAATTGCAGCGGGCGTGTCTGGCTCATGAGCACGCGGCTCATGAAGTGGTAGCCCAGCACCCGCGTCAACGTTCGCGAGATGGAAAACCGGGGCCGCCACCAGCGCACCAGGGTGTCGACTCCACGGGCCAGCAGCAGCATGGCCCAAAACAACGCGGATGAGGCCAGCGGCACGCGTCGATCAAGGCCCAGGTCGTGCGCCGTTTCGCGGCCGCACAAGTAGCGCGTGAGCAGCACGGGAATCGGCTGTACCACGGGCCAGGGGATCGACTGGGCCATGGTCTGCATGAGCGCGGTCCCCAGCGCCGGGCGCGGGTCGGGCACCAGGGCCTGGCTGCGGCCCTGCGCCTGCATCCGCGCGAACAGGCTGGCCGCCTGCTCCATCGTGTCGGCCATCAGGCCGCGCTCGATGCCAAGCACATGGCCCACCACGTTCCAGGCGTGCAGATAGGCTTCTTCGTCGGCACGGGGCAGGCCGATGCCCAGGCGCCGCAGGCTGCGCAGAAACACATGGCTGAACGTGAGCAGCGTGTAGGCCAGATCCTCCTGATTGCAGGGCAGGCCGCTGTCGGCCACGTTCCAACCCCGGGCAAAGAGCGTTTGGTAGAGCGTGGGCTTTGCGGCGGGCTGGGCCAGCGGGGGCAGCGCACTCAGGCAGGCCTGCAGGGCATCGGGGGGGCGCACCGCGCAAGATCAGGTTGCGGATGGTCGAATGGATGAGCCGCACCTTGAGGGACTGCGCAATGCCCGCGCCGCCGTTGGCATCCAGGCCACCGCGCATCATGACCGGGAAGATCATGGCCGCTGTGGAGCGGATGCGGTGCTCGGTGTGTTGCTCCAACTGGCCGGCCGTGTGCAGCACGTCGGCAAGGTCTGGCAGCACGTAGCACTCGGGCAGGCTGGAGCAAAACAGCAGGATGCATGACAGCGCGCCATGCTCCATGAACAGCCGCTCGGCGCGCTGGATTTTTTGCGGGTCGGCCCAGGGCGGCAGCGCCTGGGCCTGCTGCACATAGTCGGTCAATGCCTGGGCAGCCTCTTGTCCGAGCACGGTGCTGGGTGCATGCCAGTGCGCGAGGCTGGCGTTGTCCGCCCACTCGCCAAACAGCCGGTTGACCTCGGCGATGCGCCTCCACTGCGGCGCATCGTCAGCCGGCCAGCCCTGTGCAGGCCAGTCGCCCAGAATCCGGGCGATGGTGCCGTCGCCCAGGGGGTCGGCGTGCCGCCGCATGTCCTGCAAAGACAGGTCCGGGGCAGAGGGCGGCGGCGTCATGGACGGTACGTATCGGTTTGTAACGCCTCAGTGTATCGGAAGCGCTTGAAAAGCGTGTGTCGACAATATTTTGGCCCCGGCCTCCCCGCGGCTGGGGGTCAAGGTGCGATCGAAGACAGGTTCAGCAAGGCCGCTTCGATGGCTGCTGCGGTGGCCAGCGGCTGCTCCATGGGGAACAGGTGGCTGCCGTCGAGCATCATGATGCGCCCGCCGGTGATACGCCGCGTCAGCGCCATGCCCACCTGGCGCATCTCCACCGAGTCGAGCCCGCCGATGAATGCGGTCGGGCAGCGCAGGGGGTGCCTGCGCAGCAGGCGGTCCAGGTTGTGGGGCAGTGTGTTGTAAATGGCGGTTTCCACCGCGCGGTCAAAGCCCAGCACCCGGCGCCCGTCCTTGTCGTGCAGGCCGTGGGTGACATAGTCGTGCAGCACCTGCGGGTCCCAGCGCGTGAACACCTCCTTTTTGAGGAAGTGCTCCAGCGCCTCGTCGGTGCTGGCCCAGCTCATGCGGCGCTGGCGGCTGACGCGGCCGGGTGACACGGCGCTTACCACCTGCGTGCGCTTGGCCACGCCCACGGTGGTGGCGCGCCAGCCGCTGATCAGCGGCGAGTCGAGCATCAACACGCCGCGCGCCAGATCGGGGTGCTGCGCGGCCGCCATCACGCTCAGAATGCCGCCCAGCGAATGCCCCACCAGAAAAACGCGCTCGCCCGAAGCCTGCACCTGCTGCGCGGCAAAGTCGGCCAGCTGCTGCACCAGGTGCGGCCAGTTGCTGGTGACCGGGTATTGCGCATCGTGGCCAAAGCGGTCGACGGCGGTCACCTCGAAACCGCGTTGACGCAGGTGCGCGAAAAGGACGTTGTAGGTGCCAGCCGGAAAGCTGTTGCCGTGCGAAAAAACGATCTTGGCCATCAATCAGTCAGGGTGTGTGCAAGCTCAGATCAGCTTGTCACGGAAATTGGTGATCTTTTTGAGCGGCTTGCTGCGCGCCGGGTTCACCAAAATGGGCGCATCGGTCGAGCCGCCGTCCCACGCCGGGTCCTCGATGCTGTCGAACACCGCGCGCAGCTTTTGGCCCCAGCTGTCATGCAGCATCCGAAAGTAGGGGTTCTGCTCGTCAATGCACACGATCTTTTCGGTGGTGAAGCGGTCGGCTTCATACACCACCAGGTCCATGGGCAGCCCCACCGAAAGGTTGGACTTGAGCGTGCTGTCCATCGACACCAGCGCGCACTTGGCGGCCTCGTCGAGCGGTGTCTCGGGCGTGAGCACGCGGTCGAGCACGGGCTTGCCGTATTTCGACTCGCCCACCTGAAAATACGGCGTTTCTGCCGTCGATTCAATGAAATTGCCCGCCGAATACACCTGAAACAGGCGCATGCCCTCGCCCTGGATCTGGCCGCCAAACACCAGCGACACATTGAAATCAACCCCCGCGCGCTTGAGCGCCGCGCCATCGCGCTCATGCACATGGCGCACGGCGGCGCCCAGCACGCGGGCGGCGTCAAACATGCTTTTGGCGTTCCAGATGGTGATGGGCTCGCCGTCGGCATCGTCCTTGATCTGGGTGGTCTGCAAAATCTCGCGCACCGACTGCGAAATGCTCAGGTTACCCGCCGACAGCAGCACCATGAAGCGCTCGCCCGCTTTCTCGTAGACCATCATCTTGCGAAATGAACTGATCTGGTCGAGCCCGGCATTGGTGCGCGAATCGGACAGGAAAACCAGCCCGGCATTGAGTTTGATGGCGACGCAATACGTCATGGGGAATGCGAGAAAGAGGAAAAGCAGAGAGTGTAGTGCTGCGCTTCAGTGCAGCCTGCGGCCATCAGCGGTGGTGCAGAATTAATATAAAAATAATAGCTGTCAGCGCTTATCCCATAAGCGCTAGAGGCCAATTTTGCTTGAAGTTGAGCAGTTTTGCCGTGGGGCACCCCGGTGCGCCACACCCACTGCGGGCCGGTGCGGGCTCAGGGCGATTGCGCACGCGCCGGGCAGCGCAGGCCGCACAGCCCTATCATCCACTGATTAACTTGCAAGGGTTCCTGCCGTGTTGACCTCTTTGATCTCTTCTGGAACCCGCCGCGCCTGCGTGCTGGCCCTGGCTGCCGCACTGGCTGCCTGCGGCGGTGGTGGTGCCGAAGACACCCCCAACGTTGGCAACCCGCCAGCGCCGCCCACTGTGCCCGCGGGCACCGGGCAACTCCACTCGGCCACCTTGCTGGGCACCATCCCCGCCGTTGACATTGCTGCCGCGCTGTCCTCCGAAGAATCGTTGGCCGAAGACGTGGTGCCGCGCTACGCCGTCACCTCGTACCGGCTTGAATACCTGACCACCGATGCCGATGGCAAAGAGGTGCGCGCCTCGGGCCTCATCAGCGTGCCGCAAAAGGCGGCCGGCGCCAAAAGCCCGGTGCTGAGCTACCAGCACGGCACCATCTTCAAGGACGCCGAGGCCCCCAGCAACAACGCCGTGGCGTCTGAGGTGTCGGTGGTGTTGGCGTCGCTGGGTTACATCGTGCTGGCGCCCGACTACGTGGGGTTTGGCGCCTCCAAGGGCACGCCCCACCCCTACCTGCTGTCGGCGCCATCCGCTGCTGCCACCGTCGACTTTTTGACCGCCGCCCGCACCTGGCGCGGCCAGGCCAACGTGGCCGACAACGGGCAACTCTTCCTCACCGGGTATTCCGAGGGCGGCTACGTGACCATGGCTGCGCACCGTGCCCTGCAGGCCAGCGGCTCAACGCACCTGCAGCAGCTGCGCATGGTGGTGCCCGGTGCCGGTCCCTACAACGTGCAAAGCACCATGGACGGACTGGTGGAACTGGTGCGCGACGAGCAGCCCGTGCTGGGCGCACTCATCAACCCCGGGTTTCTGCGCTACCTGGGCGGCAGCGCGCAGCGCGAGGTGCGCCGCCTGCTGTTGCGCGCGCTGTTGCCGGGCGATGCCGACGTCACCTATGACACCCGTTTCATCGACCGCTTCCTGGCCGACGATGTGCAATACATCGCCAACACCAGCAGCGTCCACGACTGGAAGCCCAACCTGCCCGTGCGCCTGTTCCACGGCCAGGAAGACCGCACCGTGCCCTATGCCAGCTCGGTCAACACCCTGCGCGCCATGCAGGCCCGTGGTGCGGGCGAGCTGGTCAGCCTGACCGATTGCCGCGCCCAGCCCTCCGGGCACCTGCAGTGCGTGCCGCCGTTCATCACCTTCATGCTGGGGCAGCTGGCGCCTGTGGCGCAGGATTTGTGATGAGCACGGGCCGGTGACAGGCCACCCGCTGCGGTGCGGCGGGTCTCAAACCTCCCAGAACGCCTCGATCAGCTCGCCCTGCGCATCGAGCAGCCACCACTCGATCACCGCATCGCGCGGGCCCACCCCCAGAACGCTGAACAGACCGCGCGGCGCTGACCGGCGCGGGCAGCGCCACAGCTGGTCACCTGGCTGCGCCATGGCCAGCACCTTGGCGCGAATGGTGGGCGGCACCTCGGGGCTGTGCGGGTTGACCTGGCGGTCCTCGCCGTCTCCGATCTCTTGCGGTGTGGCAGGGCGTGCGCGGGGCATGGTGAAAAGGAATGCCCGTTCAGGGGCCGGGCCAGCGTGCAGGGCTGCGGCGGTGGTGCAGACAGGCCAACACCGATACGCGATGATTCGTCAGCAATTCGAAATGCAGCGCATACGGAAAGCGCCGCAACAAGATGCGTCGAAATCGGCCCCGCGTCGGCGCAAACGCTTCGGGATTGCGTGCCAGTTGCTCGGCAGCCGCTGCGATGACGCGGAGAAAGTCACCGCCCAGTCCGTACGACTTTTCTTCATACCAGGCAAAAGCTTCTGCAATTTCTGCCTGTGCCGGGGCTTCAAAACCCACGGACCAGTTCACAAGTGAACGCCCAGCGCGCTGGCAATGGCGCTCAGGCTTTTCGCCTGGCCGGGGTGCAAGTCGCGCCATGCGGCGCGGCGTTCGAGTTCGTCAAGCACTTCAGAACGCGATTCGTATGAGGACTCGGCGGCGAACTCGTCCCACAAATCCTCCACCAGTTGCAGGCGCTCAAACTTGCCAAGGTGTTCAACGGGGCTCAGGGCGGTTTTCATGCAGCAAAGTCTATCAGCCACGGTCTTCGCGGGCCATGGCTCGGGCCATGCACTACCCCTGTGTGCGCGCCCGCTGCAGGTTCAGCGCCAGCAGGCGGCGCAAGATTTCATCGTCGGGCATGTCCGCCGTGTAGTCGCCCCAGCCGTAGGCCGCCGCCACCGCCGCATCCAGCTGCGCGTGGGCCGCTGCCAGCCAGGCGGGGCGCAGGTTGTAGAGGTTGGTGAGCGTGCGCTTGGCCAGGTCTTTTTCGAACCCCGGCTTGGGCACGGTGCGGTCGGGGTAGGGCGATGTGGTCATGCCCAGCGGCACCACCTCGGGCACGGTTTGCGTCCACTCGGGCGGGTTCAGCCAGGCCTGGCGCAGGGTGCTCAGGCGCTGGGCGGCCTGGGCAATGGCTGTGGCGGCCTGGCGGATTGGTATGGTTTTGATAGCTGCTGGCGCTTGATGGACGGGCGCTAGAGCCTGTTTTTGCTCTAAATTCTCTGCTGGCAAGGCGTCGGGCAAAGTGTCTGGCAGGTTGGCCGGAATCAGCGCGCCGCCGTCCACTGCCTCGGTGCGCTGGTGCGCGGTGTCCAAGGGGGTGAGGCCTGCGGGGAAGGGGAAGGTTTCGAAGCAGGTGGTGGGGGTGTAGCGCGGCCGGTCTTCCAACGAGGTGCCCATGCGCAGCGCCCAGAGTTCGTGGAAGCGGCTGTGCAGGATGCCGAAGGTGGTGTCGTCGGCGCGGGCGACGACGCACACGGCGTGGCTGGCCAAAACGATGGTGGGGCGCCAGACCCATACGCGGTGCTTCGCAACGATGGAGGTGACCATGAAGCGCTCCGTACCCGTCAGGGCTTTGCGCATGTCGAGTGCCGTTCGCGCGTGGAGCCACCATTTGCGGCGCTCGGATTCGCTGCGCACGGCGTCTTTCTCTGGTTTCACCACGCGCTGCACATATTCGAATGGCGCATCAAACAAAGCGGCTTCGGCTTGCGGGCGCTCGACACCGAAATCGACGATCCAAGTGTCCGATGGCGCTTTCACCAAGTCGGAACCGTTAATCCATGGCTTCACAACTTCGGCATTACTCTGGCCGTGTGGGTTGGGCAGGGCCAGCCATGAGCGAGCGAGGTCGCCAGGAATGTCAAAGCTGGCTTTTTTGGATGTGCCCACGAAGCAGGAGGCTTTGTTGGCCAGCAAGGGTTTGGCGCTGGGCAAATCCATGGAGTCACCGTCCGCGCTAGCCGCAGTCAAGTCAGCATGGATGTGGGCCGCAGTAGCACCGTCGAGCACCGCCTCTTTTTGTGAGTCGCCAAACGCCACCAGCGACACCCGCACTGCCGCGCCATCGTTCACCCACGGCTCATCGCTCCACGCCTCAAAGATGCGCGTTTGCGCGCAAATCGCATCAAGCACCTTGCGGTTGGCGCCACCGCGAATCGAGTTGGTGGTGACCAGCCCAGCGCGCTGCAACTGGCCTGCCGCCATCTGCGCGCGGGCCTTGTCGAACCAATAGCACACCAGGTCGGCACCGCCGGGCACGCGGCCTTCGTAGGTTTTGCGCAGCAGCGTGGTGTAGGCGTCGCCCAGCTCGGCGCGCATTTTTTTGTCGCCCAGGAAGGGCGGGTTGCCGATGACCACGTTGGCGGTGGGCCAAGTGGCTTCTTGCGGTGCGGCGGCTGCGCCCGGTGGTCCGGGATGGGGCGGGGTTCCGGTTTCGGGGTCAGAGCACGAGTTTTGCTGCGCAAAATCGTGATCCGACCCCGAAACCTGCGCTGCGCCTGGGGCGGGCGCTGGTGTCTGCACTGCGCCTTGTTTTTGCGCTGTCTGCGCTGTGCCCCAGTCCAGCAGCGCATCGCGGCATTCGATGTGTTCCAGGGTGTCGAGCACGGGGTTGGTCTTGAACTCGTAGCCGTGCGCCAGGCGCCATTGCAGTTCGCCAATCCACACCGTGACGCGGGCCAGTTCGGCGGCGTATTCGTTCAGTTCGATGCCCAGCACGTTGTGCGGGCCGGTCACCAGGTCGGCCTCGCGGTCCAGGCCCAGCTCTGCGGCCTGCAGGTGGCTGTGGTGTTCCACGTCTTTCAGGCACTTGAGGGCGAGGTACAGAAAGTTGCCGCTGCCGCAGGCGGGGTCGAGGGCGCGGTAGTTTTTGAGCTCGTCGAGCCAGGTCACAAACAATGCGTGCGCTGCGCGGTAATGTTTGTCGCCTTTTTTGGTGATTTTGGCCGCCAGCGCTTGTATCTGTTGCGCTACCAGCTCCCATTTTTGTAGCAATGGGCGGCGGATGACGGGGCCAATCAGTCGTTCGATGGTGGCCGGGTCGGTGTAGTGCGCGCCCAGCTGGCTGCGTTTGGCGGGGTCGAGCCCGCGCTCGAACAGGGTGCCGAAGATGGAGACGTCGATGGCGCTCCAGTTCAGGTCGGCGGCGCGGCGCAGTTCGGCCAGGTCGGGCGCGGAGAGGGGCGGCACGGCGATGGTCTGGAACAGGCCGCCGTTGAACCATGGAATGTCGTCCACGCCATACAAGCCGCCGCTTTGCATGGTGCCAAAAAGCTGCGAAAGGCCCTGCGTCAGCCGCTCGGGCGTGGCCTGCTGGTTGTTGAGCAACCGCTCAAACATGCGGCCGGGCAGCAGGCCCACGTCTTCGGCAAAAAAGCAGAACAGGCACTGCGTGAGGAAGTGCGCCACCTGGTTGGCGCGCTGTTGCTGGTGCTGCGGGTCTGTGGCGCCTTCACCGGGCGCGCTGCCGCGCTGGCGCAGGCCTTCGGCCAGGGCGGCAAAGCTTTGGGCGGCGGCTTCGGTGATGTCGCGGTTGGTTTGCCGGGGCTTGAAGCTTTCGGGCGCCGTCCAGATGCGGCGCAGCAGCGCCAGATTGGCTGGCTGGTCCATCTCGGCAATGCGCACCTCGTGCGTGGCGCTGGGGTGGCCGGTGAACTGGGTGTGAATGCGGATGCTGAGCCGGTCAGACACCACCAGAATGGGCGGGTTGGACAGCGCCAGGCTGTAGGTGAGCAACTGCTTGAGCGCGGTGTCGAGGTTTTTGCCCGGCGCCTTGTTCTCCCACGCAAACACGCCACGCATGAAGACGTCGGCATAGCCCGTCTTGCCGCCGATGACGTCGCTTTTTTCTTCAAACCGGTAGTCAGCGGCACTGCCGGGCTTGGGCACACCCAGCAGTTCGCACAGGTCCAGAAAGTGGCTTTGCGCGCCTTGTTCTTCGTTCAGGGCGTAGGCTGGGCCGGGCACGCCACTGGGCGCGCCCCATTTGGCGATGAAATCTTGGGGGGTCATGGGTTACTTTGGTTGCTCGGCCGTTGGCCTGCACGCCAGCGGCGTACGCGCTGGGAGTACGGCTCGCGTTGCTCGGCCCAAGCGTTGTATTGGTTGACTTCAGCGGTGGATGCCATGGCCAAGGATGGAGGAATGAGGGCGCTGCTGGCCTCGACTTCCCTGGGCAGGGTCATCGTTGGGGGTGTTGTTTGCCTTGGGCACATTGGGGCACCGTGGGTGGTCAACAGCCGTGCATGGCGTAGTCGAGTGCGTCCCAGATGGCCTGGGCATCCTGGCCGAGATTGGTCAGTGGGCTGCGCAGTTCGCCGGGTTCAAACGAACCGATGGCCAATGTCTCCAGCACGAAGGCTTGCCCTGCCACCTCCAGCTTGGGGTTCAGCACGGTGGCGTGCTGTGGGTTGTCCAAGGGGGCGAGTGGAACCGCCATGACGGCTGCAGGGCGCTTGAGGAAATGGCTTTGCACTTGCACCACGTAGGGGTGGGTAGCGCGCAACTCCTCCAGCGGGTTCGGGTAAACGTCAAACTGCGCCATCGGTCGCTACTGCCTGCTGCCCTTTGGCCTTGCGCCACTCGTGAATGCGGCGCGCCATGGAGCCAATGTTGGCCATGCGCTGGTTCATGGCCTCAATGGCTTCCTTGTTTTCTTCTTCCCACTGGGTGCGTGCGGCTTCCATTTCAGCCGGGCTGCGTGCGGCGGCGGCAGCGCGGCGCGCCAGGCGCTCGGGGGTGAGCCCGCCGTCTGCGGTGCCCGCCGCTGCGGCGTAGCGGGCAGGCTCTTCCTGTGCGGTGAGGGGGGCGGGCACCACTTTCACCGGCATTAGCGTGATGGTGCCGTCAGGAGCCGTTTGCACCTCGAACAATTGCCCTGCGTACTTCTTGCCCAGCGATATCTGGCCGCTGGCGCCCACTTCCTTGAGCATGGCGTGATCCTTCAAACAACGTCATGCCATCATGCGGCATGAAATGGGAGGGCGTCAAGCTTGCGTGGGCTTCCCCATGACGGCCTTCAACTGGTACAGCGCATCCAGCGCCTCGCGCGGGCTGAGCTGGTCGGGGTGGATGGCGGCCAGCGCGGCTTCCACCGGGCTGGCGCCTGCGCTCTCGGGCACTTCAGGGGGGGCGAACAGGTCCACCTGCAATTCGCCCTCGCCCGCGCGTTCTTCCAGCGCGGCCAGGGTGTGGCGGGCGTGGTGCAGCACGGGCGCGGGCATGCCGGCCAGTTTGGCCACCTGGATGCCGTAGCTGCGGCTGGCGGGGCCGCTCTGGATTTCGTGCAGGAACACGATGTCGGCACCGCTTTCGGCCGCGCTCACGTGCATGTTGACGGCGTGGCGCGCCTTGGCGGGCAGTTCGGTCAGCTCGAAGTAGTGCGTGGCGAACAGCGTGAAGGCGCGGGTCTTGTCGTGCAGGTGCGTGGCAATGCCGCTGGCCAGCGCCAGGCCGTCGAAGGTGCTGGTGCCACGGCCAATCTCGTCCATCAGCACCAGGCTGTGCGGCGTGGCGGCGTGCAATATTTGCGCGGCCTCCACCATCTCCAGCATGAAGGTGGATTGCGCGTTGGCCAGGTCGTCGGCCGCGCCGATGCGGGTGTGGATGGCGTCGATGGGCCCAAGGCGGCAACTGGCGGCGGGTACATGGCTGCCCATGCTGGCGAGCAGCACAATCAGCGCCACCTGGCGCATGTAGGTCGATTTACCGCCCATGTTGGGGCCGGTGATGAGCTGCATGCGCGTGTTGGCGTTCAGGCGCGTGTGGTTGGGGATGAAGGCGCCGCTCGACGTTTCTGCCAAGCGCGCTTCCACCACGGGGTGGCGGCCGGCCTCGATCTCGATGCAGGGCTCGGGCACGAACTGCGGCGCGCACCAGCCCAGCGTGAGTGAGCGTTCGGCCAGCGTGCACAGCACGTCGAGCGTGGCCAGCGCGTGGGCCAGGCGGGTGAGCAGGGGGATGTGCGGCTGGAGCTGGTCGAGCACCTGCTCGTACAGCCATTTTTCACGCGCCAGCGCGCGCTCGTTGGCCGACAGGGCTTTGTCCTCGAAAGCTTTCAGCTCGGGCGTGATGAAGCGCTCGGCGTTTTTCAGCGTCTGGCGGCGGCGGTAGTCGTCGGGCACCTTGTCGAGGTGGCTGCCGGTCACTTCAATATAGAAGCCGTGCACCTTGTTGAACTGCACGCGCAGGTTGGGGATGCCGGTGCGCGCCTTCTCGCGCGTTTCCAGGTCGAGCAGGAAGGCGTCGCAGTTGCTCTGGATGCCGCGCAGCTCGTCGAGTTCGGCGTCGAAGCCGCTGGCGATCACGCCGCCGTCGCGCACCAGCGCGGCGGGTTCTTCGTCGATGGCGCGGTGCAGCAGATCTGCGCAGCCCGGGGGCGGCTGCAAATGGCTGAAAATTTGAGCCAAATAGGGCTCCGGCGCTTGTCCAATATGCGCGAGAAGCTCTGCTTTTTGTAGCGTTTTGCACAGCGCCACCAGTTCACGCGGGCGCACCTGGCGCAGTGCGGTGCGCGCGGCGATGCGTTCCACGTCGCTCACGCCCTTGAGCTGCTCGCGCAGCGCGCTCCAGGGGCCGGTGCCACCCCCGGCACCACCCGCGCCGCGCAGGGCCGTGGTGGCGGCCAGGCGCTGGCGGGCCTCGGTGCGGTCGCGCCGGGGTTCCAGCAGCCAGGTGCGCAGCAAGCGGCTGCCCATGCCGGTCATGCAGGTGTCGAGCAGCGAGAGCAGCGTGGGCGCGTCTTCGCCGCGCAGGGTTTTGATGAGTTCGAGGTTGCGGCGCGTGCTGGCGGGCAGGTCGATGAGGTCGCCGCCGCGCTGCACCTGCACGCTGTGCACATGGGTGAGCTGGCGGCCCTGGGTGTGCTCGGCGTATTGCAGCAGCGCGGCGGCGGCGGCGTGCGCCTGGGCCAGGTCTTGCGCGCTCCAGGCCTGCAGGCTGGCGGCGCCGAGCTGTTCGAGCAGCTTGCGCTCGCCGAGCTGGCTGTCAAACTGCCAGTCGGGGCGCGGGGCCATGGGGCAGGTGAAGGCGCCGCCCTGGCGCAGTGCCTGCAATTGCTGCTCAAAGCGGTCGGTGACGCCCGCGCTGTAGATCAGCTCGCTCGGGGCCACACGCTCCAGCCAGCCGCCCAGTGCATCGAGTGCGCATTCGGCCAGGAACACGCGCCCCTGCGTCACGCTGAGCCAGGCCAGGCCACAGCGCGCGCGCGGGCCCTGGTGCACGGCCAGCAGCAGCGCCTCGGCCTTGTCGGAGAGCAGTTCGCTGTCGGTCAGCGTGCCGGGGGTGACCACGCGCACCACCTTGCGCTCCACCGGCCCCTTGGCCGTGGCCACGTCGCCCACCTGCTCGGCAATGGCCACCGACTCGCCCATCTTGATGAGCCGGGCGAGGTAGTTCTCCAGCGCATGGAAGGGCACGCCCGCCATCACCACGGGCTGGCCGGCCGACTGGCCGCGCTGCGTGAGCGTGATGTCGAGCAGGCGCGCGGCTTTTTCGGCGTCTTGCCAGAACAGCTCGTAGAAGTCGCCCATGCGGTAGAACAGCAGCGTGTCGGGGTACCCGGCCTTGAGGGCCAGATACTGCTGCATCATGGGCGTGTGGTGCGAGAGCGTGTCAGACATGCGGTGCGGTGTGAATGAGGCGTGCACTGTAGCAGTTCGTTTTGCGGGTTTCCCCTAG
>ERZ1023652.160-NODE-160-length-15739-cov-5.329362_pt1 | contig 15739 bp, 16 predicted proteins | sample MGYA00520879_ERZ1023652 | MGnify/ENA primary metagenome ERZ1023652 (study PRJEB33180, sample SAMEA4044469) | wastewater metagenome | place: Denmark | collected 2016-04-02 | study: EMG produced TPA metagenomics assembly of the PRJEB13832 data set (Local...
CGTTACGCCGCCTTGTATGGCCGTGGCCAACTCCTCCAGCACCGTGCGGCTGGCACGCTCTGCCAGGGGGCTACCGCCTAAGCCATCGGCCACGGCCAGGGTGACTACGTCGGCAGCCGTCTGGTGGCAGGCGGGGCGCAGGTTGCGCGCCTGAAAAACTTCCACACCGCTCCAAAGCGCATCCTGCTGTACGGGGTAGCGCCAGTCTGTGCCTTGGTGCTGGGTGTAGGCAATATCCAGAATCATCGCAATCCTTTCTGTGGGGGAGGACGAAAGCGAACCGAGGAGGCCGCAGAATGCCCATTATCGCGAAGGGTGCGACAAATTGTGTCGCAGCACAAGAAGACTCGGATTGCACCCGGCTTGGACCATTTGACTGCACCCGTGCTAGCATCGCGCATGCGCACCATTGTTCTCGATACCAATGTGTTTGTCTCTGCCTTGCGTTCGGGCGGCGGTGCGTCACGCGAGGTATTGCGCCGCATCTTGCTGGGGCAGCTTTCTCCCCTGTTTGGCAACGCTCTGTGGCAGGAGTACCAGGATTTGTTGGGGCGAGACGTCTGGACGCCCGCCACCACCGCGCAAGAGCGCTTGCAAGTGCTTGCCGCATTGGCGCGGGCCGGTCGCTGGGTGCATGTGTACTACGGCTGGCGACCCAATTTGCGCGATGAGGGCGACAACCACCTGATTGAACTGGCCGTGGCCGGCAATGCCCAGGCTGTGGTTACACACAATGTGCGCGATCTGGCGCGTGGCGAACTGGCCTGGCCGCACTTGCGCATTCTGACCCCCGCTCAATTTCTACAGGAGCAGCCATGAGCACCTTAACCATCCGCCTCCCTGACGACACCGCACAGCGCCTGAAGGATCTGGCCCACACCCGGGGCCTGAGCATCAACAAACTGATGGAAGAACTCAGTACCCAGGCAATAGCTGCTTTCGATATGGAAACGCGCTTTCGTACGCTGGCCGCCAGTGGTGACCCAGCGCAGGCGCTGGCCATTCTGGACCGTCTTGATCAGCAGGACGCAAAAGCAGCGCAGCATTGACACCGGTGCGAGCCGGGCCAGGCATCTTTGATGGGGGCAGAGCTTGGACTGCCAAAAGGGGGCACGCCAGCAGCTGACCTTTCTGTCCGGCGCTTCTCTGCATAGCGTGTCTTGGTGTTGATGTTGAGCAGCATCGAAAAACTCCTGTCAGAACCCTGATGGTAAGTTCGCCGACAGCGGCATAGCCATCGACACCCGCCTGACAAAGCCCGCCGTCAATGCAGGCGCACGGCGGTTTGCTGGGCCAGCAGATCGCACAGCGGCTGCGGGTTGTGGGGCGATGCCGGGTACAGCGTGGCGGTCAACAAGGTGCGTAAGCCTTGCGCCTGGCGCTCCCGCATCAGATCGGCAAAGGCCTGCTGTGCTTGAGGTATGCCCCACAGGCGGTCGGCATCGTCCAGTGCCAGCAAGTCCTGGCAGGCAAAGTGTTGCAGCACGCAGCCCATGTCGGCAAAGTGCAGCCCGGCGGCCACTTCCTGCGCCCATTGCGTGGCCGACAGGCAGGCAATGCTGTCAATGACCCCGTTGCCGCGTGCATGCTGCGCCAGAGCGTGGAGCAAGTGGGTTTTGCCGCTGCCTGGCGGCCCTGCCAGCAACAGGGTGCTGAGCGCGGGGCACTCTTGCGCCACAAAGCGGATGCCTGCTGCACGCGCATGCTGGCTGCTGCGCCGGGGCACAAAGCTGGCCAGCGTCCATTGGCGCCGGGGGTGATAGAGCATGCTGCGATCCTCTTGTTGCTGACGTGCGCAGCTTAGGCGCGGCCTGCGACAAGTTGCGCCGCAAAGAAGCCACTGCGACGAACTGAGCACAAACAGAGCAGCAGAGCGCTCACCGCAGGCGTGGAGCACCTTCAGATCGGCAGCAGCTTGACGGGTGGCTTCCAACCCTTGGCACTGGCACGGCGAGCCAATTTTTTGTCATCAAACGTGGCCATGCTGCTGCAATGGCGGCTGGAGGCATGGTGCAGCGCATCGGCAAAGTCAAACCCATCGCCCAAAGCGGTTGCGGCCAGTTCCACTGCCACGCGGTCTTCGACCTCCAGGTTGGGCATGGCCAGCAAATGCGACAGCACCGCCAGCACATCCTCAGGTGGGCTCTTGTAGTAACCGCGCAGCACCCACTCCAGCTCCAGCACCACGGTTTTGCTGACAAACAAGGACTTGCCGCTTTCCAGCAACTTTCTGGCCGCCGCGCTTTGCTTTTGTGAAGGCGCATCGCTGCTGGCCACGTAGTAACGGGCCAGCACATTCGTGTCCAGCGCGATCATGGCGCTTCAGTGACCAGACTGGCCACATCAAAATCTGCGGGCACCCCTTTACGCCGACTTTGGATCATCCCAAAGCCGCTGTCCTGCGCCTGCCGAACCGAGCGCGCGGGCCGCAGGGCAATGTGGTCACCTTCGATCTCGAACGTCACCGCCATGCCTTGCTTGAGTCCAAAATGCTGGCGCACATCCCGCGGAATAGTGACCTGTCCTTTGCTGGTCAGTGTGGTTTGCATGGCAATGCCCCAAATGTATTACCCTGTAATACTAGCATGCCGATGTGTGCCTCCATACCGCCGCCCGCAAGGCCTCTTGCGGCTCGGGCGCCAGCACGCCCAGGCGCACCACGCCGGGAAGGCCGAACGAGGCGCAGTCGCGCAGCTTGATGCCCTGCGCCCGCAGGTGGTGCAGCAGCGCGGGCAGGTCGGCCACCGGGGGCCGCGCGCAGAAGTAGTTGGCCTGGCTGCCGGGCAGCACCTCCCAGCCCAGCGCGTCGCACAGCGCCAGCTGGCGCGCCTTCCAGTCGCGCAGCACACCCAGGCATTCGGCCAGCCAGTGCTGCACGCGGGGCTGCACCCAGGCCTGCAACAGCGCCACGCCGTGCGCGCCCACGGGCCAGGACGGCGCCAGCGCAACAAGGGCTGCCGCATCGGCCTCGCAGCCCTGCGGCGCGATGGCGTAGGCGGCGCGCACGCCCGTCAGGCCCAGGGCCTTGTTGGGGGTCCACAGTTGCCAGACGCGTCCCAGGCGCCCCGGCGGCGGCGCATGGCCTTCGAGGCGCAAGGGGTGGTAGGCGCAGTCGAGCACGCGCAGGGCGTCCTGCCCACTGCCGTCCAGCAGCCAGGCGGCCAGCGCCGTGTCGCTCCGGCCCAGCGGACTGGAGGGCTCGCAGGCCCATTGCAGCGCGGCACCGGTACCGGGTGCGTGACAGAAGACCAGGCCCCAGGCGCGGGCGGCCTGGGCATAGTCGCCATAGCCATGCGCAGGCACCGCCACGGCGCCTGCACCGCGCCGCACGGCCAGCGCCGTGATGCGGTGGATGAACTCGCTGGCGCTGCCCGCCAGCACGATGCGTGCGGGCGCCACGCCATGAAACACGGCCAGCTGCGCGCGCAAGGCGGTGTAGGCCGGGTCGGGATAGCGCGTGGCGTCGGCCTGCTGCACGGCGGCCAGGGCCATGGGGCACGGGCCGCAGGCGTTGCTGTTGGTCGAGAAGTCGTTCGGCGCGGCGCCGAGGCCGTCGGTGCCGCCGTGGCAGGGCATGGCTGCGGCATCAGGCATTCCAGGCCCCTTGAATAGCTACGATAAAAATAGCTGACACCGCAATACCAGAAAGGGTCCAAGCCACTTTTGAAGCAAATTTTTGCGCCCACCCCACATCCCGTGGCGTGGGCGCCCGCCCCTGCGCATGCAACTGGTACACGCCCGGTTTGGTGAGCCGCACACCCAGCGCCAGCCCCATGGCCTTGTTAGGCGTCCACAGCTGCCAGCAGGCCGATGGCAGGTGCGGCGATGGCGATCCAGCCCAGGCACCCTCCTCGTCCAGCCGCAGTGGTGCATAAGCGCAGTCGAGCACGCGCAGCGCAGCGACGGTGCTGCCGTCCTGCCATGTGCGCACCGCAGGATCTGCCCGACCCAGCGGACTGGATGGCTCGCACGCCCATTGCAAACCCGCCGCAGCACCACCTCCCCGCACAACATCGAGCCCGCGCACTTGCGCAGCCTGGGCATAGTCGCCATAGCTGTGCGGCGGCACTGCCACCTGCACCGCGCCTTGCTGTGCGGCCAGGGCGGTCATGCGGTGAATGAACTCGCTGGCACTGGCCGCCAGCACGATGCGCGCCGGGGTCACGCCATGAAAAGCACCCAAACCCTCGCGCAGCGCCGTGTAGGCCGGGTCGGGGTAGCGCGTGGCATCGGCCGACTGCACGGCGTGCAGTGCCTCGGGGCACGGGCCACAAGCGTTGCTGTTGGTCGAGAAATCAAACACCGGAACGCCCGCAGCATCCGGCCCACCGTGCAATGGCACGGGCGTGGAGAAACAACTTGGGGAGGTCATGCGTGCGCCCAGGCAACCCCCACCAGCACCAGCAGTTGCAGGCCCGCCACCACGGGCACCATCGCCAGCACCACCTGCGTGCCCAGGCGCGCGGCACGCCGCGTATCCAGAGGCCCCGCCCTGCGGCCCTTGCTGTGCAGCGTGTACACACCGGGCTTGGCCAGGCGCACGTTCAACGCCAGCGCCATGGCCGCCATGGGCCAGCCGCTGTTGGGGGATGGCGTCTTGCGCGCCTGGCGGGCCAGCGTGGAAAACGGCAGGCCCCTGGCGACCACCGCCAGCAACAGGGCGGTGATGCGGGCTGGCACCCACGACAGCACGTCGTCCGCCCGCGCCGCCCACTTGCCCGCCCATTGCCAGTAGCGCCCGCCGCGCATGCCGGGGTAGCCCCACATGGCGTCGGCCGTATTGGCAAAGCGGTACAGCGCAGCGCCCGGCAGGCCCAGCAGCGCAAACCAAAAGAGCGGCGCCACCACGGAATCATTCAGGTTCTCGGCCAGCGACTCGATGGCCGATTCGCGCACCTGTACGGCGGTGAGCGCGCTTACATCACGGCTCACCAGCCGGGCCAGTTGCGCGCGCCCGGCGGGCAGCGACTGACCCAGCGCCACCTCCACCGCCAGCACCTCGTCGTGCAACATGCGCCAGGCCAGCAGCGGCTTGAGCAGCAGCGCCAGCAAGGCAGCCGCCACAAAGCCGTGCAGCATCAGCACCAGATGTTGTGCCCCCCAAGCCACTACCAAAACAATAGCTGCCAGCGCAAGCCAGACAAGCGCTGAGCGCCAAAAAGCCTTCAAATCGTCAGCGACGGGGGCCGTGGGCGCCAGCCGGTCGCCCCACCACTGCAGCGCCCGCCCCATCCAGACCACAGGGTGCCAGGCGGCGGGTGGCTCACCCAACCACCAGTCCACCGCCAGCGCCAGCAGCGGCACGCCGATCCACACCGCCAATTGGGGCCAGCCCCCTGCGGGTGTGAGCAATAAAAGCCAGTGGTCGGACACGGCAGCCTGACTAGTCCTCAATGCCGCGCTGCGCGGGAATGCCCGCCTTGAACGCGTGCTTGACCATCTGCATTTCGGTCACGGTGTCGGCCAGTTCGATGATCTCGGGCGGGCAGCGGCGGCCGGTGAGGCACACATGCACGTCCTTGGGCCGCTCGCGCAGGGTCTGCAGCACGCCGTCCAGCGGCAGCCAGCCGTAGATCAGCGGGTAGGTGATCTCATCGAGCACCACCAGAAAGTGCTCGCCCGACAGGATGGCGGCGCGCGCCTTCTCCCAGCCGTCGCGCGCCAGCTGGGCTGAGTGCTCCAGGTCTTTGCTTTTCCAGCTGAAGCCGTCGCCCAGCCCCTCGATGGGCAGGCCAATCTGCTCGAACATGCGGTGCTCTCCAAAGCGCGCCGTGGGCACCTTCATGAACTGGAAGATCTTCACGGCCTTGCCACGGCCGTGGGCACGCAGCGCCAGGCCGAAAGCTGCGGTGCTCTTGCCCTTGCCGTCGCCGGTGTTGACGATGACGAGGCCCCGGCGTTCGCCCTCGGGTTTTTCATAGCGCTTCTCGGTGGGAGGTGTTTCAATTTGCATGGCGTTCATTCTTTCAGAGTGGTAGGGCGTCACATCGCGGCCAATTGCGACGGTGGGGACAAGGAAGATGGGCGACGGGCCTGCCAGGCAGCGCCAGCGAGCACCACAAGGGCCATGGCCAGCAGCGCCACGATGCCCGCCATGCGCTCCAACAATGTGGTTTCGGTCACCGCGGCTTCACGCTCGGGCTGGCGCTCCAGCAGCACGCCCATCGTGGGCACCGCGGGCGCGGCGGGTGGAGTGTTGGCCTGGGGCGGTGGTGCAGGCAGATCGGCGGATGGGGGCACAGGCCGCGCCAACGCAGCTGCGGGCGACTGCGGCGCCGCCACGGCCATACCGGTCGGCACAGAAGCGGTGCCCTGCGCGGCCTGCTCCACCCAGCGGCGCACGCTGGGCAGCTCGGCCGCCAGCGGCGCGGCGCGCGTCAGCTCCTGGTACATCTGCGCGAGCTGTTGTTGCGTGTCGGTATCGGCCTGCCAATAGCCCTGGCGCTGCGCCTGCACCAGGCGCTCCAGCGACTGGGCGTAGGCCTGTGGATGCTCCTTGAGCCATTCGGGCAGGCCCAGCTGGTGCTTGTCGCGCACCAGCACGTCAAAGAAGCTCTGCCAGTGGTCACTGCGCACCGTGTCGGGTGCCACGGCCTGCCAGCCCCAGGCGAACTGCACGGCTTTGAGCACTTGCAGCGTGCCCGAGTACCCCTCGGCCTTCTGCGCCTGCAGCCAGCCGGGGTGCAGGTAGCGCGACTGCATCTCCAGCGCAATGGCGCGCTGTGCCGTTTCGGTGGTGGGCTCGGCCACGTCGTGCAGTTGCGCCACATGCAGCTCCAGCCCCTGCGGCCGGCCGGCCACGCGGGCGGCGGCCGAGAGGCCGCCCAGGTACTGGAATGGGTCGTCCGAGCTGACCATGGCGTACAGGTGCGAGCTGCGCGAGAGGATGGCTGCATCGGTCCGGCGCAGGTGGGCACCCAGGGCCTGCGCAGCCCTCGCACCCGCCACGCCTGTCACGGGTTCGCCGTCCAGATACGGCTGGCTCATGCGTTCGAGAAACATCTGGCCCAGACGCGCATCGTTGGTTTGCAGGCCATCGCTCTGCACCGCGTCCGAGAGGCCGGTGCCGTAGTCGCCCACCGCATTGCCGAACGCGCGCACACGCGCCAGTAGCTCGGCCTGCGCGCGGGGCACGCCTTGCTTGCGCAGCTCCTGGTCGATCTGCTCGGTGTTGCGTGCGATCACGTTGCCGGGCTCGGCCGTGGCGGCCTGGGCCACGGCGCGGTCCAGCAGCGCCATGAGCGCGGGGAACTGGTCGCGGTACGAGCCGGTGATGCTCATGAGCACATCGACGCGCGGGCGTTTCAGCTCGTCGGCGGCAATGGTCTCCACCCGCACCGGGCGGCCGGCATCGTCCCACACCGGACGCATGCCCAGGGCCACCAGCGCCTGTGCTTCCATGATGCCCTGGTGGCGCAGCGTCTCGCCCGCCCACAGCGACAGCGCCATGCGCTGCGGCGCCTGGCCGCCGTGGCGCGCCTGGTAGTCCTTGAACCAGTCGTTGAACAGCGTCTGGGCCACGGCATAGGCCTGGCGCGTGGGCAGGCGGCTCGGGTCCAGCCCCGTGAGGTTGCGGCCCGTGGGCAGACTGTCGGGGTTGCGGATGGGGTCGCCACCGTAGGCAGCGGGCAGGTAGCGGCCCTCCAGCGCGGCCAGCAGGCCGGGCAGCTCGCCCTCGGTGGCGAGCAGGCGCTCCAGCTCTTGCGCGCGCCGGGCCAGCTGCAGCAACGCGGGGGTGTCGATGGGCTGGCGCGCTGCGCGGTTGGGCACGTAGTCTTCGGCGCGCACCACGTCGGATGCCGCCTGCGCCGGCAGCGCGGGGCGCAGGTCGAGCACACTCGCGGCCTCGGCGTCCTTCAATGCCACCTCCAGCCAGCGCGCGGGGCGCGCGGCCAGCACCGCGTCGTGCTGGATGAGAAAGGCTTCGTCGATGTCCTCGCCCAGCGCCTCAATCAGCGGCTTGCGCAGCGCCTGCAGGATGGTTTCGCGCCGCTGCTCGGGCGCGGGCACGCGGCCGAACACAGCCAGGCCCTTGGGTTGCGAGCTTTGCGCGAGCTGGTCCAGGTAGGGGTGCAGGATTTCGAGGAAGCCGTGGAAATCGGCCGCGATGCGCTCGGCGCTCCAGCCCAGGTCGCGGTGCAGCTGGTGCTCCACGAACTGCGCCACCAGCTGCTTTTCGAGCGCGCGGCGCGTGGGGCCTTCGTCCACGGTTTCCCATTCGTGCATCACCTCGTGCATGTGGGCCATGCGCGCCGCAAAGCCCGCAGGGGCAAACACCGGCGTGCGGTGGCTCACCAGCACGGCGCGGCCCCGGCGCTTGGCCGTGAGGGCCTCGCCCAGGTTGTCCACGATGTAGGGGTAGACCACGGGCAGGTCACCGAGCGGCAGCAGCGCGTCGTCGTGCACATCCAGCGCACGCGCCTTGCCACCCGCCCATTCCTGCGTGCCGTGGGTGCCGAAGTGGATGAGCGCATCAGCCTCCAGCTGCGCCCACAGGTACACGGCCAGGTAGTGGTGCGACAGCGGCGCCTTGGATTTGTGCATGAAGGGGTTCTGGCCCAGGCGCAGGGTTTCTTCGCGCGGGGGTTGGGGCAGCACGGCCAGCTGGCCCACCTGCAGGCGCGGGATCGCAAACACTTTTTCGCCCTGCCACTCGACCACGTAGCGGCTTTTTTCGGGCGGGCCCCAGTGCGCGTTCATGCGCTCGCGCACGGCCTTTGGCAAGGTGGCCAGGTGCTGCTCATAACGCGCCAGTGGCAGCGCGGCGGCCTGGCCGCTTTGCAGCAGCGCGCGCACATCGGCGCCGGGGTAATAGGCAGCGAGCAGCGGCTTGAGGCCGTCAATCCAGCCCTGCTCGGGCACGCGCTGCGTGCGGTAACCCGCCTGGACCAGGCCGCCGGACACCTGCTCCAGACTGCGCGGCACGTTGAGGAACGAGGCACCAAAGTTGGTGCCGCCCGGCGGGTAGTTGTAGACCATGGCCACCAGGCGCTTGTCGGCGGCAGGCTTGGTCTGCAGCGCGATCAGGCGCCGCGCCTTGGCGGCCACGGCCTGTGCCTGGCGCTCAATGAGTCGAAATTCTTGCCCCTCGGCACCGTGGGCGGCCACCAGGACCGGGTCGATGGCGCCGGCCGCTTCGGGCTGCGCCAGGTAAAACGGCACGTCGGACAGCGACAGGCCCGTGTCGCTGGCCTCCCACGCCGCCGCATCGCCCGCACGGTAAGGCTGCGTGCTCAGCAGGGGCACGCCCCAGCGCGCCAGCAGCGGCTGCAGTGCGGCGGCCTGGGGCACGAGCTGGTGTAGCACCAGGGCGGAGGCATGCAGGCGGCCGGGGCCAGAGCCAGCGCTTGCGGGCAGCTCCAGCACCTCGGCCAGCGTCTGCGCCGTGACCTGCTGGCCAAAGGCGGCATAGGCGAACAGGCCCTGCTGGCGGAAGGTGCGCAGCCAGGCGTCGAGCCATCCGGTGCTGCCATCGACAAAATGGTGGCGGTGCACCAGCACGGCCACGGCGGGCAGGCCCTGCAGTTCGGGCTGGCCCCGGCGCCATGCCTCCAGCGCTGAGGCATGGGGCAACAGGCGGGGGGCATCGGGGTGGTAGATGCCACGGGCGGGCAGGATCGCGGGCGCGGGCAAGGCGGGCATGGCGACACCCGCTACGGTGGCACGCGCCAGGGCGATGGCGCTCTGCAGGTTGCGCGGGCCACCGGCCTGCAGGTAAGCCGCCATGCGGGCTGGCGCTTCGAGCGCAGCCATGTCGGTTGCGGGCACTCCGGCGGGCACCCAGACCAGGCGGCCGGGGGAACGTGTCGCATGGGCATCGAGCTGCGCCCCTGCCATGCGGCGCAGGCGTGCCTCCACGCTGGCATGCGGCGCGTCTACCCACACCAGCGCAGCGCCCGCCAGCGCGCGCTGCAGCTTCCGGGCATCCGCCGCATCCAGCACCGCCGGGCCCGCGAGCGGGTAGTCGATGTGCGCAAAGCCCAGGCCCGCCTCGGTGGCCAGGCGCTGCACCATCGCCGTGCGCGTGGCGGTGGTGATATCGGAGGTGAGCCACAGCAACACGGGCGCAGCCTTATCGGCGCGATCGGCTGTGCCAGCCTGGACGGCATGCACCTGCGGCGCAGCCAGCAGCAGGCACCACAATGCCGCGCGCAAGATGAGCGCGTTCATGGCTGGGCGGGTGGTCCACCGGCCGCTTCAGGGGCTGACACAGCGCGCGTTTCAGGGATGTAGACGATGTTGCCGTCTTCGAGCTGGTAGGCCACGCCCGCACGCACGCCCTGCCCTTGCGCTGCGCTGCCAGCGCCCTTGAAGCGCACTTCCTTGCCCTGCTCGCGCACCACCACTTCCATGTCGGGCTGACCCGCGTTGCGGATGATGGTGACGCTTTCGTTGGCGCTGGTCTGGCTCTGCACGGCCACGGCCGTGAGCAGCGCCACCACCAGCACCAGGAACACGTCCACCAGGTTCACGGCGGACAGCATCGGGTCGTCGTCGTCCTCGGCCAGGACACTCAGGTGCTTCAACGTCATTGCGCCACCCCGCGCTCCTTGCGCACCACCAGCAGCTCCGCCAGCAGCCAGCGACGGCGCACCGAGTACACCACCAGCCCCACCGACGCGGCAGCCAGCGCCAGCACCACGCCGGCGAAGGCGCCGCTGAACACGGCCAGGGCCTGCTGCCCGTTGCCCGCCGCCACGCTTTGCAGCGCGGGGCCCAGCGGGATCATCGTGGCGATCAGCCCCAGCATGGGCGAGAGGCGGCTGAGCAGGCGCACGGGCTCCACCTGGCGCACCAGTTGCAGCTCCAGCTCCTCCATTGACAGGCCGGGCGCCGCGCGCAGTGAGCGGTACTGCGGCTGGCGCCAGCGTTGCCAGGCCTCCATGAGCGTAGCGCCGCCCACCCACAGCGCGTAGACAAACGCCAGCCCCACCAGCACCAGCACGGGCCACAGCAACGACTGCGCAACCTGCGAAAAACCCGATTCGATGTTCATGCGTCTATTTCCCTGGTCTTGTTGTGACGGTGTATCGATGGCAGCGCCATCCACATGCCATCGAGATGCCGCACATGGATGCGGTGGTCAAACACCTGCTCCAGCGCAGAGTGGGTGTCGGGCGCGCCGCAGGCGCCCTGGTGCAGCACGCGGCCTGCCGCCATCACCACCATGTCGTCGGCCTGCAGCGCGAGCGACACCTCGTGCAGTACGCTGACCACCGTGCCGCCCGCATCGACCAGCGCGCGCATGGTGTGCAGCCAATCGGTCTGATGGGGCGGGTCGAGGTTGGCCAGGGGCTCGTCCATCAGCAGCACCTGCGCCTGCACGGCCAGGGCGCGGGCCAGCAGCACGCGCTGGCGCTCACCGCCCGACAGCTGCGACAGCGGCCGGTGGCGCCAGTCCCAGGCCTGCGTGGTGCGCAGCGCCTGCTCGACGGCGGCATGGTCGGCCGCGCTGGGCGAGGCCAGCCAGGCCTGGTGCGGCAGGCGGCCCAGCATGGCCACGTCGTAGCTGGAGAGGTCGTCGGCCGAGCCTTCGTTCTGCCCCAGCCAGGCGAGTTGCCGGGCACGTTCTCGCGCGGGGATCCGCGCCAGTGGCCGCCCGAGCAACTGCACCTCGCCCTGCACCGAAGCGCCGGGTAACAGGCCCGCCAGCACCTTCAGCAGCGTGGACTTGCCGGCGCCATTGGGCCCGACGATGCTGGTCCAGCGCCCGGCGGGCAGTTGCAGGTCGATGCCCTGCAATATCAAGCGATTTCCGATGCTGGCGCTTATCTGGCAAGCGCTGATAGCTATTGAATTCATAGTGCACCACCTTGCGATGTGCGCCGGTGCATGAGCCACAGCAGGTAGGTACCGCCCAGGGCCGCCGTGAGCACGCCCACCGGCAGCTCCTGCGGCGCCAGCAGCCAGCGTGCCAGGATGTCGGCCGCGAGCAGCAGCACCGCGCCCATCAGGCTGGAGAGCACGATGTGCCGCTCGTGCGTCACGCGCACGATGGACCGCACCAGGTGCGGCGCCGCCAGCCCCACAAAAGCAATCAACCCGGTCTGCGCCACGGCCGTGCCCGTGGCCAGCGCCATGGCCGCCACCAGCCCGGCGCGCATGGGCGCGAGCGGCAGACCCAGGCTGGCGGCCGTGGCCTCGCCCAGCGTCAGGCCGTCGAGCGCGCGGGCCAGCATCCATGCCACCACCGAGCACACAACAAAGGCCCCCACCATCAGCACGCAGGCCATCCAGCCGACAAAAGCCGTGCTGCCCAGCGTGAAGGCCTGCATGGCCTGCAGGATGTCGGGCGAGGCCAGCTCCACCAGGTCGCGCAGGGCGCTCAGCACCACACCCACGATCACGCCCGCCAGCAGCAGGCGCAGCGTGTGTTGCACGCCTTTAGCCAGCAGCAGCGTAAGAACCACGGCGCCCGCCGCGCCCAGAAACGCCATGCCCGTGATGCCGATGCGTGCCAGCCACTGCGCCGCCACCGGCGACACACCAAACAGCGCCATGGCCACGGCCCCGCCCAGCGCTGCGCCCGAGGCGCTGCCCAGCAGGTACGGGTCGGCCAGCGGGTTGCGAAACAACCCCTGCGCCACCGCGCCCGACAGGCCCAGCAGCGCGCCCGCCAGCCAGGCGCCCAGTGTGCGCGGCAAGCGGATGTCCCACACGATCTGCCAGGCCACCGGGTCGCCGTGCATGCGCAGCACGCTGTCGAAACCCGTGCTGCCCACGCTGGCGCCACACACGGCCAGCACAGCGCTGGCCAGCAACAGCCAGGCACCACACCAGGCGGCTCGGCGGCTTTGGTGGTGATGATCTATGGCCGTGGTCATTCAGTTCACCGCGACGCTGGCACTGCTGTCAGCCGACGCAACTGGCGCGGCCCAACTCAGTGCACCCGTGGAACTGGCTTTGCCAGGCCACTGGGTGCGTCCCCCCGAGGGGGAAGGCGCCGCAGGCGACTCAGGGGGAGCTTTCTCCGCCAGGCAGCGCGCCATGATGCGGGCGGCCTCGGCCATGCGCGGGCCGGGGCGTACCACCACGTCGGAATCGCCGGGGCCAAACACGCACAGCCGGTTCTCACGGATGGCGCGCATGCTGGCCCAGCCCGGGTACGGCACCATGGCCTGCATGCTGCGGTTGCCGATCATGATGATGTCGGGGTTGGCGCGCACCACAAACTCGGGGTTCAGACGGGGAAAAGGCCCGAGCGATGCGGGCACCACATTGCGCACCCCCAGCCGTGCCAGGGACTCGCCGATGAACGACGATTCGCCCGCCGCATAGGGCCCGCGGCTCACCTCGAAGTACACGCGCGCATTTTTGGCCTTGGGTGGCAGCGACTGCGCCGCCGCCTGCACACCCGCATCGATCACGCGCCAGAGGCGGTCGGAGCCCTGCGCGCGGGGCACGCCCAGCAAATCGCTCACAACGCCCAGCACGCGGCGCACGTCGGCATGCGTCTTGGGCTCCAGCGCCACGACGGTGAGACCCAACGCCTCCAGCCGGTCGCTGGCGCGTGAGCTGACGGACAACAGCACCACATCGGGCTTGAGGGCCACGATGGCCTCGATGCTCGGGTCCAGCCCGCCGCCTACTTTAGGCAGCTTGCCCACCACCGCGTCGGGCCAGTTGGAATAGCGGTCCACCCCAACGAGACGGTGGCACTGCTCCAATTCACACACGCTTTCGGTCAGCGAGGGCAGCAGGCTCACGATGCGCTGGGGCGAACGCGGCAGCGCCACCGCGCGGCCCCGGTCATCCGTGATTTGCACCGGCTGCGCCTGCGCCAGCCCGGCCATGAGCAAGCCCAGAGCAATAAGGATCGCAATCACCCACAGGATGCGGCGCACGGGGGTCGGTTTCATGAACAGGTTTCTTTCAAAGTCAACGGCAGCCCCGCTGCCATGAGGGTGACGCGGGGGCACACCTGGGCCACCTGCTGGTTCAGGGTGCCCAGGGCATCGACAAAGGCGCGCACCTCTCGCCCGAGCGGGATGACCCCCAGGCCAATTTCGTTGCCCACCAGCACCACGGGGCCTGGGGATTGCCGAACTGCTTCCAAAAACATAGCTGCTTGCGCTTTCCAGTCAAGCGCAAGAGCCTGTTTTTGCTCGAAATTCATGCCTTCGGCACCCACAGGCATCGTCCAGTGGGTGAGCCACAGCGTAAGGCAGTCCACCACCACCAGGGTGTGCGCCGTGCTCAGGCGCGCCACGGCAGCAGCCACATCGCGCGGCTCTTCCACGGTTTGCAGGCCGGGCACACGCAGGGCACGGTCGCGCTGGTGGCGGGCGATGCGCTCGCGCATTTCGTCGTCCCATGCTTCCCCCGTGGCGATGAGCACGGCGCGGTGCTCGCCCGATTGCGCCAGCCAGTCGCGCGCCAGCAGCTCGGCGCGGCGCGACTTGCCGCTTTTCTGGCCACCCAGGATGAGTTCGGTGGTGATGGCTGCGTGCGGCATGGTCATAGGGGCACTCCGCCCATCAGGTGGGCCACAGCCTCGGGGCTGGAAGGAAACCACGCGTGAAAGTAGCTGGCGTGGATGCTGCCCTGCTGGTACAGCGCCTCGCCAGCATCCGGCACGGGCACTTCACCCGGCCGGGCCGTGCGGGCCACCACGGTGGCGCTGCTGTCGCAGGTCGAATAATGAAACGTGTGGCCACGCAGGGTATGCCCCGCCACGGCCAGTTGCTGCGGCCCCAGCGCTGCCAGGCGCTTTTGCATGGTCACCTGGCCGGGCAGCAGCCCCCACAGTGGGGCGGTGCTGCCATCGGCCAGAGCGATGGATTCCATCAGCGCCATCATGCCGCCGCACTCGGCCCAGAGCGGCTTGCCTGCGCCCACATGTGCACGCAGGCTGGCCTGCATGCCGGTGTTGGCGGCAATCTGCGCGGCGTGCAGCTCGGGGTAGCCACCGGGCAGCCACACGGCGTCGCACTGGGGCAGCGCCGCGTCGTGCAGGGGCGAAAAAAACACCACGCGCGCGCCCATCTGCGTGAGGCACTGCACATTGGCGGCGTAGATGAAGCAGAACGCGGCATCGCGCCCCACCGCCACCGTGCGGCCGGCCAGCAGGGGTGGCACGGGCGCGGCCTGTACTGGTGCCGGAAAGTCCACCGACCAGCGCCGCAGATCATCCAACGTCATCTGACCCAGGGGCGTGGCAGCCAGTGCGTCGGCGGCGGCGTCCAGCCGCTCCAGGCTGTCGGCCAGTTCGTGCGCGGCCACCAGGCCCAAGTGGCGTTCGGGCAGCAGCGCCGCACCGGCCTTGCCCACACCAGGGGCGGCGCCAGGCTGCACACGCATCAGCGCCCCCATCCAGTCGTCGGCATCGTTCAGGCCACCCTGCAGCATGTCGGCATGGCGTGCGCTGCCCACACGGTTGGCCAGCACCCCGGCCCACGGCAAACCCTGGCGGTAGTGGCGCAGGCCAAATGCCAGCGCACCAAACGTGCCGGCCATGGCCGAGGCATCCACCACCGCCAGCACCCGCACACCGAAGTGCTGGGCCAGATCGGCGGCGCTGGGGTCGCCATCGAACAGGCCCATGACGCCTTCGATGAGGATGAGGTCGGCTTCCTGCGCCGCCGCATGCAGGCGCTGGGCGCAATCGGTCTGGCCGGTCATCCACAGGTCGAGTTGGTGCACGGGCGCACCGCTGGCAAGCTGGTGCCAGTGCGGGTCGAGAAAATCCGGCCCGCACTTGAAGACGCGCACCTTCAGGCCCTTGCGCGTGTACAGCCGC
>ERZ1023652.161-NODE-161-length-15707-cov-5.004493_pt1 | contig 15707 bp, 16 predicted proteins | sample MGYA00520879_ERZ1023652 | MGnify/ENA primary metagenome ERZ1023652 (study PRJEB33180, sample SAMEA4044469) | wastewater metagenome | place: Denmark | collected 2016-04-02 | study: EMG produced TPA metagenomics assembly of the PRJEB13832 data set (Local...
CTACCACCACAATCACCGTTGCAATCATCACGACGTTGCTACTTTTAGGATTGTCCTTTAATTGGGTGACAGAACTCCACTCAAAAGTACTGATTGAAACCATGATCATCACAGCAACCAAGGCAGCCATTGGAATAACTTTGAGCCAATCACTAATAAACACAACTAAAATGAGAAGAAAAATACCCGCAGAGAATGTTGATAAGCGTGTCAGACCACCTGACTTCACGTTAATCATAGATTGACCGATCATGGCACAACCTGCCATACCACCCATGAAGCCAGAGGCAATATTTGCAATACCTTGTCCTTTACATTCCTGATGCTTATCACTTGGTGTATCTGTCATTTCATCGACAATAGTTGCTGTCATCATAGACTCAAGTAAACCTACGGCTGCCAGTGCAACTGAATACGGCAAAATGATCATCAATGTTTCAAAATTTAGAGGAATATTCGGGATCAAGAACATTGGAAGTGTGTCAGGTAATGCTCCCATATCTCCAACAGTCCGTACATCAATTCCTAGGGCTATAGCTAACAATGTAATAGCAATGATGCAAACAAGTGGAGAAGGGAATAATTTTCCTAATTTTGGAATTAAAGGAAATAGATAAATAATCGCTAAGCCTAAAGCAACCAAAGCATATACATGCCAAGTTACATTAGTCAGTTCGGGTAGCTGAGCCATAAAAATTAAGATGGCCAACGCATTTACGAAGCCAATCACTACAGATTTAGAGACAAAGCGCATTAGCTTAGCCAATTTCAGGTAACCTGCTAATATTTGAATGACACCAGTTAAAATCGTTGCAGCAAGCAGATATTCAAGCCCATGTTCTTTGACCAATGTGACCATAAGCAGTGCCATCGCACCTGTGGCTGCTGAAATCATAGCTGGACGACCGCCAACAAAAGAAATAACGACAGCAATACAGAAGGATGCGTATAAACCTACTTTAGGATCTACACCTGCAATAATTGAAAATGCGATAGCTTCAGGGATTAATGCAAGACCGACAACAAGTCCTGCAAGCACATCTCCACGGATGTTAGAGAACCATTGTTCTCGTACATTAGATAACATAAACATAGCCTGTTTTTTAATTTTTCAGATAGGCTAGTGATGTGATATATACAACACACAAGCGACTACACCACATCACTAGACAGTGATGAGTTATTTACAGATTTAAGACGGTAAATAAACTTAAGGTGGCGTAAGTGTCATAAGATGAAGGAACTTTTTAGAGTAAAAAAAAATCAGGACAAGGGTAACAGCTAGGTACTTTTTTATAAAGCCTGGATGTTATATCCAAGCTTTGTTTAATCGGTATTTTATGAAGCTTTTGGCTCCCCAAGTAATTGACCTATTTCCAAACGTGTATAGCCACGTTCTTTAAAAATCAAAACAATAGCCTGTTTATAATCTTCAGAAGTAGAAGTCTTATACTTAGTTATCAGTTGATTTTCAGAATTCAGCTCAAGATCATTTTTGATGGTCAATACTTCGCTAGAGATCTTGTTAAAGATATTTAGGTTAAACATACAGGCACTCGTCATCCGTATTATAGCGGCCCGACTATAACGAATACCTGTCTTAGCTACGCTAGACACCCTTGGCCGCAAGGATTACAAATTAAGAAAAATTCCGCAAGTTTTTGTCTATTGAAAGAATAAATAATCTCCCAACTGCTATCTATTTAACATAATGCATATTATACGAACTATCTTTTGTAAGCCCAAAATAGAAATGTCCGGTTTCTCCAAAGTAAAAATGTCCGCTTTTAGAATATGCACTTTTGCAATTTCCTTAGCGGACGGTTTGATATGTTGGTGTCTATGTCGGATAAAGAACTTAAACGATTGTCGGTCTTGCAGGAAATCTGCGATCAACGCATAACTCAATCCCAGGCTGCTCAGCTACTTCATATTTCAGAACGTCAGATCAGACGCTTACTGCAGAAATACAAAGCCCAAGGTCCAGCTGCATTAGCCCATGCCGGTCGTGGCCAAATCAGCAATTCTAAACTTCCTGAAGAACTCAGACTCAAGTGCCTCAATATTGTTTCTGACCAACTCCATGGTTTCGGACCCACTTTAGCGCATGAAAAGCTCACCACCGTACATGGATTCGATCTTTCAGTAGAAACCCTGCGTTCTTGGATGATTGCAGCTGATTTATGGATTCCTCGCGCCAAGCGTCTGAAACGCCCGTATCAGCCTCGTTACAACCGGGACTGTTATGGTGAACTGATCCAAATTGATGGCTCACACCATGACTGGTTTGAAGGACGCGCTGCTAAATGCTGTCTGCTGGTGTTTATCGATGATGCTACAGGAAAATTGCAGCATTTACGCTTCTGTGAGTCAGAATCAACCTTTGACTATATGATTTCAACACGTTTATATGTCGAACAGCACGGTAAGCCTTTAGCGTTTTACAGCGACAAACATTCAGTCTTTAGAGTGAATCAAAGCAGCAAGAAAGACACCAAGATTACCCAGTTTGGACGTGTACTCAGCACCCTCAATATCGATATCATCTTCGCCAATTCACCACAGGCCAAAGGCCGTGTAGAACGTGCCAACAGAACCCTTCAGGATCGTCTGATTAAGGAGATGCGTCTGGAAGGCATCTGTTCGATTGAGCAAGCCAATGCCTGGCTGCCCTGTTTTATCGAGCAATTTAATCGTAAATTTGCCAAGATGGCCTTTAACCCGAAGGATTTACATCGGAGTGTCACTGAAACAGCCGAGGAGTTAGATGATATTTTTACTTGGCGTGAACCCCGCAGAGTCACGAATAGCCTGACCATTACTTATGATAAATGCGTATATCTTCTGGAAAACACCGAAGAAAATCAAAGGTTGATCGGCAAGTATCTTGAGTTCCTTGAATACCCGGATAGTAGGGTCGCAATTGAATATCAGGGAAGAAAAATCAATTACAGCATCTTCGATAAATTAAGTCAGCTGAACCAACGAGAGATTGTTGAGCATAAACGTTTAGGTGCTGTTCTCAATCATATTCAACAACAGCACAAAGAATTAGAACAGCAAAACAAACGTAATCGTTCTCAAAAGATGCCAAGCAGACGTGCACAGAAAACAGCAATTCAACAACGAAATCTGAATCCTGTGCTTGACTTGGAAATGTCTGTATAGGACATTTCTATTTGGTTATTAGGTAGGACATTTCTACTTGGGAATAACATCATTTGTTAGAAACCATTTATTACATCAAAAGTAATGAAAAAGTAAAGAATATGACTTATATTATCTTTACTTTAATGGTTTTTGAGTGAGGGAATCATGTCCGCAGTCAATTTCAATATGCGCTTAGAAGCAGAGTTAAAAGAACAAGTTACCCCTATTTTGGAAGACTATGGTTTGACTATGCCTCAAGCATTCAAACTGTTCTTGAATCAAATCGTTAAAACTAAAGCGATTCCTTTGTCTTTTGACTATGCAAGAGAACCTGCTTTAACTCCTAAAGCAGCAGCCAAGTTACTTCAATCTTTAAAAGAGATTGAAAATGGCGAGTACACCGAGTACGAAACGGTAGAAGAAGCGATTAAAGCTATGTCGGAAGAAGCACATGGCTAAACGTAAGATTATCGTAACCAGTTCTTTTAAACGTGATATTAAAAGACGTTATTTAGAACTGGTTACGGCTGAATGGGCAGAAGTATTAGATTGTTTAGTCGCAAATAATCCTTTGCCTGAAAAGTATTTAGATCATCCCTTGAAAGGTGGTGCAGAGTTTAAAAATTGTCGTGATTGTCATGTGAAGCCTGATTTAGTCTTGATCTATAGGCTTGTTGGTGACGATATTTTAGAACTGCATCAGTTGGATAGCCATTCCGAAATTTTTGGATGACTATCGCTCGATGCTTTGAAAGATGGCTTTAGCCATGTTTCAAAGTCGGGCAACTTTGCGACTGCTGTCATTGATTCGGTGATGGCAAGAGCCGAGCAAAGTACTGTCTAATCATTATTTTGGGTCAATCACACAATAATCCTTATTCGCTCCGTGACAGTCATTTTTCATGATGCGAACGCAAGACTTCCCATTGCAATTTTTAATATCTAGGCTGTATTTTTGTTCTAGCCATGCAACGTCTGCTCTACGCTGTTTGATTTCGTCCATGCTCGGCACATATAAAAATAATGCTAAAAAGAAAACGATCAGCAAGCTAACAAAAGCACTGGCGTAGATTGCCATGAATCGCCAGTCAAGTTGATTGGTTGCATTGTTTAATTCTCGAATACTGTTGTTGAGTGCGTCTATTTGCTTCTGATTGGCGTTTTTTAGGTGTTTTTCGGTCTTATTGAGTACTCCGCTAGCCACTTCCTTGTAAAACGCTTCTAATCGCTTGTTATCGTCTGCTATGGCTTCTCGATACTCTTTCATAGATGCCAGTAAAATATAGAGCTGGTCATCTAGGTCGTTTTGGTTGCTCATCGGTACATTCCGCCCTGATCTAAGTCTTGTGATGCTTTACGGTTGGCTCGCTCGGCTTGCTGTTGCTCTAGTTTTTGCTGTCGTTGTATTTCGGCTTGGCGTTCTTGTTCTAGGCGTTTAGCTTCTTGGTTTTTCTGCCATTGCTCGAAGCCTTGCTCGGCACGGTTTAAACCGTGCTGTAAAACGCTGTCTGTGCGCTGTTGCTGTTGTTTGAGGTGTTGGGCGTTGTGTTGCTTCACATGGTCGTTATAACGGCTGATTTCGGTGTCTATGCCTTGTCTACGGAGTTGAGTGACCGAAGTCCCCTCATGAATGGTGGCTTGTAGTCCATTGTTCTGATCGGCATAGCTGCGGTGGTCTATTTTTTCTCGGTAGCCTGCTCGCTCCAGTGCGTGATTGGCTAAGTCCGCCCATGTTTCCCGAATCTGTTTGATGTCGTCTTGGGTTGTTCCCATATTTAGGCTTTTGCGTTTGGCATTACTTAACTCAATATCGGTTTTTGTCGTCAAAGTGAGTTTATTGTCAGGGTCTAATTCAGCTTTTCGGGTGGTCAGCATGATATGGGCGTGATGGTTTTTATCATTTCCGCCTTTGCTGGGTTCGTGAATGGCTAAATCTGCAATCACGCCATAACGATCAACAAGCGATTGGGCAAACTCTTTTGCCAAGTCCTTGCGCTGATCTGCATCCAGTTCATCAGGCAGGGCAATCACCCATTCTCTAGCGGTTCGAGCATCTTTGCGGTTTTCGGACTGTTCCGCCAAGTTCCACAATTCGCTACGGTCTATTTCTATATCAAGGTTAGACACAATTTCGCTATGGGCGACACCGTCCTTTCTCGTAAAGTCGTGGGTTAGTCCTGTTCGTTCATCTTTGAGTTTTTCCCCTGAACGGTAGGCAGACGATGCAACCGCAGTTCGTCCCGAACTTCGATTCACTGTTTTTGTTGAGCAATGATAAATCGCCATTTTTTCTTTCGCCTTTTTAAATTGCGTAGCAATTTTTTGGGGTTAAGGGGATTCCCCTTACGCAACGATGACTTGAATGAAATTCAAGTCGTAAGTGCGCATTTCATGAAAAACACGATAGCATATTACCCGCTTGAATTTCAATTCATAGGGTCTTATGCTTGAGTGGTTTTCTATATTCCGAAATTAACCGTTATGACTAAATCTGCTGAAAATATCGAAAAGAAAATTGAAGCCCAGTTAGAGAAGCTGAAACAGTTAAAAGCACAGAAACAAGCTATCGAAGCAAGAGAACGTACCAAGCAAAAGGAACAGCAACGAAAAGATGATACTCGGCGTAAAATTCTGCTCGGTTCTTATTTGATTAAAAAAATGCAGAATGAAGCCAATAAAGAAAAAATATTGGCTGAACTCAACGAATATTTAACAGAAAATAGAGATCGACAGCTTTTTGATTTGCCCGACATTGAAGCCTAATTTTTCTTAGCTGTTTGGTTGTTTTGTTCGGCTTGATACTCTGGAATGAGCGTATTTAAAACCTTTTGAATATTGTCCTTGTCTTCTATCTGCAAATTATCTCGATAGTAAATTAAGTCCTGTATTTTGCTTTCCATCTGCATTTTTTCGGTGGGTTCGGCATCTTTGGATAGTCGGGATAATAGGAAGATATAACCGCATATATTTTCCCTCGCAATTTCATAATTTACGATGTCGAGGTATTCAACGGTCACATGCTTTAGATCGGTTGATAGGTTATTTAATTTAATCATGGCTGAAATCCTGATTTTTCTAATATTGGATAAAGCTCTCTGAATTTTTCAGGCTCTAAAAGCATATCAGCGATACGAATAGCAAATTGTTGGTAGCTTTCTGTACCTTGTGAATATTTCCCCATTTCAGGCATTTCTGACATTTTATTGGCAAATAAATGGCGTTGTGCATCGGTCATTCTGATAAAAAAGTCAGGTGTGTTTGGGTCACGCTTAGAATCTAATTTTTTCGGTTGTTGTTTCTGCTTAAACTTAAATGAAAAACCAATAATTGAACGACCACGTTTGTGTTGTTCATACTCTGCTTTTATATCTGTGTACTTATTAATTTGATCAATGGCAAGGTGTAAAACTTTTTCTTTAAATTGCCCCATTCTCTTGTATTCATTGGGTTCTATGCCTAGTTTTAATCTTAGCTCTTCTAGCTCTACCATAGTCACTTTGCCTGTACTACGCCATGCGATAAGCAACTCATACAAGCGTATAGCGTAAACACTAGTTAAACTGCTGACTTGCTCTAGTTCATAACTGGTGAAGTGTTTTTCTAAATTTGTAATCAACGGTACAACATCATCAGAAAACTTAATACGAACAAGAGCTTCATTCTCTACATAAGATATTCGTTGTACCCATCGACTTATTACATTCTCAATGTTGCCCTTTTGAGTCAGTTTTTGATAGCTAAATCTACGATCAAATAGGCTTTTGCAAGCATCTTTAAGAACTTTATAGGCTGTATTTCTATGAACATTGAAATGGTTGATATAGCTTTCAGCATGAACGGTTAGAGGATCATTGGCATTGATTCCTTTGCCTGATTCTCTAGCCTCAAGGATAGCCAAGAGAATTAAACGCTGCTCAACTAAGTCTAGGTTATAACTAGCGTTCATTAAGGCATTATCTTTTACTATTAAATCGCTCATTTTACTTATTAATATTAAACCTAGTAATTCCTTTGTATTATATTTTCTAGGATTATGCAAGGTAAACCTAGGAGTATTGGTAGGTAAACCTAGGAGTATTGGTAGGTAAACCTAGGAGTATTGGTAGGTAAACCTAGGAGTATGTCCTCTGTATGCCTTGCTGTGTAGGCATTTCAGCATGTCTAAAAGCATTTAAAAGCATTTAAAAACTTTAAAAGCCCATTTTTATTATGAAAATTGCCCTATGTTTTCGCTTTGCTCAAACTTTTTTGACTAAGCTTGCTTAGTCGAGGGGCAATTTCTTCAAATTACAGGGAAAAATTCAAAGGTTTAAAAAGCATAGAGCAAGGACACACAGAGGGGACTTTTTCACTACCGTGTAAAATTCCTACTCTGTGCCTTGTTGGGGCAAGCCCCAAACCCCAAAAGCAAGATCAAAAACAAAAATGGCACTCGCTTCGCTCGTGTCTTCTCAAAAGCAAAAGCACACGATAGTTAAAATTTTCATGAAATAAGATGCTAAAAAAGTGGTTTTTCAGAGGGGGGAATAATTGAACTTTCATTGTGTCGCTCGTAGACACTCGCTAAATTATTTTTTGAACATATAATCACTTTAAAATTATTTACATGTTTAAAGAGGGTTTATGGGAAGTTATATCGAAGAAAACTTAGCTAGAGATGAACAAATTATTATAAAAGCACAAGTTACTTGGCTATCTCAGTTCTGGTATTTATTGTTTGGTATCTTATTTATTTTATCTTCTTTTGGTTCTAAAAGTTTAGTTGGCGTTGTAGTCGGTGGTGTATTGATAGCTATTGCAGCAATTCATGTTTTAACAACAGAACTAGCATTAACGAATAGACGAATTATTGCAAAATCAGGATTAATTCGAAGAAATACTATTGAATTAAAAACTAATAGAGTTGAGAGTTTAGGAGTTAATCAAGGGATATTAGGAAGAATTTTCAACTTTGGTTCTATTGTTGTCAAAGGTGTTGGTGGATCACATGCACCAATTCCATATATAGCTCGACCTATGGAATTTAGACAACAAGTAAACAATTACCTTGATGAACTAGATGATAAAAAATAAATCAACGATTTAATCGCAAAAATAAAAAAGCGTCACTATCAGTAGTGACGCTTTTTGAGATGCAGTAATAGCAAGGCTTTCAAGCACAGTTTTCTACGTGATTGCCACGTGACAGACTAAAAAACCACGCCAAACTCCTCTAATTTTGATTGCCATTGGTCGGCTGTTGCATCGGTTGTAATTTCTTCTTTGATGCGTTTCATCATATCCATGACGGACTCATCACCACGTTTAAACCGATCTGCTAAACCATTGGACATGATTAAACCTGTAATCTTACTTGCTCTATGCCCTAAATCGTCTTTTTTGGCGTTTTCAGGCTGTTTTACGATGTTGGTAGGGATTTGACTAGGTTTTTTGATATGTGGGCTAGAATCGCTGTTTTTTGGCGTTTCCGCCTCTGTTTTCTTCTTCTGCTTAAACTTGAATGAGAATCCTGTGATTGTCCGCCCTTTTTTGTGCTGTTCGTAGCTCGCTGTGATGTCTGTATGCTCGTTGATTTGTTTGAGAGACGGCTCTAAAACGTATTTTTTTAAATCATACATGCGTTGATATTCAGCATCGAGAACACCCATTTTTTGCCGAAAGTCAGCCAATTCTATGATTGGTGTTTTCCCTGTGGTTCTCCAGCAGATCAGTAACTCATACAAACGAATTGCATAACCTGTTGAAAGCTCGCTTATCTGTTTCATTTCATACTGAGTAAAACGTTCCTCAAGCCTTGTAATTAAAGGGATGACGATAGGAGCGAAGATTAACTTCACTGTAGCTTCTGCATCCACATAGCGAACTTCACTAACCCAACGTGAACGGACGTTTTCGGTATTTCCTCGTTCATTGATTTCTTGGTAACTGAATTGACGTGCAAATAGATCATCACAAGCATCTTTGAGGGCTTGGTAGGCTGTTTGTCTAGCTACGCCAAATTGATTGATATAACTCTCTGCATGGACGGTTAAAGGGTCATTGGCATTAATTCCCTTTCCTGACTCTCTTGCTTCAACAATCGCCAACAAGATTAAGCGCTGTTCAACGAGATCCAAGTTGTAACTAGCGTTCATTAGGGCATTGTCTTTCACTACTAATTTACTCATAAGACGTGAATTAAAATTTTTTCGTTAAAACGAATTTATCATAATATCTCGTCTTATGGTAGGTAAATCTCGTCTTATTGGTAGGTAAATCTCGTCTTATTGGTAGGTAAATCTCGTCTTATTGGTAGGTAAATCTCGTCTTATGTCCTCTGTATGCCTTGCTAGGCTTGCGTTTCAGCATGTCTAAAAGCATTTAAAAGCATTTAAAAACCTTAAAAGCCCAATTTTTCATGAAAATTGCCCTTGGTTTTCGCTAAAGCTCAAACTTTTTTGACTTCACTTTGCTACGTCAGGGGCAATTTATGCAAAGGATAGGGAAAGTCGAAAGGTTTAAAAAGGAATTAGATTCAATAAGCAAGCCTACCTGTATATACAAAATTCTACGAATTTCGATATACAGGACTTGTTAGGGATTTCATCCCTAAGACCCTAAAAGCAAGATCAAGAACAATATTGGCACTCGCTTCGCTCGTGTTTTTTTAAAAGCAAAAGCTCACGATAGTAAAAACCATCTAGCAGCCAATATTTTTAAAAGCGGTTTTTCAGAGGGGGGAATAATCGAACTTTCATAACTTCGCTCGTAGACACTCGCTAATATCTTTTTTTGTGAACTCTAGAAAGAGCAAAACAGAACGAGTGTCTACGAGTGACAACCAGGTATTAAAATTAAGAAAGTTTTTATCTCTGATTACAAGCTCCCCTTAGCACCTAAACGGGAGTTTTTAGCCATCCCGAATGGGTGGCGACACAACTGCAAAGTTGTCACGAAGTGTCACTACTTCGGTAGTGACGCTTCGTACAACGATGGCTAGGAAAGGGATACAGAAGAAAATTCCACGTGATTGCCACGTGACAGACAATTTTTGCAGGGCAAAAACGCACCTATTGGACTCAATGGTAAAGTGCGCCCTTCGGGAAAAATCAAAAAATTGTAGGTTCACCTTTTTTTCATTATCGAAATAACTTTTTCAAGGCGTGCAATATGTTTGTTTTTAGACTCAACATGCGCATTTTTATTTTCAATAACCTCCTTTAGCTTAATAATTTCTTTATTTAGTCTCTCTATTTCTAGTAGTAACTTTTGAGGTTCAGACATTTTTCTTTCCGTAATCTGTTTCTGTTTTCAATGCTGTGAAAATTCGTTTTGCTGTTTGCTCATCTGCCTTTTCAGGGCTTCTTAGGATATTTCCGATCCAATTGGCAAAGGTTGGATAGTCGGGGAAGTTACTCAAGTCTGAAATACTGCCTAATTTGCACAGAATCATGCTGTATTTTGCGATCTGAGGCTCCGTAAGGGGTTTTATCGTGTCTAGGTCATTCGTAGCTGTTTTTGGCGTTTCTGTGGCAATTTCGGCTTGTTTGGGCTTCTTCTGCTTAAACTTGAATGAGAAGCCCGTAATCACTCGCCCTTTTTTGTGCTGTTCGTAGCTTGCAGTGATGTCGGTATGCTCATTGATTTGCTCTAATGCAGGCTCTAGCACTCTCTTTTTTAAATCATGCATGCGCTGATATTCAGAATCGAGAACCCCCATTCTTTTCCGAAAGTCATCCAATTCTATGACTGGTGTTTTGCCCGTGGTTCTCCAGCAGATTAGTAACTCATACAAACGAATGGCATAACCTGTTGAAAGTTCACTTATCTGTTTCATTTCATACTGAGTAAAACGTTCCTCAAGCCTTGTAATCAAAGGGATTACGATAGGAGCGAAAATCAACTTTACTGTAGCTTCTGCATCCACATAGCGAACTTCACTAACCCAACGTGAACGGACGTTTTCTGTATTTCCTCGTTCATTGATTTCTTGGTAACTGAATTGACGTGCAAATAGGTCATCGCAAGCATCTTTGAGGGCTTGGTAGGCTGTTTGTCTAGCTACGCCAAATTGATTGATATAGCTCTCTGCATGAACCGTTAAAGGGTCATTGGCATTAATTCCCTTTCCTGATTCTCGAGCTTCAACGATAGCAAGCAAGATTAACCGCTGTTCAACGAGATCCAAGTTGTAACTAGCGTTCATTAGGGCATTGTCTTTCACTACTAATTTACTCATAAGACGCATTTGTATTTTAATGTGTTAAAACGACATTATCATATTATGTCTGACTATGGTAGGTAAGTGTCGTCTTATTGGTAGGTAAGTGTCGTCTTATTGGTAGGTAAGTGTCGTCTTATTGGTAGGTAAGTGTCGTCTTATGTCCTCTGTATGCCTTGCTGTATGGGCATTTGAGGTCGGCTAAAAGCATTTAAAAGCATTTAAAAACATTAAAAGCCCATTTTCATCACGAAAATTGCCCTATGTTTTCGCTTTGCTCAAACTTTTTTGACTAAGCAAGCTTAGTCGAGGGGCAATTTCTGCAAACAGTGGGGAAGAAGTCAAAGGTTTAGAAGAAAAAAAATCAAATAAGCAAGCCTACCCGTATATACAAAATGTAGCCACATTTTGATATTCGAGGACTTGTTAGGGGATTTCCCCTAAGACCCGAAAACAAGCAAAAGCAACTATGAACTCGCTTTGCTCGTGTTTTTTTAAAAGCAAAACCTCACTATAGTAAAAACCATCTAGCAGCCAATATTTTTAAAAGCGGTTTTTCAGAGGGGGGAATAATCGAACTTTCATAACTTCGCTCGTAGACACTCGCTAATATCTTTTTTTGTGAACTCTAGAAAGAGCAAAACAGAACGAGTGTCTACGAGTGACAACCAGGTATTAAAATTAAGAAAGTTTTTATCTCTGATTACAAGCTCCCCTTAGCACCTAAACGGGAGTTTTTAGCCATCCCGAATGGGTGGCGACACAACTGCAAAGTTGTCACGAAGTGTCACTACTTCGGTAGTGACGCTTCGTACAACGATGGCTAGGAAAGGGATACAGAAGAAAATTCCACGTGATTGCCACGTGACAGACAATTTTTGCAGGGCAAAAACGCACCTATTGGACTCAATGGTAAAGTGCGCCCTTCGGGGACAAGCAACCACAACTAAAAATTAGTTTTTCTTGCCGTAGTCAGTTTCTGTTCTTAATGCTTTGAACACACGTTTAACCGTTTCTTGATTACTGTTTTTTGGATCTCTCAAAATATTTCCAAGCCAATTTGCAAATGTTGGGTAGTCAGGAAAGTTTGATAAGTCCGAAATACTGCCTAATTTGCTCAAAATTGCGCTGTATTTTGCGATTTGAGGCTCTGTAAGTGGTTTTAGCTGTATTTCCCCTGTCTGATCTCTTTTTGGCGTTTCTGTGGCAATTTGAGCTTGTTTTGGCTTCTGCTTGAACCTTAGATTGATACTTGTGATTTTTCGCCCTGTCTTCTTCGTCTCATACGTCACACTGAGAGGTGAAAACTCATTAATTTCTTTGACTGCTTGATCAATGACCCAACGCTTTAAATCTGCCCACACAGGATATTTGTTTTGTAATTCGAACATCCAACGTAAATCCACAACACTAATTTCACGTTTGCCGATACTTTGGTATTGCACAAGGAGTTCATACAAACGGATTGCATAGGTACTGGTGACACCAATTAAATCTGATGCAAGATACTTAGTAAACTCAGTACTTAGGTTGGATAAAAACGGCAAAATATCTTTTGAAAATCTAATACCAATAACCCCACGGCTGTCCATGAAATCAATTTTTTGAACCCATCTAGTACGGCTTGTTCTATCACTCGAACGCAAAACAATAGAGCGATCAAAAAGACGGCTCACACTCTCTTTTAGGTCTCGATAAGCCGTAGTTTCATTTGCTCCAAATTTTTGTAAATCAGCGACTGAAACGGTATAGATCACTTCATCAGTGACAGGCTCGCCTTTAGGTATTTGAGCAATAGCACTCAGAATGAGACGTTGTTCTATCGTAGTGAGTGTATAAGACGCTTCAATCACTTGATTTGATTTCACCACTAAATCATTTTTTGGCATAACCACCCCCTTAACTATGGAGTAGTATTGCACTTCTCATTTTAATTCGTCAATCCCTCCATTTTAATTCGTCAATCCCTCCATTTTAATTCGTCAATCCCTCCATAGTTAGCTCCTGAAAGCCATATGAGACGTGGGCTGTAGAGGACGTAAAAGCTTTTAAAAGCTTTTAAAAGAATTAAAAAAGAAAAATCAGAATTTTTCATGAAAATTGCCCTATGTTTTCGCTTTGCTCAAACTTTTTTGACTAAGCAAGCTTAGTCGAGGGGCAATTTTTAACAAATTACGGAGAAAAATCGGAAAAAATCAAAAACAAAAATATTTTAAGCAAGCCTACCCTGTAGCTACAAAATTAAACTTTCAGTATTAATTTTTGGCACAAGGAGCTTGTTGAGTGCTTCGCCCCCAAACCCCCAAAAGCAACTATGAACTCGCTACGCTCGTATTTTTTTAAGAGCAAAAGCTCACGATAGTAAAAACCATCGTGCAGCCAAATTTTTTAAAAACAGTTTTTCAGAGGGTGAGTAACCGACTTATTCTTGTGTCGCTCGTAGACACTCGCTAATTAATTCAGTAAAAAAGCAAATACAATTATTTGTGAGAAAAAACATGACTCAATATTGGCATATGCAGATGCACCCTGATGATCAAAGCTTTTCAGAAGTTTTACATTCAATTTTAGAGAACAAAAAAATTATAGGTTTAGGAAAATGGGCTGGAGGACAGGTTGAAAAAGAGGACTTTTTTAACAGAATGAAAGTGAATGATATTGTTGCTATTAAAAATGGTGGCAAATTAATTGCATTAGTTCAGGTAATTGGTGGAGCTTATGAAGTCAATGATGATGAAAGTGAAACCGATTGGATTGTTTTCAGACGCCCTATTCGTGTATTGGATTGGGACATTTGGGGGAAAACACTACCTCAGCCAAGAAAAACATTAGTTATTTGTTCTAGTGAAAATGCAGAAACGACAAAAATAATTAAAGAATGGCATGAAAAGGTTAATGAAGTCCTAACCAAAAGAGGTCTATCACTCACTGTTTAATTCAACAGGCAAACTAAGAAAAGCGTCACTATCAGTAGTGACGCTTTTTGAAATGTAATAACAGCAAGCCTTTCAAGCATAATTTTCTACGTGATTGCTACGTGACAGACTAAAAAACTACGCCAAATTCTTCTAATTTTGATTGCCATTGGTCGGCTATTGAATCGGTTGTAATCTCACTTTGAATACGTGCCATCATCTGCATGATTGATTCATCACCTTGTTTAAACCGATCTGATAGACGGTTAGACATGATTAACCCTGTAATCTTGCTTGCTCGATGCTGTAAATCGCTCAAATTTGCGTTTTCAGGTTGTTTTACGATGTTGGCAGGGATTTGACTAGGCTTTTCGATACGTTGGCTAGAATCGCTATTTTTTGGCGTTTCAGGTTCTGTTTTTTTCTTCTGTTTAAACTTGAATGAGAATCCTGTAATCACTCGCCCTTTTTTGTGCTGTTCGTAGCTCGCTGTGATGTCTGTATGCTCGTTGATCTGCTTCAATGCTAGCTCCAAAACACCACGTTTAAACACATCCATACGCTGATATTCAGTATCTAATACACCTATTCGCTTTCTAAATTCTGTTAAGTCAAGAACTGGTGTCTTTCCTGTTGTTCTCCAGCAGATCAATAACTCATATAAGCGAACTGCATAGGCACTCGATAGACTACTAATTTGTTCAATATCGTACTTCGAGAATTGTTCCTCTAACCTTGTGATCAGTGGAACAACCGCAGGGGCGAAAATAACCTCAACCGTTGCAGTTTCATCAATGTAAGCAATTTGGCTGACCCAACGACTTGTAATATTAGCTCGTCCACGTTCACGCTTTTCTTGATAGCTGAATTGACGGGCAAATAAATCTTTGCAGGCATCTTTTAGGGCTTGATAAGCAGTCTGTCTAGCTACACCAAATTGATTGATATAACTCTCTGCATGAACTGTAAGAGGGTCATTTGCGTTAATTCCTTTGCCTGATTCTCTAGCTTCAAGGATAGCTAAGAGAATTAAACGCTGTTCAACCAAGTCTAAGTTATAACTAGCGTTCATTAGGGCGTTATCTTTTACTATTAAATCGCTCATAACCTACAATTATTCTTTTGAAGTTATTACTACACTAGTATTCTTTGTAGTTATACGCAAGGTAAACGTAGGGGTATTGATCGGTAAACGTAGGGGTATTGATCGGTAAACGTAGGGGTATTGATCGGTAAACGTAGGAGAATGTCCTCTGTATGCCTTGCTACATGAGTGTTTCAGCATGTCTAAAAGCATTTAAAAGCATTTAAAAGCTTTAAAAACCTATTTTCATCACGAAAATTGCCCTATGTTTTCGCTTTGCTCAAACTTTTTTGACTAAGCAAGCTTAGTCGAGGGGCAATTTCTGCAAACAGTGGGGAAGAAGTCAAAGGTTTAGAAG
>ERZ1023652.162-NODE-162-length-15621-cov-9.397251_pt1 | contig 15621 bp, 13 predicted proteins | sample MGYA00520879_ERZ1023652 | MGnify/ENA primary metagenome ERZ1023652 (study PRJEB33180, sample SAMEA4044469) | wastewater metagenome | place: Denmark | collected 2016-04-02 | study: EMG produced TPA metagenomics assembly of the PRJEB13832 data set (Local...
GCCATCAAACGCCCACGCTTATCGGCTGTATATTTTTAATGAACCAGATACCAAAACAGCAAAAGCTTTCTTGATTTCCTGACTTAGCTGCGATCAGCTGAGCCTTAAATTATAACAGGCTTTTTAATACCCTGTCAACCCGAAGGTCTTTGCACTTTCTTCACCAGCCACCGCCTCCGGCAACTCGCTACTCTCAGCGCAGCCTTGAATTATATACCGGGTTTTTACCCAATCAAACCCAAAATCACACCTTTTTGCAAAACCTCATCCCCACCACCCAGATCTTCCCAACAGGGACACCTCTGAACAGCGAAGCCTGCGATTATAGCATGGAAAAATGAGGAAGACCGGAAAGCAGAGGGGGCGTCTCGTGCAGGTGGTAACAGCCGCCAGCCCGTCCACAACCGAGGCACTACAGCAGCACAATGTCATACTGCTCTTGCCCCATGGCGCTTTCGGCCTGAAGAGAAATTGGCTTGCCGATGAAATCACTGAGACCTGCCAGATGTTGGCTTTCCTCATCCAGAAACAATTCCACCACACGGGGTGAAGCCACCACGCGAAACTCGCGGGGGTTGAACTGCCGAGCCTCACGCAGGATCTCGCGCAGTATGTCGTAACACACGCTGCGCGCAGTTTTCAACTGTCCGGCCCCTTTGCAAGCACTGCAAGGCTCGCACAGCATGTGCGCGAGTGATTCGCGGGTGCGCTTGCGCGTCATCTCCACCAAGCCCAACTGGGAAAAGCCGCCCGCCATGGTTTTGACCCGATCGCGCGCGAGTTGTTTCGTGAACTCTGTGAGAACGGCCTGCTGGTGGTCGTCGCGAACCATGTCAATGAAATCCACAATGATGATTCCACCCAGGTTGCGCAGGCGCAGCTGACGTGCAATAGCTTGTGCGGCCTCCAGGTTGGTCTTGAAGATGGTGTCATCGAAATTGCGCGCACCCACAAAACCGCCGGTATTCACGTCCATCGTGGTCAGCGCCTCTGTCTGGTCAACGATGAGGTAACCGCCCGATTTCAGGTCCACCCTTCGCCCAAGCGCCTTGGTGACTTCCTCATCGATCGAATACAGATCAAAAATGGGCCGCTCACCTTTGTAATGCTGGAGCTTGCCGACTGCCGCTGGCATGAACTCCTGCCCGAAAGCGCGCAGGCGATGAAACTGCTCCATGGAATCAATACGGATGGTCTGGGTGTGCTCACCCACCAGATCCCGCAGCACACGCTGCAGCAGGTCCAGATCCTGGTGCAGCAGTGACATGACCGGTAACTTGAGGGATGCCTCCTTGGTACGCGCCCAGGTTTTGCGCAGATAGGCGATGTCTTCCGCCAACTCGGCATCGGAAGAGTCCTCGCCATTGGTGCGCAAGATGAAGCCACCGCCACCGCCCGTGGATTTATCCCCCACCAGATCCTGCAGACGAGCGCGCAAAGCCTCGCGCTCAGCCACCGGGATTTTCTGCGACACGCCCACATGATCGTCCTGTGGCAAAAACACCAACAGGCGCCCGGCAAGGCTGATCTGGGTAGACAAGCGTGCGCCCTTGGTGCCAATCGGGTCCTTGATGACCTGCACCATCAGCGACTGTCCCTCAAATACCTGTTTTTCAATCGGCACCTGCGGCTCGCCTTTTCGGGCGAACATGGGGGCCTCGCCGCCATCCTGGCGTTGCCACACATCGGCCACATGCAGGAACGCCGCGCGCTCCAGACCGATGTCGATGAAGGCCGACTGCATGCCCGGCAACACGCGCGAAACCTTCCCCAGATACACATTGCCCACCAAGCCGCGCTCGAGCGTGCGTTCGAGGTGCAACTCCTGCACGGCGCCATGCTCCACCACGGCAACGCGGGTTTCCTGGGGCGACCAGTTGATCAGGATGTCTTGTTGCATGAGGGGGTAAATCTTGTGTTGGGGGTTAAACGCCGAAGCCCACTGCGCGCAGCAATTGTGCGGTCTCGTACAGGGGCAGACCCATGATGCCCGAATAGCTGCCGCTCAACTGCGGGATGAACGCAGCCGCCCTGCCCTGAATGCCATACGCCCCCGCCTTGCCCAGAGGCTCGCCAGTGGCAACATAAGCAGCGATCTGCTCAAGCGTGAGCTTGGAAAATGTCACGCGCGACACCGACAATGCAGTAAGTCGTTTGGAGCCCCACTGCAACGCCACGGCGGTGAGCACACGGTGCTCGTGCCCCGCCAGTTCGCCCAGCATGCGCTCAGCGTGGGCCGCGTCGTCGGGCTTGCCATAGATGGTTCGACCCAGGGCCACGGTGGTATCAGAGCAGAGGATGGGCGCAGTGGGCAAACCACGGCGCGCATGCCGGGCCACGGCGGCATCGAGCTTGAGGCCCGTTACGCGCTCCACGTAGGCTGGGGGCGCTTCGCTGGCCAACACCGCTTCAATGGCCTCCGCGTCTTCGGTCTCGTCGCCATGCGCATTGGGCAGCAACAGTTTGTGATGCACGCCCAGCTGTTCGAGCAATTGGCTGCGGCGTGGGCTTTGGGATGCGAGGTAGATGAAGTCGGGCATAAACAGATTATTGGGGCGGCCGACACAACGCTTCCGGCGTCGTCGCCACATGTTGTCGTGCTACTCGCACGGGTTGTGACGCAACACCTGGCCAGAACCGCTTTGGTTTGATGGTCGATTCTGGTAAAAACGGCTCTAACGCTTATCCATCAAGCGCTAGCAGCTATTAATATTATAGCAACCAACGCAAGGTCAACGCAGGCCTTTCCCCTCATTCGCGGTGGTAAGGGTGCCCTGCATTCACCGACCAGGCGCGGTACAGCTGCTCAATGAGCAGCACCCGCACCATCGCGTGGGGCAACGTCAAGTCCGAAAGACGGATGCGTTCGTGGGCAGCCTGACGAAAAGCCGGGTCGAGGCCGTCGGGGCCGCCGATGACCAGCGCCACATCGTCGCCGCCCAGCTGCCAGCCCTTGAGCCGTTCGGCCAATGCCTTGGTGGTGAGATTGGTGCCGCGCTCATCCAGTGCCACCACACGGGTGCCACGCGGAATGGCGGCTTCGATCCGCTCGCGCTCGGCCGCGTAAAGCGTCTCCAGGGTCTTCGAGCCGCGCGGCTCGGTCTTGACTGCCTTGAGCTCGACCTTCAGCTCCGGTGGAAAACGCTTGGCGTAATCTTCGTACGCCGTCTGCGACCAGTCGGGCACGCGCTGACCCACAGCCACGATCAGCAGCTTCATGGCAGCTCAGGCGCTGTGCGCGGGCAGGGTTTGTCGAGGGGCCAAGGCACCCATCACTTGCGGCCCGGAGCCCTCTTGGCTGCGGGCTTGGCGGCAGCGCCACCGCGTGCTGCGGTGGGCTTTGCACCGGTCTTGGCAGCAGCAGCGGTCTTGCTGCGAGGGGCCGATGGCTTGACCACCACGGTCTTGACCGGTGCCTTGGTGGCTGCGGGCTTTTTGGCTGCAGCCGTTGGCTTTGCGGAGGCCTTGGCCGGTACAGCCTTGGCAGTGCTGCTGCTCTTTGCGGGAGCCCTGGTGGAAGCTTTGGCAGGTGCTTTTGCGGTCGTCTTGGCTACAGGTTTGGCAGAAGTGGCTGCGGGCTTGGCGGCTGTTTTGGCGACGGCCTTGACAGTGGCCTTGCCCGACCGGGCGGCCACCGCAGGTGCCGCTGCCTTCTTGGCGGGCGCCTTGCCAGCAGCCTTCGCGTCCGACTTGGCAGCCTTCTGGGCCGACTTCTTCTCGGCCAGCTCCGTGGCGGCGCTGGAGACAGGCTTGGCTGCGCCCAGCTTCAGGCGCACAGGAGTGTCGCCCCACAGCTCTTCCAGACGGTAGTACTGACGGATGGCGGGCTGCATGATGTGCGCCACGGCGGCGCCGCAGTCCACGATGATCCACTCGCCGTTTTCTTCGCCTTCGATGCGCGGCTTCACAAAACCCGCTTCACGCACGGCATCGCGCACGCTGGCAGCGAGCGCCTTGGTCTGTCGGTTGGAGGTGCCCGATGCCACGATCACCCGCTCAAACAGCGGCGAAAGATGCTCGGTGTTGAAGACCTGGATGTCTTGCGCCTTGACGTCCTCCAGACCATCGACGATGGCGCGCTGGAGCTTGGTTACGTCTTTTTTGGCGGCGGTTTCCGATTTGGTGGAGGTGGTCATCAGGCGGTGAATAGAGAAGAAATGGAATCAATATAGCGTGCAACGCAGCGCACAGCCAGCGGGCTGCGCCTTGGGTGTTGCACGTTGGCGCTGCGGCAGTTTGAGGTGTTTTTGGCCTCTTGCGCTTGTGTGAAAAGCGCTGACAGCTATTGAAATTATAGCTTTTGCGCTTTTCATGGCGTTCAGGCGATGGCGCCGGCCCCATCAGTCAGCCAGTCGCGCCGCACCAGAAAGCGCTGGGTGAGCTCGGCTTCTGCGGAATCTGCCGCATCGGAACGCTGGTACGACCACGACACCAGCGGCGGCATGGACAGCAAGATCGACTCGGTACGCCCGCCGGACTGCAGGCCAAAGTGCGTGCCCCGGTCCCATACCAGGTTGAACTCGACATAGCGGCCCCGGCGGTAGAGCTGGAAGTCACGCTCGCGCTCGCCAAACGGCAGATTCTGGCGCTTCTCCACGATGGGCAGGTAGGCCTTGAGGAAGGCATCGCCCACCGACTGCGTCATGGCCAAACTCTGGTCAAAACCCAGCTCCGAGAAGTCGTCATAAAACACCCCACCCACACCACGCTGCTCGCCGCGGTGCTTGAGGTAAAAGTATTCATCGCACCACTGCTTGAAGCGCGGATACTTGTCGTCGCCAAAGGCGCTCAGGGCATCGCGGCAGGTGCGGTGAAAGTGCACCGCATCTTCCTCGAAGCCGTAGTAGGGCGTGAGGTCCATGCCGCCGCCAAACCAGCAGGTGGGCGTTTGCCCAGGATGGCCAGCAGCGATCATGCGCACGTTCATGTGCACCGTAGGCACATAGGGATTGCGTGGGTGGAACACCAGCGACACGCCCATGGCCTCAAACGGCGCGCCCGCCAGCTCGGGCCGGTGCTGCGTGGCCGATGACGGCAGCTGCGGCCCGCGCACATGGCTGAAGCCACAGCCTGCGCGCTCGAACACCCGGCCGCCTTCCATGATCTTGGTAATGCCATTGCCCTGAAGGGGCTCGCCGGGCGGCTTGCTCCAGGCATCGGCCAGAAACCGAGCGCCGCCCTCGCCCTCCACGGATTCCAGCGCATCGGTGATACGGGCCTGCAGGCCCTGCAGGTAGCTGCGCACAGTTGCCACGGTCGCGGCCGGATTCAGTTCAATTGATTGCATTGCAGTAGTCCATTGCACCAGGGATGACCTGCATAACCCTCGTGCGTCGGTGGTAGTGTGGATCGGGATGGGCCGCAAGGCGTCTTTTTGCAGCCAATAGCCGGGCTATTGGCAAGAAAAGCAACGCAGCGGATCGCCCGAGACCGCGCTGCCGTAGACCGCAGGGAGTTGTGCAGGTCATCCCTGGGCACCGCGCACGACCCGTGAGACTGGCGCGGCGCAGAGCAAGGCCGCCGCGCAAGGGCCGCCCCGCGGCGCTGGTGGCGCCCCCCTCAGGGGTAAGGCGCCAAAGGCGGCACAGGAGGGAATCACTTCACAGCCCGAAAACCGATGTCACGGCGGTATTGCGCACCGTCGAAGTGAATGCCACGCGCCACGTCATAGGCGCGCTGCTGGGCCAGCTTGACGCTGTCGGCCAACACCGTCACGCACAGAACACGGCCTCCGGTGACACTGACCACACCATCATGGAGCGCCGTTCCTGCATGGAATACCACGGCATCGTCGGCCTCCGCAGGCAAGCCGGTGATCGTGTCGCCCTTGCGTGGCGACTCGGGGTAGCCGTGCGCGGCCATGACCACGCCCAAAGCGGTGCGGCGGTCCCACTGCAACTCGATCTGGTCGAGCTTGCCGTCCACACCAGCTCCCAGCACGTCGAACAGGTCACTCTTCAGGCGCATCAGGATGGGCTGCGTCTCGGGGTCGCCCATGCGGCAGTTGAATTCGAGCGTCTTGGGATGGCCCTTGGCGTCGATCATCAGGCCCGCATACAAAAAGCCTGTGTAGGGGATGCCGTCCTTTTCCATGCCACGGATGGTGGGCAGGATGATCTCGCGCATGGCGCGGGCGTGCACATCGGCCGTAACCACGGGCGCGGGCGAGTAGGCGCCCATGCCACCGGTGTTGGGGCCTTCGTCGCCGTCCTTCAGGCGCTTGTGGTCCTGGCTGGTGGCCAACGCCAGCACGTTTTTGCCATCGCACAGCACGATGAAGGAGGCTTCTTCGCCTTCGAGAAATTCTTCGATCACCACACGTGCGCCGCCCTCGTTGTGGGTCACGCCGTATTTGTTGTCCACCAGCATGAAGTCGACGGCATCGTGCGCCTCTTGCAGCGTCATGGCCACCACCACGCCCTTGCCTGCGGCCAGGCCGTCGGCCTTGATGACGATGGGCGCACCCAGGCGGTCCACAAAGGCGTGGGCGGCAGCGGGGTCGGTAAAGGTGTCGTAGTCGGCCGTGGGAATGCCGTGGCGGCGCATGAAGGCCTTGGAGAAGGCCTTGGAGCTTTCCAGCTGCGCAGCGGCCTTGCTGGGCCCGAAGATGCGCATGCCGTGGGCGCGGAACTCATCCACCACGCCCGCAGCGAGCGGCGCCTCGGGGCCCACCACCGTCAGGCCGATTTTCTCGGCCTGGGCCCAGGTGCGCAACTCGCGCACATCGGCAATAGCAACGTTCTCGAACTGGTTCGAAAGCGCCGTGCCACCGTTGCCCGGCGCCACGAATACCTTGGTCACCTTGGGTGACTGGCTGAGCTTCCAGGCCATTGCGTGTTCACGGCCGCCGCCTCCAATGACAAGAACTTTCATAGCGCAGCGTTGTGATAGACCTCTTGAGCGTCGTCCAGATCTTCCAGAACGTCCAGTAGTTTTTGCATCCGGGCAGCGTCTTCGCCTTCCAGTTCGATGGTGTTCTCGGCGCGCATGGTCACTTCGGCCACTTCAGGCGTCAAACCCGCGGCTTCCAGCGCATTTTTCACCGTCTCGAAATCGGCAGGTGCAGTCAGCACCTCGATGGCGCCGTCGTCGCCCGTGATGACATCTTCGGCGCCCGCCTCCAGGGCCACTTCCATCACCGTGTCTTCTCCCGTGCCCGGCGCAAAAATCAGCTGGCCACAGTGCTTGAACTGGAATACCACCGAGCCTTCGGTGCCCATGCTGCCGCCATGCTTGCTGAACGCATGGCGCACTTCGGCCACGGTGCGAACGCGGTTGTCGGTCATGGTGTCAATGATGATGGCCGCGCCACCAATGCCGTAGCCCTCGTAGCGGATTTCCTCATAGGTCAGGCCTTCGGCGTTGCCTGTGGCCTTGTCGATGTTGTATTTGATGCGGTCCGCCGGCATGTTGGCTGCCTTGGCCTTGTCCACCGCCAGGCGCAAACGGGGGTTGGCCGACAGATCGCCACCACCAGAGCGCGCGGCCACGGTGATTTCGCGAATGATGCGGGTCCAGATCTTGCCGCGTTTTTCATCCTGCCGTCCCTTTCGGTGCTGGATATTCGCCCATTTACTGTGTCCTGCCACGGGAAATCCTTTTGTATTGATTTAATCTACTGAGTTGATTTTACTTTTTGCCCGACCCGACCCCCGAGGAAATCCGAAATGGCCGAACCCCTGCTGATTGCGAAGCACGACACCATCGAATGCCACCTGCTGCCAGGCCTGGCCAACCGCCACGGCCTCATTACCGGGGCCACCGGCACCGGCAAGACTGTGACCCTGCAGACCCTGGCCGAGAATTTCTCGCGCATTGGCGTGCCGGTGTTCATGGCCGACGTGAAGGGCGACCTTACGGGCGCCAGCCAACCGGGCAAGATCGGCGAAAAACTGGCCGCCGTGCTCAAGGAACGCGGCCTCCCCATGCCCACTCCCCTGGCCTGCCCCACCACGCTATGGGACGTGTTTGGCGAGCAGGGCCACCCGGTGCGCGCAACGGTGTCTGACATGGGCCCGCTGCTGCTGGGCCGCATGCTCAACCTGAACGAAACACAGCTCGGTGTGCTCAACCTCGTGTTCAAGATCGCCGACGACAACGGCATGCTGCTGCTGGACCTGAAAGACCTGCGCGCCATGCTGCAATACGTGGGCGACAACGCCAAGGAGTTCACCACCGAATACGGCAATGTCAGCGCCGCCAGCGTGGGCGCCATCCAACGCGGGCTGCTGCAGATCGAGAGCCAGGGCGGCGAGCAGTTCTTTGGCGAGCCCATGCTCGACATCCAGGACTTCATGCAGACAGTGGACGGCCACGGCGTGGTCAACATCCTGGCGGCCGACAAACTCATGAATTCGCCGCGCCTGTACGCCACGTTTTTGCTGTGGATGCTGTCCGAGCTGTTTGAGCAACTGCCCGAAATCGGCGACCCCGAAAAGCCCAAGCTAGTTTTCTTCTTCGACGAAGCCCACCTGCTGTTCAACGAGGCTCCCAAGGTGCTGGTCGAGCGCATTGAGCTGGTGGTGCGCCTCGTGCGCTCCAAGGGCGTGGGTGTGTACTTCGTCACGCAGAACCCGCTCGACATCCCCGACAGTGTGCTGGCCCAGCTGGGCAACCGCGTGCAGCATGCGCTGCGTGCCTTCACGCCGCGCGACCAGAAGGCCGTGAAGGCCACCGCCACCACGATGCGGCAAAAGCCGGGCCTCGATATCGAGACCGCCATCACCGAGCTGGCCGTGGGCGAGGCATTGGTGAGTTTTCTAGACGCCAAGGGCCGCCCCAGCGTGACAGAGCGCGTATTTGTGCTGCCGCCCGGCAGCCAGCTTGGCCCCATCACACCCGAGCAGCGCAAGGCGCTGATGGCTGGCTCGCTGGTGACAGGCGTCTATGAAAAATTGGTGGACCGTGAGTCTGCCTACGAAAAACTCAGGGGCCGGGCAGCCGAAGCGAGCGAACAGGCCAGCGCCCCGGCGGGCAACGGCAAGGGCGCCAAGGGTGAAGCGGCCGACGAAGGCGGTGGCCTGCTGGGCGGGCTCAACGACGTACTGTTTGGCAGCACCGGGCCGCGCGGTGGCAAACGAGAAGGCCTGGCGCAGACCATGGCCAAGTCGGCTGTGCGCACGATGGGCACCACCATTGGTCGCGAGATCCTGCGCGGCGTCCTGGGCAGCGTGTTCGGCGGACGCAAACGCTAGACGGGCGCCGATGACCTGGCTAGAAAAGCTGCTGATACGGTTCTCCCGCCGTCTTGTCCAGGGGATCATCGCCTTGTGGCTGCTGGCGCTGCTAGGGGCACTGGCGGGCTGGTGGCCCGTGCGCTGGCAGTGGGGGGTGTACGTTGCGTTCACCCTGCTGGCCACGGTGAGCATGGTGCGCTGGACCCGGGTGGTGCGCGAGCGCTTTGTTCGCGAGGCCGCACTGCCCCAGTTTCTGCAACGCAAGCTGCGCGAAACCTACCCTGCCCTGAGCGCCAAGGATTGCGAGCTGGTCGAGCGCGGCCTGCGCCAGTTCTTCCTGGCTTGCCTGCGCAGCGACGAAAATTTTGTGGCCATGCCGTCGCAAGCGGTCGATGCCATGTGGCACGCGTTCATCCTGCACACCCGGGCCTACAAGAGCTGGTGCGACAACGCATTGGGGTTCTTTCTGGACCACACCCCTGCTGAAGTGCTGGGCAAGAAAGCACGCCACAACGACGGCCTTCGGCGCGCCTGGTACTGGGCCTGCAAAGACGAGGCCATCAACCCGCGCACACCCAGCCGCCTGCCGCTGCTGTTTGCACTGGATGCCAAACTGGACATTCCGGGCGGTTTTCACTACGCCCCTGACTGCGCCAACCTCGGCCCCGGCAAGCACCCCCACCACGATGGGGGCCGAACCTATTTCGGCACCAGCTTCTCGGATGGCAGCTTCACTGGCAGCGCGGATGATTTCGGCGGCATGGACAGCGCGGACGCAAGTGCCGGCGATGGCGGTGCGGGCGACGGTGGCGGCAACGGATGTGGTGGCGGAGGTAGCGGCGGCGATTGATGCAGGCACACCGCCCATTCAGCGCAGAGTCGGATAAAAGACAATAAATTAATAGCAATCAACGCAATACCAACTTGCGCTGGGGGCATTTTTCACTCAAAGTCGCCCGCGCGACGAGTTAGAGCAACACCACCGACCTACATTCCACAGCCATGAACACACTCACCTGCTTTTCCCTCAGCATCACCCACCATGTGGCCCATCTGGTGATGAACCGGCCCGAGGCCATGAACACCATGCACCCCACCTTCTGGCGCGAGCTGGACGAGGTGCTGGCCCACCTGCACCAGGCGGGCGAAGCGCGGGCACTGGTCATCAGCAGCACGGGCAAGCATTTCAGCGCAGGCATGGCACTCGAAACCTTTGGCGGCGCCATCACCATGGACGACCAGAGCCCCGAGGGCCGCGCCGCCATTTTTGACCTGCTCACCGACATGCAGGCCACTTTTACCCGCATCGAAAACCTGCGCATTCCGGTCATCATGGCCATCCAGGGCGGCTGCATTGGCGGTGCGGTGGACATGGTCACTGCGGCCTGCATTCGGTATGCCACGCAGGACGCCTTCTTCTGCATCCAGGAGATCAACATCGGCATGGTGGCCGACGTGGGCACCTTGCAGCGCCTGCCCAAGCTCATTCCGATGGGCGTGGTGAAAGAGCTGGCCTACACCGGCCGCCGTATGCCCGCGCAAAAGGCCCTCGGCTACGGCCTGGTCAATGAGGTTTTCGAGACACCAGAGGCCATGCTGGCCGCAGCCCTGCAATGTGCGCAAGAAATCGCCAGCAAGCCGCCTGTGGCCATCTGGGGCACCAAGCAGGCCGTGAACTACGCCCGCGACCACAGCGTGGACGACAGCCTGCGCCAGATGGGCTGGCTGCAGGGCGCTATCTGGAGCAACCAGCATGTGCGCGAATCGGTCACGGCCATGAAGCAAAAACGCGCGGGCGACTTCCCGGCGCTGGCAGCGTTGACGCGCTTCAGCGAACTGGGCTGAAGCGTCGGCCGCGCCAAGCACCACGGCCTGGCGGCACCCGCAGGGGGCGCGCCGCACAGCCCGCACCCGCGCTTAGAACCAGTTCAAGATTTTTTCATGGGGTACGTTGCCCCGCAAAGGCTGTGGCCGCAAGGCGCAAACCACAGCCGGGCTGGTGGCCCGGCCAGGATTTGCAACGCCGCGGACGCAGCCTTTGCGGGGCAACCCGAAGGGCATGGCTCCAAAACCGCCACGCTCGTCGTTGCCCACCTTGCCCATACATGGGTATGGGCTGCGGCGTGCGCCTAGAGCGTGGCGGTTTTGAAGCCATGCGGACCCCCATGAAAAAATCTTGAACAGGTTCTTACATCAAAATTCATAGCTGCTCGCGCTTATGGAATAAGCGCTAGAGGGCATTTATGCTTGAAATCGTGCTGCAACGGGCTATGATGCGACGGCGTGGTTGCCGCTTCCCGGCGTCCCGCCTGCCAAGGATGCCGCCATGACACAGACACCCTTTTCCGTGCCCGCCTTCGCGCCCACCTACGCCGATGTGGCCGACGCGGCCCATCGCCTGCACGGCATGGCGCACCACACCCCAGTGCTGCGCTCCACCACGGCCGACGAAAGGCTGGGTGCGCAGCTGTTCTTCAAGTGCGAAAACCTGCAGCGCACCGGCGCATTCAAGTTCCGCGGGGCCTTCAATACCCTGGCCCAGTTCACCGACGAACAGCGCAAGGGCGGCGTGCTGGCGTTCTCGGCCGGCAACCATGCCCAGGCCATTGCCATGTCGGCCCGGCTGCTGGATATGCCCGCCGTCATCGTCATGCCCGAAGACGCCCCTGCAGCCAAGATGGCGGCCACGCGTGGCTATGGTGCGCAGGTCGTCACCTACAACCGATACACCGAAGACCGCGAGGCCATCAGCCGGCGCCTGGCGCAAGAGCGCGGCATGACGCTGGTGCCGCCGTTTGACCACCCGCACGTCATTGCAGGGCAAGGCACCGCGGCCAAAGAGCTGCTGGAAGAAGTGCCCAACCTCGACTACCTCTTTGTCTGTGTGGGCGGAGGCGGCCTGCTGGCGGGCAGCCTGCTGGCCGCCGAGGCACTGGCCCCACACTGCCGCGTGGTTGGCGTAGAACCCGAGGCGGGCAACGATGGGCAACAGTCTTTCCGCGCGGGTCATATCGTGCAGATTCCCACGCCCCACACCATTGCCGATGGCGCACAAACCCAGGCGCTGGGCCAGATCACCTTCCCCATCATCCAGCGCCTGGCGGACGACATGGTCACCGCCACCGACGAACAACTGGTGCAAGCCCTGCGGTTTTTTGCCGAACGCATGAAGATCGTGGTGGAACCCACGGGGGCACTGGCCTTTGCCGGCGCAGAACACGGCAGTGTGGATGTGCATGGTGCCCGGGTGGGCATTGTCATCAGCGGCGGCAATGTCGACATGGCGCGCTACGCCCGTTTTCTTGCAGATTAACCCCACCGCCCCGCAGCGCCTGCGACACCTTGCGGCGCAACCGGGCGATGCCGGTGCCACGGAAAAACCGGTTCAGCGGCATCACTGGTATTGGGCCGCATCCATTTTCAACGCCCCGGCGGGTGAAAATACAGGCCCGCCTCTTCCCATCAGACAAACACAGGCCCCAGCCATGAGCAACGTTACCGTCATCACCCATCCCCTCGTCCAGCACAAGCTCACGCTGATGCGCAAGAAAGACGCCAGCACCAACAGCTTTCGCCGCCTGCTGGGCGAGCTCTCCACGTTGATGGCCTATGAAGTCACGCGCGACATGCCGCTGCAGGACGTGCAGATCGAAACACCGCTCGAAACCATGACCGGCAAGGTCATTGACGGCAAAAAGCTGGTGCTGGTCTCCATCCTGCGTGCGGGCAACGGCTTTCTGGACGGCATGCTCAACGTGGTGCCCGGCGCCCGGGTGGGCCATATCGGCCTGTACCGCGACCCTGAAACGCTGCAACCCGTGGAGTACTACTTCAAGATGCCCGCAGAAATGGAAGCGCGCGACATCGTCGTGGTCGATCCCATGCTGGCCACAGGCAACTCGGCTGCCGCCGCCGTGGAGCGACTGAAGAAGCTCAAGCCCCGCTCGATCAAGTTTGTCTGCCTTCTGGCCGCCCCCGAAGGCGTGGCCACGCTGCAAAAAGCCCACCCCGACGTGCCCATCTTCACCGCCGCCATTGACCGCGAGCTCAACGACCACGGCTACATCCTGCCCGGCCTGGGCGATGCGGGCGACCGCATCTTTGGCACCAAATAAATCACCCACTGGAAGCAGCGGTCCACCACTGCTTCCAGGATAAAAAAAGCCGCCGGCGGGATTGCTCCTGCCGGCGGCTTTTGCTTTGGGCACCGCCACAAAGCCCGGGGGCTTGGTGGCAGTGCTTCTGACATCAATACACGTCGTGCTGCGTGTTGTAGACGTTGAAGTGGCCCGTGGGGGTAATCAGGCGTGGATCCTTGATGACCTTCTTGAGCTTGAGGGTCTTGTCGTCCACCACCACGATCGCGCTTTCCTTGTTCTTGGCGGACCAGACAGAGAACCAGACCTCGTCACCAGCCTTGTTGTACTCAGGCTGCACCACGCGCTTGGCACCGTCGTCCTTCAGGTCAGCCCACTCAGCGATAGGAAGCGTCTTGTAGCCCTTGTCCAGGTTGTTGATGTCATACACCACGATAGCCTGGGAGATCTTTGGATCGGGGTTCAGAGGCGCATCAGACCACAGGTTCTTGGACTTGGGGTGGCTCTTGACGAACAGAGCGCCGCCGCCAGGACCCTTGAGCTTGGCCACTTCCTTGAAAGCGTACTGCTTGAACTTCTTGGGGTCGGTGCCGATCAGGGAGATCGTCTCGTCACCCAGGTGGCCAGTAGCCCACACGGGACCGAACTGCGGATGGGTGAAGTTGGCGCCACGGCCGGGGTGGGGGATCTTGCCCACATCGGTCAGGCCAGCCAGTTTGCCGTCCTTGGTATCGATCGCAGCAATCTTGTTGCTGTTGTTGGCAGCCACCATGAAGTAGCGCTTGGAAGCATCCAGACCACCGTCATGCAGGAACGGAGCAGAACCGATTTCGGTGATCTTGAGGGCGTCCAGATTGGAGTAGTCCACCATCAAGGTCTTGCCGGTTTCCTTCACGTTCACGATGAACTCGGGCTTGTAGTGGGAACCCAGAATGGATGCCACGCGGGGCTCAGGATGGTATTCCTGCGTGCCCACGACCATGCCGCGGGTGGAGACGATCCTCTTGGGCTCCAGCGTGTCGCCGTCCATGATGGTGAACTGGGGCGGCCAGTAAGCACCAGCGATCACCAGCTTGTCCTTGTAGCCCTTGGCCTTGGAGGTTTCCACCGAGCGGGCTTCCAGGCCGATGCGCACTTCTGCCACGCTGTCGGGTTTTGCCATCCACAGGTCGACCATGTTGATCTTGGCGTCACGGCCAATCACGAACAGGTAGCGGCCCGAAGCCGACATGCGAGAGATGTGCACCGCATAGCCGGTCTTGATGATGCTGATGATTTCTTTGGTGTCGCCATCGATCAAAGCAATCTCACCCGTGTCACGCAGCGTGGTGGAGAAGATGTTCTCGATGTTGAAGTTGTTCATCTTCTTGGTCGGACGGTCCTTGGGCGCAACCGTTACCTTCCAGGTCTTCTTGGTGTCGTCCAGACTCCACTCGGGTGGCGTAGGCGCGTCGTGCTGGATGTAACGGGCCATCAGGTCCACCGTGGCTTCATCCATTTCACCAGAGGTCTGCCAGTTGGGCATGCCAGCGGGCGAACCGTAGGCAATGAACACCTTCAGGTAGTCGGTGCCCTTGGCCTGGGTGATGTCAGAGGTCAGGGGCTTGCCGGTGGCGCCCTTGCGCAGCACACCGTGGCAGCCAGCGCAACGCTCGAAGTAGATCTGGCGAGCGCGATCGAACTCGGCCTGCGTCATCTTCGGCGCTTTGGGGTTCGTGCTTTGGTACATCGGTACATCGGCCAGAGGTGAAGAACCTGCCTGGTATTTCACCTCAGGGTCCGTAGCACCATCTTTGTGTTGTGCAGTGGCGGCCAGAGCCAGAGTGGACAGTGCCAGGGCCGCAAGGCGCGCCAGCTTTCGGGTTGTCATGGGAACTCCTTGTGTGCCGCAGCCCATGCGCTAATTCCATCCCGCAGGACTGCCCGCCGAGGGCTGCGACAATATAGTTTCGGCAGGCTTGGCATCGATTTTTCGACGGGTGCCGCGGGATCACTTTGATACGCATCAAATACATTCACTTAACGTGAATCAATTCCCTACCAGCCTTCCAATAATCCCACAACCGCCACCGGAAACCAACACTTATGAAATCGCATCGTTTGGCCCCCCCTCATCTTTCGCGTCAAAGCCACAGTTTGGGAGCCCTGCACAGCGTGGCGTTGCTTACCGCGGTGGCCTGCCTGCCCACCGGCGTTCATGCCCAGAGCACACCGTTGATGGCCGAAATGGTGGTGAGCGGCTCGCGCAGCGAGCAGCTGAGCGACGAGCTGCCCTTGTCGATCGATGTGATTGACGCCCGCGCCCTGAGTGACCAGCAAAGCCGCGACGTGCGCGAGGCCCTGCGCGA
>ERZ1023652.163-NODE-163-length-15581-cov-5.297722_pt1 | contig 15581 bp, 15 predicted proteins | sample MGYA00520879_ERZ1023652 | MGnify/ENA primary metagenome ERZ1023652 (study PRJEB33180, sample SAMEA4044469) | wastewater metagenome | place: Denmark | collected 2016-04-02 | study: EMG produced TPA metagenomics assembly of the PRJEB13832 data set (Local...
GGCCATCACGCGTGGCTACAACCGATTCCAGAACGACGTGACCTTGGTCGCAACCATCATCATCCTGATCATCGTATTCATCAGCCAAGCCATCGGAAATGCTTTGGTCAAAAAAGTTAGTCACTAATATAAAAAAAACAAAAGCGGAGGAAATCAATCATGAAAAAGAAAAACGTATTATTCTCAGGTGTTGCAGCACTTACCCTATTTTTAGCAGCTTGCGGAAGCAGCGACTCGAACACGGACTCAGCAGCAGACACGGCCGCTTCAGAAGCTGAAGCAGTGAAAATCGGCGTAGTCAGCGAAGTCGAAGTTGAAGTCTGGGAAGATGTAGCCAGCCGTTTGGAAGCCAAAGGAATCGAATTGGAAATCGTCCAGTTCAGCGACTACGTCCAGCCCAACGTGGCCTTGGAAAATGGCGATATCGACCTGAACGCGTTCCAGCACGTAGCTTATCTTGAAGATTTCAATGCCAACAACGAGTCGGACTTGACTCCAATCGGCTTCACTTATGTTTCTCCACTTGGTTTGTATTCTGAAACAGTGACGGACTATGCGGACATCGCCGATGGAGCGAAAATCGCCATCCCTAACGACGTGACCAACGGCGGACGCGCACTCTTGCTGTTGCAAGCAACCGGCCTGATCAAAGTCGACGAAGCGAAAGGAACGACACCGACAGTCAATGACATCACCGAAAATCCGAAGAACATCAGCTTTGAAGAATTGGATGCCGCACAAGTTGCACGCTCCCTTCCGGATGTGGATGCAGCGATCATCAACACAAACTATGCTACCGATTCCGGCCTGAATCCTAAAGAAGACGCGCTCTTCTTGGATACTGACAACATCGCAAGCGTTGCGGACGTCTACAAAAACATCGTAGCTGCACGTTCTGAAGATGTCGACAACGAAACCTACAAGCAAGTCGTTGCGGAATACCAAACATCCGAAACAGCAGCACTTCTGGATGATGTGACTGAAGGCAATGACGTACCCGCTTGGGAACAGTAAGACCCATTCACTTGTTTACAAAAATCACGTTTGCAGACGTGATATAAAAATATAAAAAACAAATCGGAGGAAATTCATATGAAAAAGAGTAAATTATTTGGTGGCCTAGTCCTTACAGCTTCACTATTCCTGGCAGCATGCGGAAACGGCGGCACAACCGCTGACTCGTCCGCTGCAGAGTCAAGCAGCACAGTTTCAGCAGAACCAACTACAGTCAAAATCGGTCTGGTCAGCGAATCCGCAGTCGAAATCTGGGAAGCTGTCGCAGAGCGTCTGGAAGATGAGAACATCGACCTTGAAATCGTCAAATTCACTGATTACAACCAACCGAACATCGCTTTGGACAACGGCGAACTCGACTTGAACGCCTTCCAACACGTAGCTTTCCTGGAAAACTACAACGCAAACAACGACGCAGACTTGACACCAATCGGATTCACTTTTGTGTCTCCACTGGGGATCTACTCTGACAAATATGCAGATTACAGTGAAATTCAAGACGGCGATACGATCGCTATCCCGAATGACGTAACCAACGGCGGACGCGCTTTGTTGCTGTTGCAAGCCATTGACTTGATCACTTTGGACAATGCAGCAGGCACAGCACCAACCGTTAACGACATCATCGAAAATCCTAAGAACCTGAACATCGAAGAATTGGATGCCGCTCAATTGCCGCGTTCACTTGAAGATGCAGGCGCTGCGGTCATCAACACCAACTTCGCGGTCGATGCTGGGCTTGTACCAACAGAAGATGCCCTTTACTTGGATACAGACAACATCCAGGAAGTCTTGGACATCTACAAAAACGTTGTGGCTGCCCGTGCAGAAGACGTCGACAATGAAGTCTACAAAAAAGTTGTAGCGGCATACCAAACAGAAGAAACAAAAGCTTTGATCGCAGAAACAACTGCTAACACAGATATCCCTGCTTGGGACTAAGCGAAAGACTTTCTTCATCTTCACTAGCCTGAAAACATACTAAATTTACGAGTAGCATCAAGCCGGTGCGTTTCTTTCGCGCCGCTCTTGATGCTATCTTTATATACTAAGGAGCCCTTTACTAATGAAAAATAAGACATTTTTAGCAACCTTGACCCTTTCAGCCAGCCTTTTCCTTGCCGCTTGCGGCAATGCAGCATCCGATTCCTCCAGCGATTCTTCCACTGCGGACGCGAATGAGCCCGTCAAAGTCACATTGGGCGTCGTCGGCGAAGTCAATGAGCCTTGGGATTACGTCATCGAAGAGCTGAAAGAAAAAGAGAACATCGAAGTCGAACTGGTCAAATTCACCGACTACACAACTCCTAACAATGCTTTGGCCGAAGGTGAAATCGACTTGAGTTCTTTCCAGACAGAGATCTTCATGGACAACTACAACAGAGATCATGGAACGGAATTGACGACCATCGGCTATACTGTAATGGCTCCTTTGGGACTTTATTCCGAAAAAATCACAAGCATCAATGAACTGAAGGACGGCGACACCATCGCCATCCCGAATGACGTCTCCAACGAAGGACGCGCTTTGATCCTACTGCAGACAGCTGGCCTGATCAAGCTTGATACTGCGGCCGGTTTGGTCCCGACAACCGAAGATGTCGTCGAAAACAGATTGAACCTGCAGTTCCAGACACTTGAATCCAATCAGACTGCCCGCGCTTTGCAGGACGTAACCGCTTCTGTCATCAACAGCGGCATGGCCGTGGATGCCGGCTTCATCCCGAGTGAAGATGCCGTCTTCCTTGAACCGGTTACGGAAGACTCAAAACCTTATTACAACGTCATTGCGGCACTCTCCGAAGATGTCGACAACGAAGTCTTCCAAACGATCGTAGCTTACTATCAATCCGAAGGAACGGCCAAAGTCATCGAAGAATCTTCAAAAGGCTCGCAGTTCCCGGTTTGGGACGAAGCAAAATAATATAGATAATCAAACCATTACTAGGGGCTTGGGCCATTTGCCCAAAGCCCCTTTCCTATAAAGATTCAAGGAGGAATCATCCATGACAATCAACCAACAACAGATTCACCAAGAAGTTACCGATATCTACGACTACATCATCGCCCTGCGCCGCCATTTCCACCGTCATCCGGAGCCGAGCCTGAAGGAATTCGAAACGATCCAACGCATCAAGGAAGAGGTCGAAGAAATCGGCGTGCCTTACATAAATGTCGGGGAGACCGGTATCTTGGTCACCTTGGAGGGCGTAAAAGGATCAGGCAAGACCATTTTGCTGCGTGCCGATATCGATGCGTTGCCTTTGCCGGATGAGACCGGTAAACCCTACGCTTCCGTCAATCCCGGTTTCAACCATGCTTGTGGCCACGACGGGCATACCGCTTCCTTGTTGGGCGCGCTGAAAATACTGAAGGAACATCAGGATGAATTTGCCGGGACAATCCAGTTCGCCTTCCAACCAGCAGAAGAAATCGGCGCCGGGGCGCGCCAATTCGTGCGTGGCGGCTATATCGACGGCATCGACCATGTCTTCGGCATCCATCTGCAATCCGGCACGCAAGTCGGCAAAATCGTCGCTACACCGGGACCTTCCAATGCGTCTTGCGATATCTTCAAGATCAAAGTTTTCGGCAAGAGCGGACACGTCTCGCGTCCGGATCTGGGGCGCGACGCTTTGGTCAGCGCAGCCGCCATCGTTACGGAACTGCAGACCATCGTTGCCAGGGAAGTCTGTCCTACTGACGAAGTCGTCGTCGGTATAGGAGTGTTGCGCGCGGGAACGAACTACAACATCATCGCTAACGAAGCCGAAATTGAAGGCACTGTCCGGACCTTCAGCCATGAAGTGCGTGCGCAAGTGTTGGCGGCCGTTGAAAGGATCGCCCGGAATGTTTCGGATGCGCATCGCACAACCATCGAATTCTCCAACTACGATGCCGCGGCTCCACTGATCAATGACATCACGGCAGCCAACCATGCCATCAAGGTCGCCTCGGACATCGTTGGCTTTGATAACGTCATCACTGATAATCCGAAAAGCATGGGCGCCGATGACTTCGCGGATTACCTGGCGGTCGCGCCCGGAGTCTACTGCTTCGTCGGCACACAAAGCAGCGAAGAGACAGCCTATGGTCATCATCACGAAAAATTCGATATCGATGAAAAAGGCTTGGCGATTGCGACGGAACTGCATATTTCTTATGCACTGTCCTACTTGAAAGAGCCATTTTAATGCACAAAAAACGCGTTGTTCAGATGGAATGATCCAAATGAGCAACGCGTTTTTTAGTTTTTCGAGTACATACATTTTCGGGCCTACCGCTCGTTCATCCGAAATCGATGCTGCCTTCTGCATTGTAGAATTCGCGCCAATCGACAAAGCCGGCATCCAGTCCGCGGAGCAACACTTCGGCTGTGCCGATATTGGTTGCCAACGGAATTTCATAGACATCGCTCAGACGGATCAAAGCGGTTACATCTGGTTCATGCGGCATAGCGGCCAACGGATCCCTCAGGAAGATGACCAGATCCATTTGATTTTCCGAAATCATAGCGCCGATCTGTTGATCCCCTCCAAGCGGACCTGACTTAAAACGGTGCACACTCAATCCAGTCGCTTCCATGATGCGGGTTCCGGTCGTTCCGGTCGCAAATAATTCATGTTCTTCCAAAATCGCTTTATAGGCGGTACATAATTGAATCATCAAATCCTTTTTTCGGTCATGCGCAATTAATGCTACTTTCATCTGATTTCCTCCCTGCAATTTTTATAATGATAGTATACCATTTCGCCGATTTTATGGTCGAACCGGTCGCAATATTTTTCTTTTCTGTACTAAAATAACCAAAATATATACGGATTTCTTCATATTCTCTTCACAATTGAGGACTATTATACAGATAGGCCAATCACAACAATCTTTTTACTCTTCTTTACTCCTCCAAAGTAAAGAACAACTCCTTTATGCCACCGCTCTTATGAGCGGTGGTTTTTTTGTTCATTCTGCGTAGGCGGGATGTGTGTATGAATGATAATTGGCATCCAGGACGCCTCAACTCCGGTGAGCGGTTGGTCCACCGGAGCTGATGTAGCGATTTAGCTTCGATTTACGATGAAGGCCGCCTCACCGTAGTTAGTCGGTTTAGTCCTCCATCCATCTCCGGTGATCCCTCACTTGGCCGGAGTTGGCGAGCCCTATGAAGGATCCTTACAAGCAGACCACATTACCGAACAGCAAAAAAGCTCAGCGGGATATCGCGCGATCCCGCTGAGCTTTTTCATGCATAAAATTTAAGCTAATTCTTCCCCGTTGGAAGCAATGACCTTCTTGTACCAATCAAAGGAATCTTTTTTGCTTCTTTCCAGTGTTCCGTTGCCTTCGTTGTCGCGGTCGACATAGATGAAGCCGTAGCGCTTCTTCATTTCGCCGGTCGTGAACGAGACGCAGTCGATGCAGCCCCAAGGTGTGTAGCCCATCAGATCGACGCCATCCTCTTCGACAGCTTTTTTCATTTCTTCGATATGCGATCTCAGGTAGTCGATGCGGTAAGGGTCATGGCAGCTGCCATCCTCTTCCTTGACATCGATTGCGCCAAAGCCGTTTTCGACGATGAACAATGGTTTTTCATAGCGTTCATAGAACTGATTCAAGGTGTAGCGCAAGCCTTCCGGATCGATCGCCCAGCCCCAGTCGGACTCTTCGATGAATGGATTTTTCACAGAATGTGCGCTGGAACCGTCCAGAGATTTCGATACATCCTTATTGACGGTCGAATCGACAGTGTTGCTCATGTAGTACGAGAAGCCGATATAATCCACTGTGCCTTCAGCTAAGGCTTTTTTGTCTGCTTCGGTGATGTCCAGATTGAAGCCTTTGCGTTCGAACATCTTCAAGGCGTAAGCCGGATAATGGCCGCGGCATTGCACATCGCAGAAGAACCAGCGATCGTGCATCATCTGGTTCGACAACACCATATCCGCTGGGCGGCAAGAATACGGATAGATCGGAACCATCGCAATCATGTTCCCGATTTGGAAATCCGGGTTGATCTCTTTGCCGATTTTGACGGCCAAAGCGCTGGCGACCAATTCATAGTGCCCACATTGATACATCGCTTCTTCCGGATTCGGATAATCGCCAAAGTGCGCACCGGAGTTGGTCCAGCCGAAGATGTCGTTCTTGTAGTTCATTTGGTTGTTGATTTCATTGAAAGTCATCCAATATTTCACTTTATCTTTGTAGCGCTTGAAGCAGACTTCTGCAAATTTGACGAAGAAATCCACAGTCTTGCGATTCATGAAGCCGCCGTATTCTTTGGCCAAATGGTACGGCATCTCGAAGTGGGAAAGCGTGATGACCGGTTCGATTCCGTATTTCAATAACTCATCGAAAACATCATCATAGAACTGCAGGCCTTCTTCGTTCGGCTCTGCTTCATCGCCATTCGGAAAGATGCGCGACCAAGCGATCGAGGTGCGGAAGCACTTGAAGCCCATTTCCGCAAACAAAGCGATGTCTTCTTTATAGCGCCCGTAGAAGTCGATGCCGACGTGGTTCGGGTAATAATTGCCTTCGACCACACCGTCCGTAATAACACGGGGAACGCCGTGCGCTCCGGCTGTCATGACGTCCGCCACGCTCAAGCCTTTGGAAGTATTCAGGACCCCTCCTTCAAACTGATGCGCCGCTAATGCGCCGCCCCATAAAAAATCTTTATCCAATGCCATAATGATCTCTCCTCTTATTTATATTTGATTTTATAAACCAAGATAATTGAAGCCAGTACCAAGGTGATGCCGTTCGCTGAAATGACGGCATAATCCTGGATGTTCCATCCGTGGATCAACCACAAAAATACGCCGACCACAAACATGGCGTACATACCCAACGAGATGCCGGAAGTATCCTTTGTTTTGATGATCTGCCACGCCTGCGGAACGAAGGACAACGTTGTTAAAACAGCTGCGATGAACCCTATCATTATATTCTCCCCCTACCGATATAGATGCGCGACTCAAATGACAAGTGAGACTGCTACATTCTTTTACAACTCGATTATAATGGATAGCGGACCAAAGACAATAACTTCTGGACACTCCGTAACACCGTTTACAAATTTTCCGTTTTTTTGATCCGGATTATCAAATAACATTCACAAATATGATAGGATAATAGTGAGGTTCAGAAGAAACACGTGAGGGGGATGCGGATGCTCATAAGAGAACGGCTGGAGAATTTTGATTTCTCGAACAGCGAACAAAAGATAGTAACTTATATACTGGAGAAGAAAGCGGCCATCGAGGAAATGACAACCAAAGAGATTGCCGAGGCAACGTACACTTCTCCTTCCACATTGGTAAGGATTGCCCATAAGATGAACTTCAGCGGCTGGAGCGATTTGAAGGAAGCCTTCTTGAAAGAAGAAGAATATCTGCAGAAGCACTTCAGTGAAATAAACGCCAATCTGCCTTTTCAACGTAATGATACCATCCTATCGATTGCAAGTAAAATTGCTGCCCTGGAAAAGGAATCCATCGACGACACCTTATCGCTGATCACCCATGACGACCTGCAGAAGGCCATCCAGATCATCCGGAAGTCTTCCTATACCAGTCTTTTTGCAGTCAGCAACAACCTGTTGATTACGCAGGAATTCCAGCACAATATGGCGCGGATCAAAAAACGGGTGGACATCTGTTCTTTGCAGGGTGAAACGATCTTCAAGGCGCACCTGGCTGATCCGTCCTCCTGCGCAATCATCGTTTCCTATTCCGGGGAAACTTCAATATTGAACGAAACGATCCAATATTTGAAGGCGAACAAAATCCCCATCATCGCCATCACCAACATCGGTGACAACACGACCGCCCGGCTTGCGGATTGCGTGCTCCGGATCTGCACAAGGGAGAAGCTCTATTCAAAAATCGCCACTTTCTCCACCGACAGCGCCATCGTTTACCTGCTGGACGTGCTTTATTCCTGCATCTTCGCGCTCGATTACGACGCCAACCTGCAGCTGCGGATCAGCACTTCCAAGATGATCGAAGCCGGCCGATCCTCAACGGTGGATATCATCAAGGAAGAGGACCACGTTTCTAGATGATAAAATATCAATTGTGTCCGTAAAAACAGCAAAAATAAGTTAGATTTTCTTCACGCTTTTTTCACACGTGGGGCCTATTATAAAGACAAGCCAATTAAACAATCTTTTTACCCTTTTCTCTTCTTTACTCCTCCAATGTAAAGAGCAACCGCAAAAAACCATCGCCCCTACCCGGCGATGGTTTTTTGTGTGCTGGTCAGCCCAGCTTCTTCGTCATGATGAAATCGGTCTGTTCATCTTCGCCCATAAAGAACGAATGCGAGCCGGTACGGACGAAGCCCATTTTTTCATAAAAAGCGATGGCATTCACATTGTGTTCCCAGACGCCCAGCCAAATCAGTTGCTTGCCCTGCGCGCGGGCGATTTCAATCGCTTTATCGATCAGATATTTCCCGAGCCCTCTGCGCTTGAAGGCCGGTCGGATATAGATCCGCTCCACTTCCAATGAATCGGCACCCATCTCTTCCGTCAAGGCTGCATCGACATTGAACTTCATATAGCCCGCAAGTTCCTCTCCGTCATACAGAAAATAGAAGGTCGAACCTGCAGTCGAAAGCTCCTCCTTCAGCTTTTCCGGATCATAGGCCTTATCCAGGTAAGCCTGCAGGTCTTCCGGCGTGTTGTGGGCCGCGAAAGTGTCCGTGAACGTTTCGATGCCGATTGCTTGAAGATCCGCCAAATCTTCGCTTCCGCATTTTTTCAGTGTGATTGCCATATATGATGCACTCCTTATCTTTGCTTCAGTAGTTTCGTTTGTTGCCTTTTTTCACGTATTCCCAGTCGCCTTCGACGTTTTTTCGGACCGTTTGGAGCAGTCCGCTGAGAACCGTCGCTTCCTCTTCCGATAATCCCTGCAGCGCCACCCGTTCCGAGTGCTCGTTTTCCCTGCTGATGTTCGGTGAGATCGCTTTGCCTTTTTCCGTCGGGAAGATCCGTTTGATTTTTCTGTTAGCGGCATCGGCTCTCTTCTCGATGAACCCGTTCGCTTCCAGTTTTTTGATGGCGCGCGAAGCCGTCGTGCGGTCAACTTTGATCATTTCCGCCAACTTTTCCTGGATGATGCCCGGATTTTCGCAGATCCGGATGAGATACAAGTACTGCCCTCTCGTCAGGTCGTATTCCTTGAACTCGATGTTCGCGATCGAATCCAAAGCCCTGGCTATCATGCCGATTTCGCGGAGAATTTCCGCCATACAACTCACCTGCCTTCTTCAGGAAATTTAGATTAATCATAACGGTTTTTTATTGCATTTGCAATAAAAAGACCTAAAGAAATAGAGAGGTCGCGCTCCAGATGTCGGATATTCCCAAGTTATCCGACAATGCGCGGCACGTTCTCTCTCAACTTGTCGGATATTCCAATGCATCCGACAATTATGATCATATTTGCTCTCTGTTTGTCGGATTTTCCCAGTTTATCCGACAACGCTCGCTGTCCCAGCGGATAACAAGGTTCCCGGGATGAAACTGGCACAAAAAAAAGAGCTGGAACAAAAGCCCCAACCCTATCCTTTAAGCATCCCATTATAATGATCTACTTTCCCTTTCATTTTTGCCAAGGTCTCCTGCAGTCCGAGAATTTTCTCTTCCAACAGGTCGCACTCGTCGACCCACAGATCCCGCCTGGCCGGAACGGTATGGAGACCTTCTCCACACAGCCGTACATAATCGATCAACGGTTCAATCGATACCCCCGCCGATCGCACCTCCATCATGAAATCCAGCCATTGCAGATCCTCATCCGAATACTCCCGGATGCCGCCTTTGACCCGTTTCACAGGAGGAACCAGCCCGATCCGTTCATAATACCGCAAGCTATCAATCGACACATGCTTCTCTTTGCTGACTTGAGCGATTTTCATCTTTATCCCCTGCGCTTTCAGCTTTCTTCCGGAGCGACTTCATTCAGACAATTCAACGCCGTTAACGTCCGCGGATACCCGATGAATGGCAGCAATACTGTGATCGTATCCAGCAGCTTTTGCTTGTCATTGCCGACGCGGAGGTTGTTGCGGATATGCCCCTTCATTTGCGGCTCAGCTCCGCCCATCGAAACCAGCATAGTAAAGATCAGCAGTTCTCGTTCCTGGATCGATAACCCGTTGCGCGTAAAGAAATCGCCGAAACAGTTATCCGCCAGAAAAGTGGCGAAATGCTTCTGGTTCTGCGGCATCGTGTTCAACATGTTGTCCACTGTATCCCCCGCAGCCTCGCGGACGATTTCCAAGCCCTTCTCATAACGGTTTTCGACAGTCGTGGCGGATTGTCCCTCCAAAGGCAGCACGATCCCTCTTTCCTCCAACACCTCATTTGTCGCATGCAGGAAATCGAACACTTTCCCCAAGCCGGCATAAGGGACGGCCTGATAGACGATCTCCTTCAGCTCAACCGGCGTGACGCCTACATTCAAAGCACCCTTCGCCATCGCTTTGAACTCGTTCACGCACTGCATGGCGATCAAAGCAGCCAACAGCACTTTCTGCCTTTCCTTCACATCCAAACTGGTGTATTGCAGCACTTCATCAAACGCGAAATTATCAAAAACTTCAATAAATTCCGGATCCTTTTCAGCCAATATCGACACGTGCCCAGGAAACAGTTCGTCATGGTTCTTTTTTGCAGTTTCGCTCATTTTCATCTTCCATTCCTCCTATTTCATATTTTTGTTACCCTCAGTTTAAATCCTGAAGTGGACTCCAAGTCAACCGTTACAGCAGTTATTGAATAATATTTTTTTATTCATCAGAAAACACTTGTCTTGGAGTTTACTCCAACAGTTACAATAGGGTTATAATTAAAACAAAACATTTGGAGGCGCTATCATGGAATATGTAAAATTAGGGAATACCGGTATGGAAGTCTCAAAACTGTGTCTGGGTTGCATGGGCTTCGGAGAACCGGAACGCGGTCGCGAAAAATGGTCGATAGGTGAAGCGGAAAGCCGCGAAGTCATCAAAAAAGCTTTGGACTCCGGAATCAATTTCTTCGATACTGCAAACTTGTACTCAGCTGGATCCAGCGAAGAGATCGTCGGCAAGGCTTTGAAGGATTTCGCCAACCGCGATGAAATCGTCCTGGCTTCCAAATTGTATTTCCCGATGTTCGACGGACCGAACGCGAAAGGCTTGTCCCGCAAAAGCATCTTCGCCGAAATCGATCACTCTTTGAAAAGATTGCAGACAGATTATCTAGACTTGTACATCATCCACCGTTGGGATTACGGCACGCCTATCGAAGAGACGATGGAAGCACTGCACGACTTGGTGAAAATGGGGAAAGTGCGTTATATCGGAGCCTCTTCCATGCATGCTTGGCAATTCGCGAAAGCCCAATTCATCGCCGAAAAGAACGGCTGGACGAAATTTGTTTCCATGCAGAACCTGTACAATCTGCTCTACCGGGAAGAAGAACGCGAAATGATTCCTTTGCTGCAGGACCGAAAAGTTGCGATGACGCCTTGGAGTCCGTTGGCGGGAGGAAGATTGACGAGGGATATCGGTGCCGTCACAGCCCGCACCAGCCAAGCCGTGGAGGCAAATCTGCCTGCATACATTGTGGCATCCGACAATGAAATCATTTCACGGGTCCATAAATTGGCCGACGAACGCGGCATCACCCGCGGACAAGTCGCGACTGCCTGGATGCTGAGCAAAGACTACGTCACTGCCCCGCTGATCGGCGCGACAAAAGTGAAATATCTGGATGATGCCTTAGGAGCATTCGAGGTCGCATTGAGCGCCGAAGAGATCAAGTACTTGGAAGAAGCTTATGTTCCGAGGAATATCACGGGGTACAGATAGAAACGATGAGAGTCTGCGGATGAGTCGAGATAGCTTAGGCTGGAGAGTTCCGTACCTCCGATGAGGAGTGATTCGCCGGAGGTACGGAAACAATCCAAGCGCTCAGTTCCGGTTAAGGGCCGCTCACCGGAACTGATTGAAAAAAAGACATCTGAGCTCCTGCGAACACTCGCTTCGCCGGAGTTCAGATGTTCTATGGTGAGAAGTAAGCTTGCCGCAAGCAGCCGTTGTCTTTTGGTATGGACGCCCTCTTAACCGCTTGAGTTTTACAGGTACCCTATGATCCATAAAAATGATTGAATAATTCTTATTTCCAAGTGGATTTTATAGAATGGATCTCAAGCGAATTTATTGTGACTTCACCATCTTCGACATAAAATTCCAACCCTCTGCTATCGTCTCGCGGAAAAATTAAATCTGTTATTGCATATTCTCCATTTTGTAAAAAAACTTCAACAGAATTTTTGTCAACCAAAATTTTTAGGTTGATCACTTTACTGTCATTGATTGAAACTGCATGGCGCCCATTAAAATAAGGACTGAAATACAATTCTTCTGACTGACTACGTTCAACAAACAGTTCATTTTTTGACTCAGAAAAGCCGATCACCGTTTCATCCTGATTTTCTTCAGACATTCTGACTTTGATTCCAAAATCTACCGGTTGATCTAATTGAATTTCAGCATTCAGTTCAAATACATCGGCTTCAATCCCATCTAATAAATCAGCAGCTTCTATGGAATCAACTACCTGATTTTCAACCCTAAATAATTCCTCATCTCTAAGTGCGGTTAACTCTTCAATTGGTTGCTGAAATAACTTTATGCTTCCGTCATCTGTAGTTTTTAATTCTAGCGACCTTGGAACGGACATTGAACCACGCCATTCCTCTGTAGGCACCCGGTTGGCATACAGCCAATTACTCATCCACGCGATCATGATTCTACGCCCATCTTCATCAGGAATATCCGAAAAAGATTGTCCTGCATAAAAGTCTGCGCCATAATCGAGCCAGTTGATATGGTCTGGTTCATCTATGCTTTTAAATGTTGTTCCATCAAAGTCCCCTATGAAATATTGCGCACCGGAACCACCAGCGATTGCACCATCACCTATATCCACTTGTAATACCCACTTTGTATCATCAGAATCGCCATCAACCGGCAGTTCAAATAAATCAGGGCACTCCCATACGCCGCCTTGCGCACCTGCGCCCTCTCCAAACTCACTCATGAAATTCCAGTCAATTAAATTTGGGGAATCATAAAACATTACTTTTTTTCCTGCTGCGAGTGACATCACCCATTTTTCTGTTCCCTCATGCCAAAACACTTTTGGATCCCGAAAATCCTTTATCTCTGGATCGACAGGTATCACTGGATTTCCATCGTATTTCTCCCAGCTGCGACCCTTATCTTTGCTGTAAGCAATACTTTGCTTTTGTCCTTCACCGTTTTGTGTGTAAATCGCAACCAAACCTTCTCCACCGTCGAAAAATCCAGATGTGTCATTCCAGTCAACTACCGTACTACCTGAAAAAATCATTCCTAAATCATCGGGTTCTAAAGCAATGGGCTTATGGTCCCAATTGATCATATCTTTACTTATCGCGTGGCCCCAATACATTGGTCCCCATTCATTGCCACCTGGATTATGCTGATAAAACAGATGATATTCACCATCATAATAAACCATGCCATTCGGATCATTCAGCCAATTTTCTTCGGGTGAAAAATGAAACTGAGGGCGATATTCTTCAGCATAATAGTTTCTTGAAGTTATCAAATTAAAGATGACAAGTACTAAACTGGCTAATGCTATTAAACCGGAAAATAGAACAACGTGTTTTCTTTTCATTTTGATCTCTCCTATATTCTCTTATGATTCTATCTTTAATTGCCCTTCAATAGCCATGATTGCCCAATCACTATCCTTAGCTTGGTACATCCGATTTGAGAGAACAATTTCATCATCCAGATAGAGAACAACAATATCATCTTCTAAGACCAGTTTAATAGTTACACTTGATCGACCAGCAAAGTCAAAAGGCATTTCAGTTTGTGGAGCATAATTTTCCAGCCTATCTAAAGAATAATTATAGTATGCGACTGTATTTAGTTCTGTATCAAAAATAACATTTAGATCCGATTTGTTTTCTTTGCTGTTAAATTGAAAGGCCCATTTTTTTGTTTGTTCATCTAACACGACTTTTCCAGAATACAGAATGGTTTCCTCGTTAGCATCAAAAGTGATGGATTGGCCTTCAGGAATTGTCTGATTTGTGAAAGCTACCGTATTCACCTGTTCTTTAACGCTTTCAGGCAACGTCGGCAATAGTTGATCATCCTTAGCTATCAATTCATGGACAGCAAGATTACCTGCCCAATTATAGTTTTGATTGTCACGATGTTGTTCTTTGGTTGGAATCCAACCCATTACATAAAGTTTCTCTCCATCTGTTTCTAATCTTCCAGCATAAAATCCAGAACCATCCCAATGATCTAAGTTGGTTGGTTTGACGAAAGGTCCATTGACACTATCCGCAATACGATAATGAACGACACGTTTATCCCATTGATCCGAAAAAGCCAAATACCATTTTCCTTCAAAATAAACAAGTGATGGACATTCCAAGTTGGAATCGTTTCCAAAATCATTTACAAAAAAAGTACCCTGATCTTCCCAGGTTATTAAATCCGTTGAAGTATATCTAGCAATAACGCCTGTTCCATTCTGACGTGCTGTAATGAGCATCCAATACTCCTGAGAATCTTCTTCGTAAAACACAAAGGGATCTCTGAAGTCATCCGCTTCATACTGTGCACTAGCGAAAAACGTGTGCTCGGGCTGTTTACTCCACTTGACTCCATCTTTACTGGTGGCATGCATAATTGCTTCCTTGGGTGACAATGATCCATTATGGCCGGTATAAAATGCATGATACAATCCATCTGAATCAATTATGACAGAACCAGTCCCTAAAGCTAACTCCTGATGGTTCTGATCATTTACAAATGGAATCACTTCACCATGATCTGTGTAATTAATAAAGTCAGTCGTCGTCATTAAACTGATCGGATGAAAACCAGTCTGATCATCTCGTAAGTCTTCTAAATAATAAATCATAAATTCTTCACCATTAAAATAAGGCATCGGATCCCCAACAAAGCTCTCATTTGAGCGTGGATAAACTTGTTGGATCGTCGTCTTATTAGAGAAAATATCTGTTTTGATTGTCAAAATCAACCCTCCAATGAAGATAGTGCCTAGACCAATACTTAGCCATTTTTTCAATTTAGCCCCTCCTACTATTTTTTGGAAACGTTTCCGTTTTTAAATATAACATTTTAAAGTTAAATTGACAAGATTAATCCATTTGTTTTTACTATAATATTTTTTATCTTATTATTATATAAGCTGAATACTGACACCTAGATAGCCACAAAAGCGCAAATTATACTATTCTCAACAAAACGAATATGGTGATGTGAACTACTCCCGCAAGTTATCACTCCATGCCAGGCACGCCAAAAAACAAGCCCAGAAAGATGGAAACCATCTCTCTGGGCTTGTTTCTTTTGTGATACCGGCGGCCGGGGTCGAACCGGCACGCCCTCGCGGGCACTGGATTTTGAGTCCAGCGCGTCTGCCAATTCCGCCACGCCGGCATGATTATGAAGAATGCAATGTTCCATTTTGT
>ERZ1023652.164-NODE-164-length-15512-cov-6.035424_pt1 | contig 15512 bp, 11 predicted proteins | sample MGYA00520879_ERZ1023652 | MGnify/ENA primary metagenome ERZ1023652 (study PRJEB33180, sample SAMEA4044469) | wastewater metagenome | place: Denmark | collected 2016-04-02 | study: EMG produced TPA metagenomics assembly of the PRJEB13832 data set (Local...
TCCATATTCATATTATTTAATATATCTATATCTGAAATACATAAGAACTTGTAATTCTTCCTATATGACTTTTTGATCATTATTATTCTCCTTTTTTAAAATGAGGAGAATCACCCCATTCACCAAAACCTACTGTATCCCCAACACTTCTAACTCTTCCTGTTAAGCAGCTTTTACATTCATCTGCATTGTCATCAAGACATGGTTTGTTATCATATAATTGATACTTTTCTCTATGTTCGGGTATTGTAATTATTGGCATCAATATATTTCCCCCAGCTTTTAACCCTAATTCTCGACCTAATGGATTTAATGCTTGAAGTGCTGTTGTTGCTGCAATATTTACATCTTTCAAGAATATTCTTGCTATTGCTATCATTTTCAATCCATAAATAAATCTAGTGTATTTATCAATCTCTGTATCTTTTCCTTCTTCTATGACTTTTGCTCCTAATGGTGTGTCTTTATGAACAACATAAGGTCCCATACCTATCATATCTATATCCATTTCTTTGAAAAATAAAATGTCATCAACCATATCTTCTTCCGTTTGATTTGGTAGTCCAATCATAACTCCAGTACCTACTTGATAACCTATTTTTTTTAGTGTTTTCAAGCAACCTACTCTTTTCTCATACGAATGTCTTTCATTGTTTGGATGTATTTTAGAATACAGTTCTTGGTTTGTTGTCTCTATTCTCAATAAATATCTATGTCCACCTGCAGCAAACCATCTTCTGTACGTTTCTTCTGTTTGCTCCCCTAGACATAGTGTTAATCCTAATTCCCCATTACTTACTTCTTTTATTTTTATAATTGCTTCTTCAACAAAGTCTGTAAATTCAGGATCTTGTCGCTCTCCTGATTGTAGAGTTATTGATCCATAATTGTTATCGTATGCCCATTTTGCCATTTCAATAATTTCACTCATTGTCATATCAAATCTTTCAGTATCTTTATTGCTAAGTCTTATTCCGCAATAATAACAATCTTTGATACATTTATTTGAAAATTCTATAAGTCCTCTGTAATATGCTTTTTTTCCGATATATTTCTCTTTTATTTGATATGCTCTTTTGTACAACTTTTCTAAGTCTTCTTGTTTTTTAAGACTCATCAAATAAATCAGGTCATCTTTTGTAAATTGTTCTTGTCCTAAGACTTTATCCAAAGTTTCATCTATGTCAATTTTATTTGTCATGTTTTCTCCTTATTTAGCTCGCTCTCTCGCTACTATTTCTTTTAATTTTTGAATAAATATATCTATTTCATCTTTTGTATTATATCTTCCAATGCTTACTCTAATTGATGATTTAAGGTCTTCTTCTGACGCTCCCATAGCTTTTAATACGTGTGATGTTTCCATTGCACCTGACATACATGCAGATCCTCCACTAACACATATTCCTTCCATATCAAGCGCTACCATAAGTGTTTGCACATTGCAATCCTCCAGTGTTATATTAACAACACTACTAATTCTTCTTGAGTTACCACAATTTATCTTTATGTTACATATCTCTTCCTTTAATGCCTCTTCTAAATATATTTGCATCTCTTTTTCTTTTGCTTGCTCTTCTTCCATATCACTATAAACAATTTCAAGTGCTTTTGCCATTCCTACTATTCCATGTACATTCTCTGTTCCTGATCTTCTATTTCTCTCTTGCGATCCACCTGTAATTTCTTTTTCAATCATATAATTTTGATCTAAGTATAAAAATCCTGTACCTTTTGGCCCATAAAATTTATGTGCAGCTGCACTCAGTGCATGTATTCCTTGTTTTTTAGGGAGTATCATTTCTTTCCCTACACCTTGAATTGCATCTGTGTGTAAGACAATTCCTTTACCTTCTATCATTTTAGCAATTTCATCTATTGGCTGTACAACACCTGTTTCATTATTTACATACATTACTGAAATTGCAACAGTGTCATTTCTTATAGCATTTTTAAGTTGCTCAGGATCTATAACACCTCTTTCTGTAACATCTATGTATGTTACTTCATAGCCCTCTTTTTCAAGTGCTTGACATGTTTTCAAAACTGTTGAATGTTCTATTTTAGATGTTATTAAATGTTTTCCTTTTGACTCATTTACTTTTAGAGCTCCTCTTAATATCAAATTATTTGATTCTGCCCCTCCAGATGTAAATATTATTTCCTTAGCATCTACTTGTAGTAATTTTGCTATTGTTTCTCTAGATTTTTCTATTGCTGCTCTACTTTTTTGTCCCTGTCTATGTGTTGAAGATGGATTTCCCCAGTGCTCCTCAAAAGACTTATTCATCTCCTCAATTACTTCAGGTAGTATTCTTGTTGTTGCTGCATTATCAAAATAAATCATATTTAGTTTAGTTTCCTTTCCAATTCTAATTATTATAATATCATTATACAATATATTTCTTTCTTTTTCTATGAATTTATATTGTTTTGTACTCTTATTATTTATTGGCAGCTTGAAAATAAAAAAAGGGAGATCTACTCCCCCTGATTCTACAAAGTTATAACAACTGATTTCAATCTTGTCATACTCTCGATACTGTATTTTATTCCTTGTGCTCCAACACCAGAATATTTAACCCCTAAGAATGGGAAATTATCTGGACCTCTTTGCGTCTTATTATTTATATGAACTGTTCCAACTTCTAATTTTTCAGCTATTCTTAGTGCTTTTTCAACATCTTTAGTGAAAACTGCACTTTGAAGTCCAAAACTTGATCTATTTGATATTTCAATAGCTTCTTCTTCATCTTTTATTCTAATTATTGGTAATATCGGTCCAAATGGCTCTTCCCATGCTAATTTCATATCTAGATTAACATCATCAAATACTACTGGCCATACTAAGTTTTTCTCTCTTTTTATTTGATTTAATGGTTTTGCACCTTTTTCTAATGCATCTTCCATTAATACTTCTATAAAGTCTGCTGCTCTATTGTCTATTAATGGTGTTATGTCTGCATCATCCATAGGATTTCCTACTTTTAACGCATTTACTTTTTCTTTTATTTTTGTTGCTAATTCTGTAGCAATGCTTTCAACTGCTAGTACTCTTTTTATTGCTGTACATCTTTGTCCAGAGTAGCTAAATGCTCCTGCAACTATCTCTGATGCTGCTTTTTCAAGATCCGCATCTTCTAATACTATTGCAGAATCTTTCCCACCCAATTCAAGCATTATAGGTCTCATACCAGCTAATTTCCCTATTTTTTCTCCAACTGGAGTACTTCCTGTGAAATTTATAAAGTTTATTCCTTTGTGTTCTACTACAAAATCTCCTATTTCGCTACCTTTTCCTGTTATTGTGTTCAATACACCTTTTGGTATTCCTGCTTCTTCAAATGCTTTTGCCAAAGCTAATCCACTTATCGATCCTTGTGTAGGTGGTTTAAAGATTACAACATTTCCAGTTATTAAAGCTGGTGCTATTTTTGAAGCTGATAAATTTATTGGATAATTAAACGGTGCAATTGCTAATACAACACCTACTGGAACTCTTCTAACTAAAGCCATTTTACTCTTGCTTCCTGCCTCAAAGTTTCCACCTTCAACTATCTCTCCAACAACTCTTAATCCTTCTGCTGCTGTATATCTAATAAGATCTGCTGTTCTAACTACTTCTGAAATAGCTGCTTTCAGTCCTTTAGAAACCTCTTTTGCAAGAGTTTCTCCCATTGAATTTTGATCTCGTTCTAAAATATCCGCAACTTTGTACAAATATCTTGCTCTCTCTGTTGCTGACAACTTCTTCCATCCTTCAAGAGCTTCTCTCGATGATTTAATTGCCGCTACAACGTCTTCTTGAGACATTGCCGGAACTGTTCCTAGGTCTTCCCCATCTATTGGTGAGTAGATCGATATTTTCTTTTCTGACTCAACCCATTCTCCATTTACTAAATTTTTGTAATCCATAATCATTTTCCTTCCTTCTATTTTTAGTATATATTTTATTTATTTAACAACAACATTATCGTTTAACCACTGTAATATTTCATCATATATTTGATATCTATTAGTTTCATTAAGTGATTCGTGTCTTCCATCTTCATTTTTCAAGATTTTTATTTTTCTTTTTTTATTCTTAAGGATTTTAGCATATTTTTTCTGTGATTTACCACATTTTGTAGCTTGATCCATTGTTCCAAATACTAGTAATGCACTTGCATCATCTTTTGTTTTTTTCGCATTTTTCTTCGTATATGTCATTAACTTGAATAACTCATTGAAAAACCTAGGTGACACATTATACCCACATAATTCATCATTTACAAATTTTTCTACTTCTTTTTCATCTCTTGAAAGCCAATCTGAATACGTTTTATTTGGACTAAATTTCTTATTGTATTTACTGAAAACTTTATTTAATATAGATTTCTTTATGAAAAATGACATTATTTCTAATCTTGAAATAAATCTTCCAAAAAGAAGTGATGATAATGATTTATCTGGTTGCCCTGATAACACATAGTATTGTATTTGCTCATCAATTACTATCCTTTGTGCTATTTCTGATCCCATGCTGTGACCAATTACTATCGGCTTTTCTTCTTGGAAATTTTCTGAAATAAACTTTTTCACATCATCAACTACACCTGTCAATCCTAGCTTTCCAAAGTCACCGTATTTCGAAACTTTTAATTCTCCGTGTCCTCTACATTCTAACACATAAACATTGTATCCATTAGAAGATAAAAATTCAGAGAACTCTTCGTATCTATGAATATGTTCTACCATCCCGTGAATTATAATAATATTTTTCTTTATGTCTCCTCTTTTCGAAAGAAACTCTAAATATGGTATATTTGTTCCATCAATTCCCTCGTAATATTTCTTTTCCATAATTTCTCCTTTAGTAATACTATTTTTTCAATTCTTGCAATTTTCTTGCAACATTTACAATAACTTCTCTAGGTACAAACCTATTTAAAAAAATCAAAGTACTGTTTATTTTACCAGTTATAATGATTGATTTCTTTTTCTGAAGTCCTTTATATCCTATTAATGCCACTTTTTCTGGTGTCATTACTTTTATTCTTGTAAATAAAGTAGATTTTTCAAGATTAGCACTTCTTTCAAATTCAGTTGCTGTAGGACCTGGACACAATACAGATATATTAACATTTGTCTTTCTTATCTCATTCCTAACTGCTTCTGAAAATGATAATACAAATGACTTACTTGCATAGTAAACACTCATAAGAGGACCAGGTTGAAATGCAGCAATTGACGCAACATTAAGTATTTCACCTTTATCTATTGCAATCATATCTTTCAAAAATAATTTTGTTAAGATAACTAATGACTTTATATTTAAATCTATCATTTCAGCTTCTCTATCAACATCAGTTTCTATGAAATTTCCATAAAGACCAAAGCCTGCATTATTTATTAACGTATCTATTACTATTCCTTTTTCTTTAACATTTTCATATAATTTCTTTGCAGCACCCTCTTTTGACAAATCTAAGACTATAGTTTCAATCTTCACGGAATAACTCTCTAACTCTTTTCTTATATTCTCGAGATTTTCTTGTCTTCTAGCAGTTATTACCAAATTATGTCCATTTTTTGCATATATTTTGGCAAACTCATATCCTATTCCACTGCTTGCACCAGTTATTAATACTGATTTCATATACACCTCTTATCTTATTTTGTATATTGTTCCCTATATTATAGCAAATTATACATACTTTTTAAATACTTTTCTTTTTATTCCATTTTCATTTTATATATAGTTGTATATACAAGGCTAACTTTAAATATTTTTTGAAATTTTTTTTGATTTAGATCTAGTATTTAAAGGACTCCTCTAGAATATTTTGAGAATTCTAGAAATAAAACTTGACTTTCGTTTCTTTTGTAACTATAATGGTTACAATAAGGAATTAATCTTCATAAAGGAGGACATCCATGCAAATTAGTAGTCGTTTTTCAGTAGCTGTTCATATTATTTCATTGTTAAAACTTTATGGCAATCCTATGTTAACATCGGATTATATTGCTGGAAGTGTAAATACAAACCCTGTTGTTGTACGTCGAATATTAGGAATGTTAAAAAAATCAGGATTTGTCGCAATTAATCGTGGAAATGGTGGTGCATACTTAATTAAAGATATCAAAGATATTACGATGCTTGATCTGTATAGATCAGTTTCTGAAATTGAGAAAGAAAAACTTTTTCGTATACACAACAACCCTAATCCCGATTGCCCTGTTGGTGCAAACATTCAAGAGACTGTTAGCAATACATTTATTGCTGCCCAAAATGCTATGGAGAGACTACTTGAAGTAACAACACTTGCAGATATTGTAAGTAATTTATCAAAAAAAATAGAAAAAAAATAATTTGGAAAGGAGTTTTTATATGGAAATTGAAATTTGGTTTGATTTTATTTGCCCATTTTGCTACTTAGGTATGACAAAATTTGAGATGGCACTTAATAATTTTGAACACAAAGATGATGTTCGGATAACTTATAGAAGTTTTCAACTAAACATGTCTTCTGACTCAACAAAAGGAAAAGATATTAATCAAGTTATTTCAGAAAGATATAATATTAGCTACGAAGAAGCAAAAGTAAATAATGATAATATCATTAAAGCTGCTAGTGATGTTGGGCTTAATTATAAATTCGATATTTTAAAGTTAAATTCCACAACATTTGCTCACAAGTTAGCTATTTATGCTAAACAGTCAAATAAAGAGCAATCAATTATTAAGCATTTTTCAAAAGGATATTTTGAAGAAGGTTTAGATATTGGAAATGAAGATGATTTAATTAGTATTGCATCTAAAGTAGGACTCGATATGAATGATTTTGAAAATCAATTATCAAGTGGAGTTCTAGATAAAGAAATTGAAAATAATGAAATTATTGCAAAACAATTAGGAATTAATAGTATCCCGTTTTTTGTAATAGATAACAAATACGCGATATCAGGTGCACGCGATCCCAAAGATTTCTTAACTGCTCTGAATCAGGCATATTTGAACAAAACAGAAGAAAATAAAACTAAAATATAAGGAGAAAAACAATGATAAAAACAATTAAAACAAATCAAGAAAATGTAAAATTAACAATATTTTCATCTACTGAGGATAGCTTCCTTGTAACATCTACATTGGTAGAAAAGGATGGTCATGCACTATTAATCAATGCAAAATTCACACAATCAGATGCCTTTGTTATTAGTGACTATATTACACAAAATAACTTAATCCTTGATAAAATATTTACTCTTCATGGAGATCCGGATTATTACTTTGGACTTGAAACAATTAAAGCATCTCACCCACACGCAATCGCATACTCTACAAAAGATTCTGTAGAGCATATTGTACACTCAGTACTAGGGAAGTTAAGTGTTTGGGGTGGTATCCTTAAAGAAAATGCACCTAAAAATGTTGTTCTTCCAAAAATTTATACAGAAAAAACTATTGATTTTCAAGGTTTAACATTTGAAATTATTGGTTTAAACGAAAAAAGAATAAATATTTATAACAAAGATTTATCACTATTAATTGGTGGGATTGATACGTTTAATGAGTGTCATGTATTCTTAGCAGATACAAAATCTGAAGTAGAAATGAACTCTTGGATTGAAAGTTTGAAAGAATTAGAAAATTTGAATGTTCAAACTGTTATTCCTGGACATGGAGTTATTGGAGATAACTTAAATTCTTCTATCTTTAGTTCTACAATTAAATATCTTGAAATAGCAATAAAAGCAGCTAAAGAGAGTTCTAATTCAGCAGAATTTATACAAAAATTGGACGCTTCGTACCCTTCAGACTATCCAAACAGAAATGTTCTTGAATTAAGTGCAAAAGTTGTAATGAATGAAATTCCTTGGGGATAATAAAATCATCAAAAAAGGGGCAATACATATTGCCCCTTTTCTAGTTATTTATTACTTTTTCTTCTTGATCCCTGTTATTTCTACTGTTACTCTTCTATCTGGTTGTAAACATGCTTTCAATTCCGTTGTTGATTTTGTACCTATACATCCTGTTGTTATTGGCTGTGTTTCTCCTGCACTTGCTGCACTTATTGGTGCAGTTACCCCATTTTGTTCCAAATAAGATTTTACTGTTTGTGCTCTTTTTAATCCTAAATCATAATTGTAAGTTTCACTACCAAGTCTGTCTGTATGACCTACTAATACTATGTTATCTACACTTACATATCCCTCTGTTATTTGTTTTATCAAATTATCAAGTGTTGCTTTCCCTTCAGGTAGCATTTCATCTATAGTTGATTTATCAAATTTGAATAATGCATCTGCAGATAAATTTATTTTTTCTACTACAGGTTTTTCTTCAACCACTTTTTCTTCAACTACTACTACTTTTTCTTCTTTAGGTGGGCACCATTTCTGGTCTACATCCCTAGCAATAGCTAGAATACTGAAACTTAACGCCAGTATTAATAAAAACATTTTATTTTTCATAATATCTTCCTTTCTATCTCATATTTTTATTTTACTTCCATGTGTATTTAAGTCCCAATGTTCCTCTATACCCATCTCTATCTGCTCCACCAAAACTACGCTCATAACGTGCATCAGAATATAAGTATAACTCTTTTGCTAGTGGGAATTGTATTCCTAGTCCTATTTCTCCCCATGTTGATGCATATGTTTCTTTCAATCCATCTTGTCCAATATTAACTTCTTTTGGATTTAAGAAATCATGCCATACATTTGCAACACCATAGAATGTGTTAGTTTGATAATTTTTAGCTTCTGAATTACGTGCTATACGGAATCCTATTCTTCCTCTTAATCCAGATTGACTATTTTGATCAATATTTCTTGTTCCATCACTAAATTTATCCAGTTTCAAGTATTGATATATTAATTGCGCTTGTGGTTCTATTAACCATCCAGTTTCACCTGGTTTGTGGTCATTTATTGCATAAGGTCTTCCTACTTCTGCTGATAATATTAACCCAAAGCCGTTATTATTAGCTGTTACATTACTTCTTGAGTCATATTTATTTTGTAAAAATGAAGCTTGCCCTACTAAATCTAGGTATGTTCCATTTGATTTATAGTAAGTATTCGTTATTCCTAAACTGTACGCATCTGTTTTCCCATTTCCTGTATATTTATCATCACTTATTATTCCATTTACTGCTCTATATTTATCAGAGAAATCAGTGTTTGCTCTTCCATAAGCAAAATATAATCCAGTTAATCTATGTCCATCTTTTTCATTTCTTTTTACTGTGAAATCATATCCTGCCTGTATTCCATAGATATCTGTATCCATTCCAAAACGTGTTTTTCCATCTTGTTCAAGATGACTTCCAAATATACGTGCCCATACTTGTCCTTTTGCTTCTAATCCACAATCACCACACTCATCCCATGCTAAAGTTTGATTTTCTCCTCTTCTTTCATGTAATGTTCTTAGTGTTGCGTATCCTAATTCCATATCTACGCGTGGTGTTTCAACATAACCTGGTACACTTGGGTTATATATCGGCGTTGGTGTTACTGGATCTACTGGATCCACCGGATCCACTATTGGCATTGCTGCCATTGTCCAATAATACTCTCTTCCACCATTTGCTGCTATTCTACTTGTTAATTGTACTTCTGTTGCTCCTGTTGTTTGTGCTGTTCCCACAAATGTTCCTGCTGCATTAGTAGTATCAACAATGATTACAGGTACTGTATTTATTATCTTAGTTAACTGCTGAACACTACCATCTAGCACATAATTTGTTCCATTACTAGCTATTGGATTTACTGTTGTTGTTCCGTCTGCTGTACCAGTTATATGTAATACATCTGATTCAGAATCAGCTCCACCTTCTGCCACAGTAATTTCTGTATCGCCTGGTGCGTTCCATAATGTATTCATCTTAACCAATGCTCCATTTGATCCCGTATAATTTCCATTAATTGTTAATACATCGTTATATTTTGCATGAGTTGCATTATCTAAATTGATTATACCTGCATCACTAATTACATTTCCTAATAAGATATAATTGTTTCCTCCTGCATCACTATACGCTCCATTGATTACAGCACCATTAGAAATTGTTGTTGTATCGAAAAATGCTGTTGTTGTATCAGCATTTGGTGCTGCTGCATTTGAATTAAGATTCCAAGTAAATCCATTACTTAGGTTAAGATTAAGTGTAGGTGTTGTCGCTGTTGTTAATGTTTGTGATTTTTTTACAAGTCCTTTGTAAACAAGACCAGTCATACTTCCTGCATCAGTTGCATTGAATGTAACTGATGAACCTTCAAATAAGCCCTGCCCTAGTAGCTCGGCACCTGCTGCATCATAGGTATTTGAATAATAAGTGTAGTTTGACGCAGTATAGTTACCACTCACATTTAAAATATACCCATTTGTATTAGCTGTTAAATTTGTATTTGCTCCTGTAAAATTAAGCTTTGCTCCAGATTGACCTTGATCAACAAAGATTAGATCTTTACGTGCACCTGTAGCAGTTATTAGTGGATCAATACTTGTTCCATTAGTTGTAAATACTGCATTATTAAAACTAGCAGTTAATCCATGTGATGCCGCTTGTTCAAAATTTAAAGCTAATCCATTTTTTGCTGCATCATCATGTCCACCAATTTCTAATGCATATCCATTTGTTGTAATTTTAGTACTTGCAGTAGTATATGATGCATCTAGAATTGAGTTACGCATCATTTTGATACCGCCACCTTGAAGTGCATTTGTAGTATCGATTACTAAATTCCCATGCGATTCTAAAATCCCTGGACCTTCACCTGCATAACGAACTTTACCAAGTTTTATACCGTGGCTATCCCATGTTTGACTGAAAAATCCGGGCGTATCTGTTCCTTTATTAATTATAATAGTTGCATTGCTATTGAGTATCACTTTTGGAGTTAGAGAACCGTTGGTTCCAGCTGCTGTCGCAACTCCTGTATTAGTTGAATTTCCTGAAACATAAATACCAATAGATCTGTTCCCCGTCAATTTCATATCCAAAATACCATTAACAATAACTTGACCTGCTGATCCTTTACCCGAATCTTGGTTGGCTCCTTGAATGGCTCTAATTCCATTGTTTAGAATTGCATTTATAGTTCCTCCTGTGGCAGTTTGAGTTATATTTAGTGCATTAGTAGTAATAGTTGTATATTTGCCATTATATGTCGCTAATTCACCTGAATCTACAGTAGAACCTGCTAGAACACCATAAATTGAACCACCATTAGAACTATTACCAGTAGGATAATGATAAGTTAAGTCCAGTATCACATCTTTCGTTGTCATATTAACATTCGAATGAGATCCCAGTCCATTGACATTACCATTACTAGCTGTTACTGTAAATTTAACATTTCCCGTAACAATTGAAGCTCCTGCGGCACCCATAGCATACTGATTTCCTATCCCGCCATATCCTCCTGTTACATTTGCAGTGACATCAGTATTTCCAACAATAAGCGTCTCATATAACCGAGAACGAGTCAATATATAAAATCCAGCTGTCGATGGCTGCGTAATAGTAGCTGCAGATACAGTATTACATGATGGTATTACATTTCCTGGCAAATATGAGCCATCTGCTTCGGGTGTACAAGTTATTGTTGCTGCAAAACCAGTACCTGAAACCCCTGATAATATTGATGTTAAAAGTAACAATCTAAAATTTTTCTTTAATTTTTTATCAATTTTATTTTTCATAAACACCTCCAAATTTAAATCATTTCAATACGATTATACCACACTATTTCATGTTTATAAAGTATTGATACTTAAAATCTATATGTATATTTAAAAAAATAATAAGAGAGAACAATAATATCATTGCTCTCTCTGTATATTCTATTTTTAAAACTTACCAACTATGTTAATAAACCATCCTTTAGAATCATAATTTCTTGATGTTAAATCATCATCAAAGTCTGTAAAGTTATATCCTACTCCAACTCTTAAGTTATCTGATATCTCTTTATGTACTGCTACTATCATTCCTGACTTAGATTGGTCTGTTTCTTTTGTTCGTAATATGTGATACTCTCCAAATACATCCCACTCTTTTGCTAAATGGTATGTTAATCTCGCTGCTATTAAATCTTTTGTTGAATCGTACCAGTCTCCTGTATCTCTATTAGTTCTCTCTGAACCTTTCTTATACGAATACTTAGCTCCTAGATCCCAATGCTTATCTAATCTATAGATTCCCTCTATTGATCCAGTCAATGATTTCTCATCTACATTACTACTTTGTGATAATGGTTGTAAATCATATGTATATACCACTTCTGATAATAAATTTAAATCATCATTCCATATCGGTCTATACGCTAATCCAATTCCTGCTTCCATGAATCTTGCTTCATTATCATCTGATATCTTATCCTTTGTTCTTGAATAATTCAATTTACCTGATAATGTAGTTTCTTTTCCTAGAGCCACACTTAGTTTATTCACTGTAGTTATTTGATCAACTTGATAATTTGATTCCTTATCTCGTCTATATTCTAACTTACTACTAAATGTCGTTCCTTTTTCATCATATCTTCCATATAATGATACTGAATCTCTCTTAACTTCTGAGTCCTTATCTATCTTACCGCTTCCATAAGATAATCCCATTCTGAATTTCTTACTCACATCATAGTCTAATCCGTACAGTTGCTCTAGCCCTTGACCAAGATCTTTTGTATTAATAAATTTGTTTTCTTGGTATATCGATAATTTATCATTTAATCTATATTTTTGTCCAAATGTTATATCATTTCCAAATTTATCTGATCTATCTTTTGATAGTATATAACCAAGATATATATCATGATTCTGACTTAGTGCTGCATCTAGTCTTACTTCACCTTCTGTTCTTTGGCTATCATCAAATTCGTGTCTAACTTCTGTTCTTAAACTTATCTTATCTGTTAATCTAGTATCAAGTCCTAATCTTCCAACCGATACTCTCTCATCTTTATAAGCTTCATCCCCAGATACTACATCTTCTGCTTGAACATATATTCTTGTCGCATTAGTTATACTATATTCTAGTTCTCCTGCTACTGTAACACCATTTCCAACTAAAGATATATCTTCATATCTTCCTTCTACTGATGCCTTGAATTTATCTCCTAGCTTTTGTGATACTCTTAATCCATACTTAGAATTCTCATCTGTATCTGATTTTTCTTTTGTCATATATCCTAAAACATCTGTACTAGTAAAATTAAGTTCTGTCTTAATTCCGTATTCTTTATTATCTCCAATACTTTGACTTCCTATAGAGTAACCATCTTCAGTCTTATCATACCAACCTTGGATATATCCTCTTTGATTACTAATATCTCTTAAGTTAAGTCTTCCTGATAATTCATAAGCACTACCTTTACTATTTATTCCAGATGTTGCCTCTTTAACAAAGTTTAATCCTCCATCTATTGATGTGAACTTACTTCCTGATACTGATCCTTCTGTTTCTGCATACTCTGCCTTAAGGAATGTACCCTCAGAAGCTTTTAGTGTTACATCTCCACCTATTAATGTATAATCAAGGTTACTACTGTCTCCTGGCTCTTTTATGTATGTTCCACCTACTCCTACATTATTTCCAAGCCATACTTTTCCTCTTACACCATGATTAATATTATTAGTTTCAAATCCATCTGATACATATTCATAAGCAACAACTAATTTCGTTTTAGAGTTATTTGATATCCCTCCTGTTATTAATGATGTTACTCCTAATGTATCCATGTAACTTTGAAGTGGTTTTGTTAGTATTATTCTTCCTTGGTAGTAGTCTATTTCATAGTCTACACCTTCTTGTAATACTTTTGTATTTGATACTCTTCCTGTTAAATTATCTAGTAACTGGATTTCTATCTTCTCACTACCTTTTACTACATCTGTATTCTTTAAGTAGTATAGACTTCCTCCTGTTCCTTCGAATTCATTTCTTGATGATAATGTATCTGGTGTTGAACCAAATGCTTTTAGATATGCTTGTACATCTCCAAACTTAGTTACTTTATCACTTCCTAATTCTAAGGCTGCTCCGTATAGACTTCTGTTGTATTCACTATATTTTGTTCCTGTAAAGCCTGTATCATAGTTCCCCCATAATATATTATTTCTATGGTATTCTCCTTTAAGATACATTCTTCCTTTCGTGTCAACATCTCTATATATTGTTGATCCGTCTCCATACGTTAAGTATAGATCTTCATTATCTATCTTTTCTACTTCTGTTTCTCTATCTCTTCTTGTTATGTTTGTGAATAGATTTTTTATATCTTTTTCTTCTGTATCTAGTTGTGCTGTTATCATAGCATCATTTGAAAATCTACTCTTTAAGTAAAATGCTAATCTTCCATCTTTGTATGTATTACCATTATAGTGATACTCTCCACCAAATCCAGATGTATCTCCTGATATTCTATTCTTACCTATTACTAAGTCTGCTATTCCTACTGCCATTGTATGTGATTTAGGTACTTCCACTTGAAGTGTCTTTTGTATGATGTCTCCGTTTGCTAACTCTACTTCTACATCATATGTGTAATCTCCACCTGCTAAGTGTTTTTCAATTACAAATTTACCATTAGTAACTGTTGCTTTTTGTCCATCTACTTTTACACTCTTAGCATTTCCTAATTCACTTCCTAATATTCTTACTTTACTATCAAATACTAATATATTTGATTTTGAAATACTATTTTGGTTTTCTACAATGTTACTATCTTGTTCTTTTACTTTCGGTGTTAATGAATCTACGAATAGTCTTCTATATGATGTTTCATCATATGTTCCTTTTTCATCATAAACTCTTAAGTTATATTCTAATACTTCTCCTACTCTTAAATCTAGAGTTGATGTATTTAGTACAACTGCTCCACTCTTAAGCTCTGACGCTTGTCCACTAGCTACAGCTAATGGTTCTATGTGATCTTGATCTTCTTGTCTGTATACTCTTAACTCATATTTGTCTAGTTTATCTGTATAGTTAGAGTGTACTTTAAATGTTATGTTATCTTTATCAAGTCCTAATACTCCTGTTTCTGATACTACATCTAATTTCTTTTCTAGTATTATTGGATCTGATATACTCCACACTACCCCACCTGCCGTAGGCAGGTAGAGTCTTGTTGAGTCTGATGATGTTGCTTCTGTATTTACTTCTTGATAATTTGTTGTACTTTGGTTTACTTCCACTACATTTTCTGCTAATACTGCTGTTGATGCTGATACAAGTAATGCCATTATCATAAATTTATTATCTTTTATCATTACTTAGCACCTCCATCTTCTTTGAACTGAACCCCAAAGTTGAAGTCATTTATTAAATACGGTGTTACCCATTTAACTCTTGGGTTTTCTGTTGTGAATATCGATCCTTTTGGTAATGTTATTGAATCTACTTTTACTATCACATTTCTTCCTTTTTCACCTATATTTTCTACTCTTGGAATATGATATCTTCCATACTGATCTGTCTCTATTATCTGTCCCTCTGGTGTTATCAATCTTACTC
>ERZ1023652.167-NODE-167-length-15284-cov-6.478393_pt1 | contig 15284 bp, 16 predicted proteins | sample MGYA00520879_ERZ1023652 | MGnify/ENA primary metagenome ERZ1023652 (study PRJEB33180, sample SAMEA4044469) | wastewater metagenome | place: Denmark | collected 2016-04-02 | study: EMG produced TPA metagenomics assembly of the PRJEB13832 data set (Local...
GCCACCAAGCTGGCGACCACGCTGCGCGCGGCCATGTCGGCCATGTCGGCCACGGGAGGCGGCAGCGCCGCTGCCGCCTCCCGTGGCCGACATGGCCGACATGGCCGCGCGCAGCGTGGTCGCCAGCTTGGTGGCATCGGCATTCTTGAGGTACACCACATGGATGTTGCCGCTGGCCGCGCTGCTGCCGGGCACGGGCGGCTGGTCGAGCTTGTCCACCAGCGCGCGCACCTGGGCCACGCGGGCGGGGTTGGCGGCGCGCAGGATCAGGGCGTTGCTGCGCGGCTCGGCAATCAGCGTGGTCTTGAACGAGGTGTCGCTCTGTCCCTGGGCCGCCGCCGGGGCGGCTGCGCTGCCACCGTCAATCAGCCGCGCCACCAGCGGGGCCAGGTCGGCGGCCACGGCGTTCTTGAGCGGGATTACCTCGACATCGCTGGCATTGGAGACATCCATGGCCGCCACGATGCGCGCCAGGCGCTGCAGGTTGTCGGCATAGTCGGTGATCACCAGCGAGTTGTTGCCGGGGTTCACGTTGATGGTGTTGTTGGGGCTGATCAGCGGGCGCAGCACCGGCACCAGGTTGGCCGCGTTTTCGTAGTTGAGCTTGAAGATCTGCGTGACGATCTGCCCGCCGCCGGGACCGGGGGCGCCGCCGCGCGACACGCTCACGCTGCCGCCCTGCAGCTTGGCGTCGGCCTCGGGCACCACCTTGTACAGGCCGGCGGACTCGACCACCGTGAAGCCCTGCAGACGCAGCGCCGCCAGAAACTGCTGGAAGGCGGCCGCTGGCGTCACGGCGCGTTCGGTGATCAGGGTGAGCTGGCCTTTGACGCGCGGGTCCACCACCACGTTGCGGCCGGTGATGGTGGCCATGGTGCGGGCCACGGCTTCGATCTCGGCGTTGGCGAAGTTGAGCGTGACGGGCTCGCCCGGGCGCACGCTGCTGGTGCCGGTTCCGATGGCCGTTTGTGCATGAATTTGCCCGCTAGCGCTTGCCAGTAAAGCGCAAGCAGCTATCGTATTAAGAGCAAATCGCAGTTGGGGCGAAAGATTGGAAGTCATAGGATCAACCCACGGTGATGATGGAGCGCGCGCCGTTGCGCCGTCCGATGATGTTCAGAAGATTGGCCAGGGCCGCCTCGCGCTCGGGCGTGGCACTGGCCTCGCCCGTGAAACGCAGGCGCTGGCCTACCCATTGGCCGCTGCCGCTGAGCTGCAGATGGCCGTCAAGCGTGCCCAGGGTGAGCGTGGGCACATCTCCGCCCTGAAGTACCAGCCGGTAGCTGCCCATGGGGCGCAGGGTGGAAAGGCGCGACGACATCGCCCGCGCGTCGAGCTGAACCGTGCCGGTCAGCGCCATGCGCCCTGCGGCCCAGGCGGCCTCGAAACCCTGGGTCTGCACTGCCAGTTGGCCCTGGGGTTGCAGGGTGTTCCAGGGGGTTCCCAGGCCGGTCAGCAGGCCTGCCGGGAACTGGCTTTGCCCATCGGCCAGAGCCAGCCGCGCGCCGCCCCAGCGTGCATCCAGGCGGGCCTGCAGCGGCGCGGTCATGCAGCACGCGGCATGCACCTGCGCACGCAGGCCGCGCAGCGTGGGGCGCAGCTGCCACTCCAGCCGTCCGGGCAGGGCAGCACGGTCCTGGCTGGCGCCGCCACCGGTCAGCACCAGCTGGGCCGAGCCGGTCCACACCGTGCCGCGTGCCTGGGCCAGCAGCACTTGCCCGCCGGTGGCACTGTCCACCGCCCGGGCCAGCCACTGTGCTGGCGCAAAGCTGATCACCGCAGGCAGCACTCCCACCAGCACCCCGGCTGCAGCCCAGCCCCAGGGCGAGCGCGGAGCTGCCGTGGCGGCTAACCGCTGGCGGGGACGCAGGGAAGAAGACACGTTGCGAAACACGAGAGGGACGCCGTTCAGCGCGCGGGCAGTGCCAGCACCAGGCTGCCGTCCCAGCGCGGCGCCGCCGCAGCGGGCGCATTGCCCAGGGTGGCGGGTGGCGTTGCGCCCGCAGCCGCCAGCGCGCTGCGCGTGAGACGGGCTTCCACCGGGACAGCCAGCGCATTGCTGCGTGCCTGGGCCAGCCATTGCGCCAGGGCGTCGGCGGGCGCGCCCTTCAGGGCGATGGTGGCGCGGTCGCCCACCAGGCTGAGCTGGGCGGTGGCGCCCAGGCGCTGGGTCAGCGACGCGCGCAGGCTGCCCACGGCGTCGCCCGGTGTGCCGCGTGGCGCGGCCTGCAGTTGCAAGGCTTCGGCCTGCAGGCTTTGCATGCGCTGCAACTGGGCATCCAGGGCGGCATGGCGGGCGGGGGCCGTGCGCAGCGTTTTCAGGGCTGGCGCCAGGGCCACCCACCACAGCAGCGCCAGGGCCACGATGGCGCTTGCAGCCAGAACCAGGTTTTGCTCGCGAGGGGCCAGGGCCTTCCAGCGCTGTTGCAAGGTGTGGTGGGTGGGGGTGCTCATGGCGTTGTCTCCGCGCGCAGCGACAGGCTGCCATCGTCCATGCGGGCGCCATAGCCCGCGGTCTGCAGCCGGGTGACCATGGCGGTGTGCTCTTCGTCCGTTAGCGTGATGCCGCGCAGGCGCAGTTCACCCGCGGTGTATTCCAGTGCGTTGGGCAGCTGGCCTTCGGGCAGGGCCGCGCCCGCCGCAGCCAGCAGGGGCTCCAGGTCGCGTGGCGAGACGCTGCCAGCGGCCTGGCGCAGCACGGCCAGCTCACGCTCCATTTGAACCGGGGCATCCACCACCACCTGCACCTTCGGAAATGTCTGGGTGAGTGCATTGCGCACACCGGCTTGCTTGGCGGCGAGCGCGTCGCGCTCTTGCCAGGCCCACGCGTTCAGGCCAACCAGGTGGGCCGCCGCCAGCAGGCCGACGCCCCAGCGTGCCGCCCGCCATTGCGGCGCATACAAAAACGCACTGGCGGCGCTGCCGGCCTTGCGCAGGGCACGGGTGCGCCCGGTGCTGGCCAGATCGAATTGCGCCAGATCCCAGGCGCCGCGCGCCGCATCCAGCGCGCGCTGGCTTGCGGTGTGCAGCGCCGCCGGGCGGCCCAGCGTGCGCTCGGCCAGCGCTGCCACCGCTGGTTCGGCGTGCAGTGGCAACGGGGGAGCGTCGGTGTCTGTGGGGCCGGTGGCCGGGCCGATCAGGCCCAGCGCCACCGATGACAGGGGCAGCACGGCCACGCCCTGGTCGGGGCCGTGGCCACACAGCACCAGGTGGGCTTCTTCGGGCGTGCCCAGCGCAAACAGCTCGGGCCCGCCGCTGGCGGTGGGGCCCGGCGCAAATTCGGGCACCACGCGCGAGACGCGGCGGCCGGCGGCCTCCAGCACCTGCAAGGCTTCGCGCAGCCAGGCGCGGTCGCACACGGCCACCCACACGGGTTCGCCGGCGCGGGCGCCCGGTTCCAGGGCAAAGTGCAGCTGGGCGGGGTCGTCGAGCAGCTGGTCTTCCAGCAAACCCTCCAGCACCGAGCGCAGGCGCGGCGTTTGCTGGCCTGCCCCCAGCGGCACGCCCTGGGGCAATTGCACGCGCTGCCAGGAAAGCGCCCGCGCCGGCACCACGGCCACCACCTCGCCACCCGGCCGGGCGGGCTCGGGCAGCAGCGCCGCCGGGGCACTGGCATGGCGAAGTTCGGTATGGCCGTCGGCGGTCAGCGTGTAGCTGAAGGCGGTCGTGGGCCCGCAAGGGGCCTGGGGCAGGAAAAGGATCAGGGTGCTCATGGACGGGTTTTGCGCGCCATTCTAGGCTGCAGACTTGACAGTACGGAGGCGCTCAGAGAGTGACCGCGTTCTCATCGGCCCGACTCGGGCGCTGCGGTCAAGGGGGCACGGTCAAATGCGCCGCGTTCGCGCCACAAGGTGGTGATGATGGTGCCCTGGCGCGACACCAGCGAGCGCTCGTCCACCATGGTGGCGCCCAGGCGCAACCGCCCGCGCACCTCGAAGTAGCGCGAGGCGATGGCGTGGTCGTCGGCGTTCAGCGCAATGCTGGCGCCCAGCTGGTTGGTGACATCGGTCAGCCCCCGGAAATGGCGCGCCTGCCGGGCCTGCACGATCTTTTGCGCGCTCGCCGTGTCCAGCCCGTCGATGGCGGCCCACAGCACATCCACATCGGCGGTGTTCAGGTTCACGGGGGTGCGCACCGGCAGCAGCGTGACATGGGGGGCCAGCACGGCCACGGTGGTCGGGGGCAGGCCCAGCCAGCCCAGCTGGGTCACGCTGGGCGGCGCCAGGGGCGCGCTGCTGTCGGCGCCCTTGCTGGCCTTGGCCTCGCGCAGGGCCTGCACCAGCTGGTCCAGTTGCTGCGGGGGCAGGCCCAGCCGCTCGAACAGGCGGGAGAACTGGCGCAAGGCGCCAGCGTTGACCTTGTCGCCCTCGATCAGGTTGGTCAGGTTCAGCCGGGCCTGCATGTCGGTGATCTGGCCCGACAGAAAGGCATCGGTGGTGTCGGTGCTGGCATCGTCCACCTGGGCCACGTTGCGGTCGGCCGCGAGAAAGGTGGACAGGCGGGCCTCTTGCAGCGGCACGGCCCAGGGTTCGGCCAGGTGGTCGGCGCCGCCGGTGATGGCGTCCTCGCGCAGGATCAGGCGCGACCAGTCGAGGGCCCCCACCAGAATCCAGGCCGACTGCAGCCGGGCGCGCTCGGCCGTCTCTACCTCGACTGCGCGCCACTGCTGCCACAGGGCGGCAGTGGCAAAGGTCGCCACCAGCGTCACCGTCAGCATGGCCGCCAGCAAGGCCGCGCCGCGCTGGTGGACGCGGGCGCGGGCGGCGTTGGGCTGCGCAGGGCGGGCGCCGTGCGTCATGACTTGCCGCCGCCCAGCAAGGGGTTCACCCAGTCGCGCGTGACCTGCCCGGCCAGGGCCTGGCCCGGGCTGATGCTGATCTGCAGGCGCACGCCATCGGGCAGCGCGGCGGCGTTGCCGGGCGTGGCGTCGCCACTCGACTGCGGGTTCGACCAGGCGCCCCCGCGGTAATAAAAGAGCTGCCAGTTGTCCAGCGGCAGCAGCACCACTTCGCGGCGCCGCTCGGCTTCGCCGGGGTTGCGGGCCCACAGGGCGGCCTGCTGCCACGCCTGTTGCCAGTCGGCGCGGGTGCGCACCGGGGCAGATTGCCAGCGCAGCCAGTGGCCCGCGCCCTGCACATCGCGCCGGGTCCAGGCCACCACCAAAGCGCCTTCATCGGGCACGGCGCTGCTGCGCCGCGTCATGCGCAGCACCTGGCCATCCCAGTCCAGGGGCGTGGTGTTGGGCACGGCCAGCAGGGCATCCAGATCGGCGCCCCACTGTCCCAGCGCAGCCTGCACCAGCAGCAATTCGTCGGCCCGCTGGCGGGTGGTTTCCTGCGCCCGCGCCATCCCGTCCAGCCCGCGCCACCCCAGAACCGCCATCAGCGCCATGATGGAAATGCCCACCAGCAGCTCGATCAGGGTGAAGCCCCGCACCCCGCGAGCGCGACCTGAGTTGCGCGGGGAAAGCCCCAACGGCACGCAGTGCGGGAGCGTGGGGGCCATCAGCCCGTCGCCCGGCCGCCCGAAGGCGGGCTGGGCCCCCTTGGGGGGCAGCGACGGCACGCAGTGCGGGAGCGTGGGGGCCATCAGCCCGTCGCCCGGCCGCCCGAAGGCGGGCTGGGCCCCCTTGGGGGGCAGCGACGGCACGCAGTGCGGGAGCGTGGGGGCCATATCAATACCGCCCCACAATGGTGGACAGCCGCAGCACCGAGATGTCTCCATCCAGCACCTGGGCATCCACCCGCCGAAAACTCGGGTTGGGCGTGGGCCGCACGATCACGGCCACGTCAAAGCGGCGCCCCGCCTGCTCGCAGGGCTCGGTGCTGTCGCCCACCCCTGGCATCTGGCGTGAAAGGCGGGCCTTGACCAGCTCGTTCTCGGCACACAGCTGGGCCAGCACGATGTCTGATTGGCGCTGCGCATTGCGCGTCAGCGCGGTGGTGGCCTGCAGGCCCGCCATGAGGGCGATGGCCACGATGCCCAGTGCCACCAGCACCTCGACCAGCGTGAAGCCGCGCTCGGGCGCGCGCGCCATGGGCATCACGGCAGCGGCTCCACCGTGAACGGCCGCACCCCGTCGGTGACCACGCGCAGCATGCGCTCAGGATAGACCTGGTTGACCAGCAGCACCTGCTGCGGGCCGATCAGCGGCTCGGGCCCCAGCTGCAGGATGGCGGGGCCGCGCACGGTGGTGCCGGCATCGAGCCATTGGGTGGGCAGCGTGCTGGCGGGAAGGCCTTCAAAGCGGAAACCCCGCGCATCGGCGCGCCAGCGCACGGGCACCCCCGTGCCACGCGACTGGGCCCGGCCCGATTCCAGCAGGGCCGCCAGCCGCGCCGCTTCGCGCTCCAGCTGGGTCTGCCCGCTGTCGCGCATCGCCAGACTCACGCCCGCCGTAGCCAGCGCCATGATGCTGATGACGACCAGCAGCTCCAGCAGCGTGAATCCGCGTGAGGCAGCGACACCCCCCTGAGCCGCTGCGCGGCTTCCCCCCTCTCTCGCTTCGCGGGAGGGGAGACGACGCCAGCGCGGCGGGGCGGCCCTTGCGCGGCGTCCGCTGGCGTGGGGCAGTGCCAATTTCATGCGCTGGGGATGCTCTGAACAGAAATCTCTATTGCCAGCTGCCGATATCCGCATCCTTGCCTTCGCCGCCCGACTGGCCGTCGGCACCGAACGACATCACGTCGATCTCGCCCTTGATGCCGGGGTTCAGGTACTGGTAAGGCCGGCCCCAGGGGTCGTTGGGCAGCTTTTCGAGGTAGGGCTTCCAGTTGCCGGGCACGGGGCCGGCCGTGGGTTTGACGACCAGCGCCTGCAGGCCCTGCTCGGCCGTGGGGTAGCGCTGGTTGTCCAGGCGGTACAGCTTGAGGGCCTGCATCACATTGGTGACGTCGGTGCGCGCGGCGGTGCTGCGTGCGTCGTCGGCGCGGTCGAGCACGTTGGGCACGATCAGCGCGGCCAGCACGCCGATGATGACCAGCACCACCATCAGCTCGATCAGGGTGAAGCCCCGCGACGCATGCGTGGTCAGGCGGCGGCGGGCGCTGCGCAAGAGGAAAAGGGAGGAGGTGTTCACGTCAGCCAGTCTCGGGAGGGTCGGATCGCGTGAATCATAATCCCCCGATGATGACCAATTCATACAGCAAATGGGGCGTGCGTCTGGGGACTCTGGCTCTCTGGGCCCTGGCGGGCGCCAGCGTGGTCTATTGGGGGTTGCGCCTGTCGGCACGGCCCGTGGGGCTGACGGTGCCGGTTGTTGCCCCGGCCGCTGTGGCCCCCGATGCCCAGGCCATGGCCCGCTTGCTGGGGGTGCCGGCTGCTGGTGCGGCCGCTGCCCGGGCGCCGGCGGCATCGCTGACCAGCCGGTTCGCCCTGATCGGGGTGCTGGCGGGCCGCAGCAGCGGCGGCGGTGCGGCGCTGATCGCGGTGGATGGCCAACCGGCCAAACCATTTCGCGTGGGCGCCGTGGTGGATGAAGGGCTGGTGCTGCAGTCGCTCCACCCGCGCCAGGCCCGGCTGGGTGCCAGCGTGGATGGCCCCGCTACGCTGACGCTGGACATGCCCGCTAAAAACTGACACCGGGGTGCGCCGGTGCAGGGCGTTACGTCAGGTGGTGAATTTCCCATTCGCCCCACGCCGGGGCCGCCAGGGGCCATTCGTCGGCCCTGGGCATGGGCCCTTCTCCATGGGCCAGCAACCAGGCCACGCAGCGCGCCACGCCCGCATGGGTGAACCACACCACATCGTTGCCGTCCTGCGCCTGCTGGCGTGCGTCGCTCAGGGCGGCGGCCACGCGGGCCAGCAGGGTGGCCAGGTTGTCGCCGCCGCCGGGGCGGTGCTGCGCAAAGTCGGCGGTCCAGGCGTCGATGGCGCTTTGGCCAATGCTGTCCCAATCGTGGCCCTCCCAGGCGCCAAAATTCATCTCGCGCAGGCGCGCATCGGGATGAATGGTCAAATTGGGCTGTAGCGCTTGTGTAGCAAGCGCGAGTAGCTCACATCTTTGTAGCGTTGAATAGTGTGCCGCAGCGCCTGCGGGCAACGCCTGCGCCAAGCGCTGTGCGGCCACCTGCGTGGCAGCTGCATCGGCGGGCACATCCAGGGCGCCATAGCAGGTGCCAGCGGCCACCACAGGCTGGGCGTGGCGCACCAGCCAAAGACGGGCGCGGGGCCGCACGGCAGGCGGTGGGGTCATGCCCAGCGCAGGGCCAGCGCCGCGCCCAGGTAAAAGCCGATTTCGCTGACCTGCTGCGTGGCGCCCAGGCAGTCACCGGTAAAGCCCTGCAGGCGCCGCGCAAACCAGCGGCCCATCCAGGCGGCGGCCAGGCCGCTGCAGCCTGCGGATGCTATTAAAAACAGAGCTGACTGCGCTTGCCATACAAGCGCTAAAGGCACAAAACACCACAAAACAGCAGCAACCAGCGCCGCGCCGGTGATCTGGTCTGCCAGCGGCTTGCTTTTGGATTGGGCGGTGTCGCCCACATGGGGCAGGCTGCGCACGATGAGCAGCGGCCACAGCCGCGACAGCACATGCCCGCCCACCAGCGCAGCCAATGCGGCCTGCAGGCTGTGGGCCCCCAGCAGCGCCAGCAGGCACAGCTTGGCCAGCAAGGCCAGCACCAGCGCCATGGCCCCAAAGGCGCCAATGCGCGAGTCTTTCATGATGTCGAGCGCCCGCTCGCGGTCGTAGCTGCCGCCCAGCCCGTCGGCCACATCGGCCAGGCCGTCCTCGTGGAAGCCCCCGGTCATCAGCACCGTGGCAATGGTGCAAAACACCGCCGCCACGGCCGGGGCCAGCGGGTTGGGCGCCAGGGCCCAATGCAGCGCGGCATAAACGCCCGCCGACAGCGCCGCCGCCAGCCAGCCTATGCCCGGAAAATGCGCCGCACTGGCGCGCAGCATGGCCGGGCTGTAGCCCACCCAGTCGGCCAGCCGCCCCGTGACGGGAATGCGGGTAAAAAACTGCACGGCCAGCAGGTAGTGGCGCAGGGCTTGCATGGGGAGAGGTTGTGGCAATGTCAAAAATAATAGCTACTAGCGCTTGATGCATAAGCGCTAGAGGCTGTTTTGACCATTATTTTGAGCGCAAGAACAACCGGTAGGCCGGGTTCAGCGTTTCTTCCACGCAGGGGTAGCCCAGCGTGGCCAGAAAGGCGTCAAACGCCGTGGCGTCTTCGGGCGGCACCTGCAGGCCCACCAGAATGCGGCCATAGTCGGCGCCCTGGTTGCGGTAGTGGAAGAGGCTGATGTTCCAGGTGGGCTGCATCAGGCTCAGAAATTTGAGCAGCGCGCCGGGCCGCTCGGGGAACACAAAGCGCAGCAGGCGCTCGTCCTGTGCCAGCGTCGAGTGGCCGCCCACCAGGTGGCGCAGGTGCTCCTTGGCCAGCTCGTCGTGCGTCAGGTCGAGCGACTCGAAACCGTGGCGCTCGAAGTTCTTGGTGATCTTTTCCGACTCACCCTTGCCATGCGTGGTCAGGCCCACGAACACATGGGCGCGCGCGGCGTCGCTGATGCGGTAGTTGAACTCGGTCACGTTGCGCGGGCCGCCGGGCAGGCCGCCAATCACTTCGCAAAAGCGCCGGAAGCTGCCGCGCTCTTCGGGGATGGTGACCGCCAGCAGCGCCTCGCGCTCTTCGCCCACTTCGGCGCGCTCGGCCACGAAGCGCAGGCGGTCGAAGTTCATGTTGGCGCCGCACAAAATGGCCGCGTAGGTCTCGCCCCGGGTCTTGTTTTTGGCGACATATTGCTTGATGGCCGCCACGGCAAGGGCCCCAGCGGGCTCGACGATGCTGCGCGTGTCCACAAACACGTCCTTGATGGCAGCGCACACGGCATCGGTGTCCACCGTCATGTATTCGTCCACCAGGTCTTGCGCCACGCGAAAGGTTTCTTCGCCCACCAGCTTGACGGCGGTGCCGTCCGAAAACAGGCCCACGTCGGCCAGCGTGACGCGCTCATGCGCGTTGATCGACTGGATCATGGCGTCCGAGTCGTTCATCTGCACGCCAATCACCTTGATCTCGGGCCGCACGGCCTTGATGTAGTTGGCCACGCCCGCCACCAGGCCGCCGCCGCCGATGGCCACAAACACGGCATCGAGCTGGTTGCTGCCCAGCTTTTGCAGCTGGCGCAGGATCTCCATGGCAATCGTGCCCTGGCCGGCAATCACGTCGGGGTCGTCAAAGGGGTGCACAAAGGTCAGCCCCTGCTCTTTTTGCAGCCGCACCGAGTGGTCGTAGGCATCCGAATAACTGTCTCCCGCCAGCACCACCTCGCCGCCCAGCGCCTGCACGGCGTCGATCTTGAGCTGTGGCGTGGTGGTGGGCATCACCACCACGGCACGCGTGCCCAGCTTGCGCGCGCTCATGGCCACGCCCTGTGCGTGGTTGCCGGCCGAGGCGCAAATCACCCCCTTTTGCAACTGCTCGGGCGTCAGGTGGGCCATCTTGTTGTAGGCGCCACGCAGCTTGAAGCTGAACACCGGCTGCTGGTCTTCGCGCTTCAAGAGCACCTTGTTGTGCAGGCGGCGGCTCAGGTTCTTGGCGGGTTCCAGGGCCGACTCCACGGCCACGTCATAGACGCGGGCGGTCAGGATCTTTTTCAGGTAATCGAAAGGGGTGAGGTGCTGGGTCATGTGAGGCAGGGTGTGCGCCGCCACAGCGGGGGTGGCGGGCAGACATCATAGGCGCAACGCCTGACGGCCCGACGCGCGGTCATCCGTAGGGCGGGGCGGGCGACACCGGCAACCCGGCGCGGGCAAAAAAAAGCCCCAGGCCGTAAGGCCCGGGGCTGAATCCATCCTTTGAGGAGATGGAGGAGACAATCAGCGCATTGCAGCTGTTGGTGGCTTTGGGGCTACCAACCTTGCCAGTTACAAGGTGCAACGCATGGCGCTATCTTAGCGCGGCAGGTGCTGCAATGCAGCAAAATCCACGGCAAATTTGTGAGATGGCCTGCCCATTTCGTCAAAAAAACCACGCACCAACAAGGAGTGACAGACATGGAATGCACAGTCAGCTGGACCGGCGGCGCCGGAACGCGATCAGGAATGGGGTTTGTGGCCGAAACCGGCAGCGGCCACATCCTGGCGATGGACGGCGCACCCGATGCCGCCAATCCCGCCAATGGCGGCCTAAACCTCGCCCCCCGGCCCATGGAAACCCTGCTGGCCGGCACGGGCGGTTGCACCGCCTACGACGTGGTGTTGATCCTCAAGCGTGGGCGCCACGACGTGCGTGGCTGCAGCGTCAAGCTCACGTCGCAACGGGCCGAGGTAGACCCCAAGGTGTTCACCGCCATCCACATGCAGTTCACCGTGACGGGCAAGGGCCTTGCGCCCGCCGTGGTAGAGCGCGCCATTGCCATGAGCCACGAAAAATACTGCTCGGCCAGCATCATGCTGGGCAAAACGGCGCATATCACCACCGGGTTTGAAATCGTCGAGGCCTGACGCCGCAGCGATTCATAGATTCTTCGGGGCGGCTGCGGCGGCCTTCCCCAGCATGGTGCATTGGCCCCTGCGGCATGCGCATTGTTGGCGCAACCCGCAACCCGCAACCCTCAAACGGTCACACGTAATGCGCCGTGGTGGTCATCACCTTGGCGGCCATTTTCATCATCAGGCGGGCGGGCGCGGGCAGGGCCATGGCGCCGGCATCGCGTGCGCTGGCTGCGTGGCGCTCTTCGTCGTCTTTCATGCGGCTGACCACGGCGCGCGAGGCCAGGTCATCTGCCGGAAGTCTTGCCAGGTGGCCCTGCAGGTGCTGTGCCACCTGGTTTTCGGTCTCCACCACAAAACCCAGGCTCACGCGGTCGCTCACCTTGGCGGCCGCCAGGCCCAGTGCAAACGCGCCCGCAAACCACAGCGGGTTGAGCAGGCTGGGCCGCGCGCCCAGGGCGTCGAGCCGCTGCTGCGTCCAGGCCAGGTGGTCGGTTTCTTCGCGGGCAGCTTCGAGCAGGTGGCTGCGCAACTGGGCATCACGCGTCACCGCGGCCTGCGCTGTGTAAAGGGCTTGTGCACACACCTCGCCCACATGGTTGACCCGCATCAGTGCACCGGCCAGCCTTTTTTGGGCCGGGTCAAGCGCTGCTTCGGCAAAAGGGGCGGCCGGGGATGCCTGCGAAGCGTGGGGTTTTGCAAACAGGGTGCGCAGCGCGTTGTCTGCGGCGCAAAGGAGTGAGTCCATGGCGGTTGATAAAAATTGGTGGCTGCGGGCACGAAACATGCTTTTGTAGCCCCGCTTGCGTGGTTTGAATTCGGGTGAGTGCGACGAAATGTTGCCGCATTGCCAAGGCTAGCGTGAGGATGCCTGAAGAAAAGCGACAGTTGTTACAGACAGGAGGGGTTGTTTCAGGGTAATTTGCTGTTGTTTTGGTGGTATTTGCCGTAAACGGGGTGTCGGGTGCCACATTTTTGTCACACAAGGGCTGACTGAAACGGTGCCCTGGTGCACACGGCCTCTGCGAGGAGGTCGAATTGTTGCAATGCCGCAACGAAATTGACCCTGCGTGCTGATTTCCTTTGCGCAACTGCGCCCTGTCTGGTGCAATAACTCCAACTTCCCCACCAGGAGGTTGGCCCGGGGAACCGGTGGGACTGCGCTGGCGCTGTGCCCTAGACCTCCGAACCGGCGCCCATGTTTAACCTTGGAGTAACTCGCAATGAAAAAATCCCTGATTGCCCTGGCTGTGCTGGCTGCTTCCGGCGCCGCAATGGCCCAATCTTCCGTCACCCTGTTCGGTATCGTTGACACGGCCGTTGGCTATGTGGACAACGCCAACGCAGCTGGCGACAGCGTGTATGGCCTGAGCACCAGCGGCAACGCTACCAGCCGTCTGGGCTTCCGCGGCGTGGAAGACCTGGGTGGCGGCCTGAAGGCTGGCTTCTGGCTGGAAGGCGAAATCTTCGGTGACGACGGCAATGCTTCTGGCTTCAATTTCAAGCGTCGTTCCACGGTCAGCCTGGCTGGTGGTTTCGGTGAAGTGCGCCTGGGCCGTGACCTGACCCCTGGCTACTCCAAGTTCATCTCCTACGACCTGTTCGGCCAGGTCGGCATCGGCCAATTCATGGGCTGGAGCTCCAATCTGTACGGCGCTGACGTCGGTGGCGTGCGCGCTGACAACATGCTGAGCTACTACACGCCTAACTTCGGTGGCTTCACTGCTGGCGTGAACTACGGCTTTGGCGAAGACACCGCTAGCAGCAAGACCAACCGCTACGTCGGTGGTTATGTTGCTTTCGACAACGGTCCTATCAGCGTGGCGCTGGCCATGGATAAGAACAACGGTAATTTGCCAACGACTCCTGCAGTCAATGGTGACCGCACTCAAGTTTCCCTTGGCGGTTCGTACGATTTTGGCATGCTGAAGGCTTCGGCTCTGGTGCAGAAAGTCGAGTTTGAACCTACTGTTGGTACTGGCAAAGTTAAGGTCGACAACTGGGCGCTGCAGGCGAAGGCCGAGCGCGGCGGCGGCAACGGGCACTGGGTGCCGCACGCGGTCGTGATCGCGGTCGTCACGGCGGTGGCCGTGGTGGCGATGGCCGGCTCGCCATTTGCGCCGGGTTGCTCCAGCGTGATGATCCAATGCGGCGTGGAGCGATTGGTACGCACGGGCGTGGCCTTGATCGTGAACGCACCCTCCGTCACCGCTGCGGCGAAGTTCACCGTCAGCGACAGCGGCTCGCCCAACAACTGGGGATGGTCGAGCACGGCTTGCAGCAAGACCGCCGCCGTGACGCCACCAAACGGACCGACCATGTTCCAGTACGCTGGCGTGGTGCGACCGTGGAAGATACCGGGCGTCTGTTCTTGTGCTTGCAGCACCAGAGCGTCGTCCAATGGGTGAGTGGATGCTTGTGTAGTCATGCGTACCAGTGTGACGGGGTTTGCCGAAAGTGCGCGTCGTCCGCGAGACTCAAGTTTCGCAGTGAATGCCGCAAGCCAAGGCCGCGGCATTCTTTTCAACCGAGATCAGACGCGCTCGAAGATACCAGCCGCGCCCTGCCCCATGCCCACGCACATCGTCACCATGCCGTACTTCAACTTGTGGCGGCGCAGCGCGTGTACCACCGTGGCCGAGCGGATGGCGCCCGTCGCGCCCAGCGGGTGGCCGAGCGCAATCGCGCCGCCCATGGGATTGACCTTGGCCTTGTCGAGGCCGAGCGTGTTGATGACGGCGAGCGATTGCGCAGCGAAGGCTTCGTTCAGTTCGTACCAGTCGATCTGGTCTTTGGTGAGGCCGGCCGACTTGAGCGCCGCCGGAATCGCCTCGATCGGGCCGATGCCCATGATGTGGGGCGGCACGCCACGGCTAGCGTAGGACACAAATCGCGCCAGCGGCGTCAGGCCGTATTTCTTCACCGCCGCTTCGCTGGCCAGGATCAGCGCGCCGGCGCCGTCGCTGGTCTGCGAGCTGTTGCCGGCCGTGACCGAGCCGCGCGCGGCGAACACGGTGCGCAGCTTGGCCAGGCCTTCCAGCGAGGTGTCGGGGCGCGGGCCTTCGTCGATGTCCACGGTGCGCTGGGTTTGCGTGACTTCGGCGGTCTTCAGGTTGACTGATCTTTCGGTCACCGTGACGGGCGTGATCTCGTCCTTGAACTCGCCCGAGGCAATCGCCTTCATCGCGCGCTGGTGCGATTCGAGCGCGAACTCGTCCTGCGCGGCGCGCGAGACTTTCCACTGCTGCGCCACCTTCTCGGCCGTCAGGCCCATGCCGTAGGCGATGCCGACGTTCTCGTCGCGCGCAAACACCTCGGGGTTGAACGAAGGCTTGTTGCCGCCCATGGGCACCAGGCTCATGGACTCGGCGCCACCGGCGATCAGCACGTCGGCCTCGCCCACGCGGATGCGGTCGGCGGCCATCTGCAGCGCGGTGATGCCCGATGCGCAGAAACGGTTCACCGTCACGCCGCCCACAGGGTGGTCAAACGCCAGGCCCATGGCAATGCGGGCCATGTTCATGCCCTGCTCGCCTTCGGGGAACGAGCAGCCAATGATGGCGTCTTCAATCGCCTTGGGGTCCAGCGTGGGCACCTGCAGCATGGCGCTCTTGACGGCGGCGACCAGCAGATCGTCGGGGCGGGTGTTCTTGAAATAGCCGCGGCCCGAGCGCCCGATGGGCGTGCGCGTGGCGGCGACGATGTAGGCGTCCTGAACTTGTTTTTGAGCCATGGTGAAACTCCTTCAATTCTTGGCGGGGCGGCTGGATGGAACCCAGGCCCACGTAAATGCACATTCGACCGGCTCCACACCGGCTTCGTCGGTCACCGTGACCGCTACCTGCAC
>ERZ1023652.168-NODE-168-length-15271-cov-5.796619_pt1 | contig 15271 bp, 16 predicted proteins | sample MGYA00520879_ERZ1023652 | MGnify/ENA primary metagenome ERZ1023652 (study PRJEB33180, sample SAMEA4044469) | wastewater metagenome | place: Denmark | collected 2016-04-02 | study: EMG produced TPA metagenomics assembly of the PRJEB13832 data set (Local...
CCTATACTTTCAAGCGCTTTTTCTATGTGCTCTTCGCACCCTGTACAAGTCATACCGTGAATGCCCATTTTAAATTGATTCATTTTCTTGTTTCCCCCTTAATTTTCTATTAGCTCATCTATGATAGGACACGCATACAGTTCCTTTTCCTCAGGACATCTTCGTCGTAAATTTTTGAGCATGTGTTCCGTCTTTTTCAAATTTTCTATTTGTTTTTGAACTTCTCTTTCTTTTTTTGAGACAAATTCAAACATACCCTCACAACGAACGTTGTCTTTATCCACCACACCAAGCAATTTATAAATTTCACTTAAAGAAAAGCCAAGTTCTTGGAGATGTTTAATAAATTTTACCCGTTTTATGTCCTTTTCTGAATAGGATCGATACCTGGTATTGGTTCGATCAGGTTCTGGTAGTAATTTTTTTCTCTCGTAATACCGAATCGTTTCCTTATTCACACCGCATTTTTCAGCAAAAGAACTAATACGATAAGCCATGCAATCACATCCTTTTCTATATTATAAACCATGTACCACGGTACGTAGTCAAGCAAAGAATTTAATATCTAGGAAATGTAATCTCCAAAATAATCGATTACAAGACAAATAAGGAAGGCCGCTTTTCAAAAGAAAAAAGCGGCCTTATCTCTTCTTAAGAGTCAACTTTATGAGTCACGTTCTATCTAACTTTCCTTCATTTTTATTCTTCGTAGCATTCTCTAGCTCCGAATCTTATATTTCATAGCCATAACTCAAGATTAATGGCGCTAAATTAACAGACGATACTTAGTGCCTGTTTGCCATATCTATATCTTATGTCCATAAGTCAACAAGGATATTCTACCTGAAATATATAGCTGCCAATAAATTGAAAGGTCGTTCAAGACTTTTTCATGAGGGGTTCAGTCGGACTAAAAGGACTAATGTTACTGGACCTCAAGCCGCGCTTGTTACGCAAATTAACCCTGAATCGGAAGGGTGCTTAAATTGGATATTAACGGAGGGATAAAGTAAAATTTATCTCTAGGGAATGTTTAGAAAGGATCCAAGTTCCTTAACAAGTGACAATTAGTAATGTAGTAACAACGATAGATTGTATGCCGAACATTTCAATTTGATACGTATAAAAGACGATTTCAAGCTCATCCGTGATAAAATAACCCACATGAATGATTTGAAATCGTCTTAAAATGCTTTATTTTATAACCCAAAATAGAATAATTACTTCAAAATGACGTCGCATATCACTATTAATGATTAACCGATGACTTCCATAATCATTTTAAGTTCCCCGGATGTTAAATCCTCGCTAAAAATGCCAGTAACTTTTTGTCCAGGTCCAATTTCCTTTGATGATAGGTTTAACAAAGAGATAGGGATATAGATTAATCCGTTTTGTTTCAAAGACAGAGCCAATATTTTTTTCCTTGTTCGAATAGCTGCATCATAGCGAAGAGAAGCGTAAACACCTCTGCCAACAATAGAAATATGCTTCCCCAATAATAAATCAAGGCTACCTATTACTTGTAATTTCTGAAAGGTCGTCCCATCCGTTTTGATTTGAATATCCTGTAAATTTATTTTCCTGTCTAAGGCATCTTGAAAAAACAAGTGTGTGCCTCTGCGATAATCAATGCCACAGAGGTGCATAAAATTAGTTGTCGAAAAAATAATCGCTACCGTTGAGACTTCTCCGACAAAGGATACTTTTTTATCTACAAAATGTTCTTGTAAGAGATGGGCAGCCTTATAAATCGCGTTTAACTGTCTGGTAATTTGGGTTGTCTCTTTTATAGACATGCGTTTGTATTCTTTTTTTACCACGTGTGAAGAATGCTCCTTTTTCCCAATAAAAAAAGCTGCTCAAAAGAGCAGCCTTTTATACAGGTTTAGTTTTGGTGCTTGCCACCCGCCGGACCCTTACGTTCCGGATTTGTATCGAGTTTAGTTTTGGTGCTCGCCACCCGCCGGACCCTTATGTTCCGGATTTATATCAAGTTGACTATGAGCCTGCTCTCATTTGTATATATAATATACCAAAAAAAGGCGGATTTGTCCAATACCGTGGCCAATTATAAACGTCTTACTGTGCTTATCTACTATAATAATACAATCAAAAACCTAACCGAAAATTTAATAACGTTTCACTGATTTCATCTTCATTAATTCCGATGTAGCGTTTGGTAATCTTCTCGCTGCTGTGACCAAAGATTTCCATTAAGGTGGCCACGTCTCTGGTTTTCTTGTAATAGTGGTAACCAAAGGTTTTTCGTAGGGTGTGGGTGCCGATATCGTCCCTTCCTAACAGCTTCGCGACCTTTTGAAACATCTGGTAGACCGTATTGACTTCTAAATGGCCGCCCTTAGTACTGGGAAACAAGTAAGCCTCCGGATCTAAGGGTGCGGTATAGCCGTGAATCAAGTCCTGTAAGCTGCTTAAGTATAAAATGCGTGTTTTCCCTGTCTTTTGCTCCACGATGCGCGGGTTTTTTGAGGTAATCACGCCTTTTTTCTTGAGTTTGACGATGTCGGACATGCGCAGACCGCTGTTAATTCCGATTAGAAACAAGAAAACGTCACGTTCCGCATTTTTATTCCGTCGCAGGCAAAATAAAAAATCATTAATCTCCTGTTGCGACCGTAGTGGCTGAACATTATATCCCATGACAAGCCATCCTTTTTAGTCTGTTCGAATACATGATTATAGTCATTATAACACGAAATCGTGTGTTTAGGGGGAGTAGAAAAAAAGAACCTTATAGGGATAGGGTTCTTGATACACGATTTTATGTAATTTCATGTGTCTTGTATTCAAGTCACGCCACAAGAGTATGGTTGACATATCATTTTGACTTTGAACATCTAGATAAATATAAATAAATAATAGAGATAAAAAATGTAGTGTAATCCTTAATTATCTCTATTACTCGATTAATTTGAAGGTGTGCAATCATTCTTTAGACTGCCCTTAGCAATCGAAGTCCATTCAAAATAACAACCAATGTACTTCCTTCATGAATAATGACACTGATGGCAATATCCGTTAAGCCCAAGAAACTAACGACAATTAAAAAAGCAACAACGGCCATTGAAAAAATAATATTCTGCCAAATAACACGGTTCATTTTCGAAGAAATATTATGAGATTGTACCAATTTTGATAAATTGTTTTGCATTAAAACTAAATCAGATACCTCTACTGCCACATCAGTCCCATCTCCCATAGCGATTCCCACATCTGCATTAACAAGAGCAGGAGCATCATTTACACCGTCTCCAACCATGGCGGTCACACCGTATTTTTCTTTTTGTTCGTCTATTATTCTGGATTTGTCTTCCGGCATGACATTTGCAATCACTTCATCTATTCCCAATTGTTTAGCAACCGCTTTTCCCGTCATTTCTGAGTCACCAGTAATTAATGTGGTGTGTATACCTTGTTTTCTGAAATACTCAATGGTTGCTTTTGCATGTTCACTTGGAATGTCCATGAGGGCAATAAGGCCTAGAACCTCTTCATCTACTGCTACGTACACGACTGTCTTACCTTCTGAAGCCCATTCATTATTTAAACGACTATACTCATCTGAAACATCATCAAACGAAGTCGGTTTTCCTATACGATAATTTCTCCCTTTGTAATCTCCTGTCAATCCTTTACCAATCTGGTTTTCTACATCAATAGTTAGTTTGTTTTTTTGCTCAAACTTTCTTAGAATAGCATCTGCTAAAGGGTGATTGGATTCTTTTTCAAGAGCTACTACGATATCAATCATGTTTTCTTCGTTCACGGAATCAGCAAAATAATAATTGGTTACTTCAGGTTTTCCTTTGGTCAAGGTGCCCGTCTTATCAAATGCAATTGCTTTAATATCGGCTAATTGAGACAGGTAAGAACTACCTTTTGAAAGGACTCCTTTTTTGGCTAAATTAGAAGTCGTCGATAGCGTTGCCGAGACAGTAGCTGCTGCTAAAGCACACGGTGAAGCTGCAACTAAAAGGACTAATCCTCTATAGACACTTTGTGACCATGTCCAATCAAGTAGAAAAGGTGCCAATAACATGAATAACGGAATGGCAATTAAAACAACTGTGACGTATTTGGGTTCAAATTTTTGGATAATACTCGCAGCTTTTGTTTGGTTATCTTGGTTCTGGTTCACTAATTGTAAAATTTTTGAAAATACTGTATCTTCGTTTTCTTTGGTGACTTTCATCGTGAAGCTACCTGTTCCATTAATTGTACTCCCGAAGACGGCATCTCCTTTGTATTTCTCTTTCGGGATACTTTCTCCATTAATAGACGACTCATCAATGGATGTAGATCCAGACAAAATGACGCCATCAATAGGTACTTGATCGCCATTCAAAACTTGAAGTTGATCTCCCACTTTTAATTCACTGACATCTACATTTTTTGTACTGCCATCAGGTAGGATTAACCGGGCAGTCGTTGGATTCATTTCGAGTAATTTCGTTATTTCTCGTTTGCTTCTTCCTTCTGCATAATCTTCCAAAAAATGTGCTCCAGAAAAAATAAGAATCAATAATGTTCCTTCCCAAAAATTCCCCATTAAAGAAGCTCCGATTGCCGCTAATCCCATTAAAATATGAGAATTAGGCATGAACTTTTTTTGGTTTTTTGAGTTCTCAATTGTTTCTCCAAGGCCTTCAAGAACAATGACATGATACCCAGCGCTGATTGTAGCGATTGAGAACAAAACATTTTGTAGCAACTGATAATCTTCATTCAAAAATAGAGCAATCACTGCTAATGCTAAACCAACAAAGTACAAAACGACTGGCATTTTCCCATGATCATGATCGTGACCGTGGTTGTGATTATGCTTTTCTTGAGACTGTTGTTTTTGGACAGTTTCCATTTCTATTGCCTCCCTATATAATTTATAAGTCCTTTGTTTTCCATCATTTACTTCTTGAATCACAAAAATTTCCGCTATTTCTGGATCCTTTCGTCTATTCCAAAAGTAAATCGTAATGAATCTACTTTGCGTATGACTAACTAATCATATGTTTGTATTCTCATTTTATATCGCTATATACGTTTTGTCAAGATAAAGAGAACGCAACTTCTCTTTTATAAACAAAAGATTAGCATTGTTTCGCTCATATGGTAATATAGATATGAACGAAAGGTCATATGAAAGGAATAAAAACACTATGGATATAAAAACAACTTCTCCAATCGATAAAGAATCTATTCTGTCAATAAGCAAACTATTTAAGGTGATTAGTGATCCTACACGATTGTCGGTTCTCTTTCTTTTACAGAAAAAAGAGTGTAGTGTTGGAAATATCGCTATTTCTCTGGACATGGAACAGTCTGCTATTTCTCATCAATTAAAAACGTTGAAAGACGCACGCTTAGTAAAATCAAGAAGAGAAGGAAAAAGTATGCTTTACAGTTTAGATGACCTTCATGTTTTTAGTATTCTCGAACAAGTTTTAACTCATGTCAGTGAATTAGAAAAATAAAACCAATTAGTTATGTAGCATACAAACTTAGGAGGTTTTTAAAATGTCAAAATCAGATAAAAATCATAATCACTCGCATCAGGATCAATCGAAAAAAAATATTAAAATTGCTTTCTTCATAAATTTTATTTTCTCTATAAGTGAATTTTTCTTTGGGTTTCTTTTCAATAGTGTGTCCATTATGTCTGACGCAGTTCATGATTTAGGGGACTCTATTTCAATTGGATTCGCTTGGTTTTTTCAAGGTTATTCAGAGAAAAAACAAGATGAACGGTTCACCTTTGGCTATAACCGATTTTCTTTACTGGGCGCGCTGATAACTGGCGTTGTGCTAATTAGTGGCTCGTTCTTTATGATCTATCGTAGTGTGCCACGTTTGCTTGACCCACAACCCGTAAATTATAGTGGCATGTTCTGGCTTTCTCTCGTAGCTATTGCATTGAATGGATATGCTGCTTGGATTTTAAGCAAAGGCACATCCAAAAATGAGGGTATGTTGAACCTCCATATGCTGGAAGACGTATTAGGGTGGATTGGAGTCTTGATTGTGAGTATTCTAATGAACTTTACCGAGGCATATCGTCTGGATCCTATCTTATCGATTTTGATTGCACTCTATATCCTCTACAAAACCATTCCTGAATTTTTCACCACAATGAAAATTTTATTGAATGGTTCGCCTGAAAATGTAAACGTAAAGAGCTTGGCGAATTCCATTAAAAATGTTCCTGCTGTAAAAGACCTCTCACATTTTCACATTTGGTCACTGGACGGGGAAGAAAACGCCCTTATCGTCACGGTTCTTATAGACCCTTCAGACATAGACAAGGCTAGGGAAGTAAAAGAAGTAATTGCAGAAATCGCACATGAATCCAGTGTGAAAAATCATATCACAATAGAAATAACAACAAGTAAAGAAGAACTTGAGAAAGGATACTCCCACAACACTTAGGATAGTCCTACACTAAAAATACCTCATTATTTGAAAAGCAAAAAAGGCAGCGACTAAACAAATCGCTGCCTCTCTTTTTATCTTTCGTGATTATGATTTTTAAAAACCTAGTAGCGTTTGTATCGTCCCGTTCTCTACCAAGATAAAGATTCCTAATCCAATAAACACGATTGGAACAATGATTCGTTCATACTTTTCTAACGTTTCGGAAACAAAGGAAATTTTTGCCAACTTATAACTGATAAAGCAAAGAATCGCAATCGAGATAACGAATACTACTAAGGCAATTAAAATTTCTGAAAAAGCTAACGAAGTAAAGTAGGGAATATAAATCCCTAAATTGTCTCCACCTGACGCAATGGTTATTAAGGCGACAGTCCAGAATAACCGACTGGTTCCTCTAGATTCTAGTTTTTCAACGACTTCCTCTTCTTCTTCCTCCTCTTCGCCTATCACAGCGACACGGATACCTAAATAAATTGGAATTAATCCAAGAAGTCCAATGATCCAATCTTGCGGAATAAAATTCAGCACATAAGCAGCAAACAAACTTACAGCTACCAAAATGCCTGTTCCAAGATATTGACCCCAAAAAATGTGTCGAATACCTTTTTGTGTGTGACTTTGAGAAAAGATAATGAGCAAGATAAACAAATAATCAATGCTCGTAGAAATGTAAACAGCGATAGCTGAAAAAATACTTTGTAACAAAATAACTTCCTCCAAACTAAGATTTCATAGATAGATTTTCTGATAACTTTAAAAAAACACGAATAGCGGAAAGGATGTCTTCATTCGCTAAAGAGTAATAAACTACTTTTCCATCTTGACGTGATTTTGCCATTCCATGTTTTTTTAAAAAACGTAAATGGTGTGACGTTGTAGCGACACTAGCAGTAAGTATTTCTGCTAAATCACAGACGCACATTTCCTTATAGGTTTCTAAAGCATAGAAAATTTTAATTCTAGAAAAATCGCTGAAACATTTCCCTAACACAAGTAAGTTTGAAAAATCTTTTTGATCCAATTTATTTTTTATTCCATTTACTTTTTCTTTATGTACGACAGTCACTTGGCAAACTTTTTTCATTCATCTCACCTCACATTCAAACGATTATTTGAATGAAGTATACCTATTTGATCACTCTTTTGTCAATCTACCTTAATTCCAATACACTATTATAAGCAATTTCATGTATTGAAGTAAACTTACTTGCAAGTGCGTTTTTGATTCCAAGTTAAAAACATATTATTATTCTACATAATTTCCTAATCAAATAAAACTCCTTTGAAAATTGTTCTAAAGGAGTTTTATTATTTTGTATTTCTACTAAAAATAGCGTACAATGTAATTACTAAGTAATTACGAAATGTAAAATAATGGAGGAAATCATATGATTACAAAAACAAGAAAACAAGGAAATTCTATTATGTTAACTGTCCCTAAAGAATTCGATGTTCCCAATGGTGTTGAAGTAGAAGCTAAGCTTGTAGAGAATGGTATCCTTTATGAGTTTGTAGAGCCTAAAAAAGAATTTTTTGATTTTAGTGAAGATATTTTGGCTGATATTCTTTCAGAAGGTTATAGCAAACAAGAGATATTAAAAGAATTTAGAAATAGAAAAAATGCGTTAACTTCTGCATTTAAATCTATTGCTGAAGATACTGTTGCAAATTCTAAACCGATGACAAAAGAGGAGTTGGCAGCAGAAATTGGCTTATGAGATTCTACCTTCTAAACACGTAGTAAAGTATTTAAAAAAATTAAAAGAGAAAACATTAAAAGAAAAATTTTTAACGATAATTTATGATGAGATAGCTGTTCGTCCTCATTCGGGAGAACAAAAAACGGGTGATCTATCAGGAATCTGGGCTATGGGATTTAAGTATGCAGGTACGACATATCGGGTTGCATATGAAATTAAAGATAATACAGTGATACCTATCTTACTATGTGGAACGCATGAAAATTTTTATGAACAATTAAAAAAGATTAGGTAAGAACCCAATATGATTAACTTGAGAGGATAGACTACACTTCAAAAGATAATTTTTAATAGCTGAGAGTTGTAATACCCTATATTTTTAAACCACTAACCTACATATTTATGAAAATAGAAAAAATTAAAACGCATTTTAAGCCTATTTCAAATTGAAACTCTTCATCCTTATGCACAAAGAGGACTTAAAATGCGTTATTTTGTATTGTTTTTTAGTAAAAATAAAAAAATCACTCCTAATTCTCCCATAATTATTATAAATTCCAATAAATTAAAATAGATTATTCCCTACTGTCTTTTAAGTAGCGATAAAGTGTTGCTTTGCTAATACCAGTCATTTCCGTAATTTCTTTTACGCTATAAACCTGACTTTTATACAATTTTACTGCTCGATCAACATCTTTCTGGTTCACACGTGGACGGCCACCTTTACGGCCTCTCGCACGTGCACTTTTCAAACCTTCTTTAGTACGTTCAACAATTAAATCACGTTCAAATTGGCTAAACGCTTGGAAGACAGTCATCATTAAGCGCCCGTGAGGCGTGCTGGTATCAAAGTTTTCTTTCAAGCTCACAAGCTTCACTTGGTGTTCTTCAAAATAGGTAACAAGGTCAATCAAATCCTTTGTACTACGACCCAATCGAGAGAAACTTTCCACAATTACCGTATCTCCCGGACGAATTTTATCTTTTAAACGATTTAGTTGGGGACGATCCGCTTTGGTTCCCGTCATTTTCTCAGTCAGGATTTCATTGCAATTTTGTTCATTGAGTAAGTCTAATTGACGATTTAGTTCTTGTGAACGCGTACTCACCCGGGCATAACCATAAATGTATCCACTCATGCTTTTCTTCCTTTCGTACTTTAGTTCTGGTTTCATTGTATCATAAAAGGGAGTTATAGATACGTAGTTAATGTAACAAGTTATGATACAAAATATCACCTCTTTTATTTAATAAAAGAGGTGATATGATTTTGTCTCATAATCGATTGTTTTTGGTGCAAAGCTAATCAAATAAGAAGGAGGTTTTTCGTTGTAAAAGAAGAAAATAGAGTTCCTGACCATGCTACTACTACATCAAGACTTAGGGAATGTGAACCTGCATAAACTAATCCGTAACATAATCCCCCTGATTCTCCCTTGGATGTCCCAAAACGAGTATTGTTCCATATTGTATGAAGTATAGCTAAAAAATTAATGTCGCTATATCTATATTTTAAAAAATTTTATCTATCATTCTCTAATTACTTTTTGTTGCTTATTGTTTCCATTTGTGACGTCCAGATAGATTTTATTCTATAATTCTAATATGAATAGCCGGAGAGAACTTGGATTCTCATTATTTGGAAGATATACATTTTTCTAAATCTACTTAGCTGATTTTTTGTATATTCCGAACGATTTTTTTGGGATAAACCAAAGCACCAGATAAATTTTACATGTTTTCTTGCAACTTAAATATAGTATGATAGAGTCATGTTAGGGGGGAGTTATAATGCTTTATGGTAAGATATCTTCTTTAAACAAAGGAATAGCAGCAGTGTATATTGTTATGCTTATTATTATTTCTTTTTCCATACAAATGAATAAAGGCTATTCCATTACACCTAAAGAAATATTAAGTAACTTTGCCATTCCCACTTTTATGATGTTTTTTGGTTTATCTTGGGAAGGAATAAATGAGATAAACAAGAGATTGCTTTTAGTTATTGGTAGCATATGGTTCACATATATATCGTTGCACTATCTAGTGGGATTCCATAATCCTTATTGGAGAAATTAAAAAGTACATTTTGTTTTAAATCTTTTGAATTGTCAATATAAGAGTTAAATGTAGGAGGAAATAATGAATGATAAAAAAAACTTAACATCATCTTGGGAAGAAGGCATCCTGAAAACCATTATTCTCATTTTAATTTTTTTAAGCAGAAATTCCTTTCCGACCAATAATAATTTTTCAATAACTGTTATTGGTATTCTAATATACACGGTTTGTTGGCTACTTATATATTCAATTAAAAAAAAATAAACTCCACAACTAATATAGATCGTTATCTGACCTGATGTTTGTCCTACTTGAATACTACATCTGAATTAAGCCACCTGGGGGTGCGGATCTATTCGTTCGTAATACGCATTATTTATCCAGCATTCTTTATAATATTAATCCTAAGGCCGCTAGCTGCATTCCAAAGACTATAGGAAAAGCTGTTCTGATCCCTTAATTAAAGGATTAGAACAGCTTCTCTTTAGCTTATTACCACTGGTAACCCCGTTTGTTGGCATGCGGTGGTAATATCGGTGTCACTCGCTGGTAAGAACTGTGTCACAGCTGGTAATTTCGTTTGTCAGATATCAGTTGGATTTCAGTTAGCGCTAGTTTTGACATGTTTATCTCTCCTTTGGCTTCATTCCAATTGATGTTATGGGCAATGATTCGCGAATAAAGCTTCAAATCACTCACACTTGTTCAGTATTCATTTCCTCTAATTTATTGAGGTAACGATAAATGGTTGTGCGGGACACATTCCATCTTTCAGCAATTGTTTTAATAGGTGTTCCATTATCGATCAACGTCTTCATAAGTTCCAAGTCACTCTTGCTTAACTTTTCTGGGCGTCCACCAAATCTACCTCTGGCGCGTGCAGCGGCACGTCCTGCTGCAGATCGTTCCAGGATCAGATTCCGCTCAAATTCTGCAAATGCCGCAAACAGATGGAACATTAATTGGCCTGTGGAGCTTGATTTATCCATCGTGATATTTTCTTGTAAGCTGTGAAAACTAACACCTCGATTATTCAAACGATTGACGATCGTAATCAAGTCTTCCATATTTCTCCCAAGCCGATCTAATCGCCACACAACGAGTGTATCTCCTGAACGAACAAATTCAATCGCTGTTTCTAATCCCGGGCGATTGCTCTTTGCGCCACTCATGTGATCTGTAAAAACTTTCTCACAGCCAAATTTTTCCAGACTATCTTCCTGGAGATCCAAATTCTGTAATCCAGTAGAAACACGTGCGTATCCAATTTTCAAAAAATCACCTTCTTTTTTATTTCATTGTACCATAACTTTATCCAGGGTGATTAATTGGACATAGAATTTGTGACGGGTTTATGGACACGTATTTCAGATCATTTAGAGAAAAATCATACCAAAATAGCAGTGTCCAGAAATGAACATTTTCTGAACACAGAATTGGTGTGATAAAATCAGCCCAAACAAAAACAGATTTACATTTTAAAACAATCTGTTTTTTTGTTTCAACTTTAATCTTCATTTCTCATGATATAGTAGTAAGTTCCGACCCCACATACAATTGCAACAATAGGTCCGCCAATTATGCTTTTGGTATTGTAATTTTTGTTAGCCTAATCATCGGGAGTATTTTTTTTAAAACACCACTTTCTTTTAGGATACCAGGTTGGTGGGGAATTGGTATTATCTTAATCTTATTAGTTATCACAACAATAATATTCATAATTGAGCGTGAACGAATGCCATTTCTGATTACTATTTATGTCTTAATTATAATTGATGCGATACTTGGAATTGGTAGTCGAATTCCGATCCTCGATGATTTACTAACACAACCAATATCAAAATCAACGGCATTATGGGTTATAATAACTAGTGTATTTTTTTATTTTATTTGTTTGATATGTTTCTTTTCCTATTAGCCATAAAGCTGTAATTGAAAATATAAAACCAAGTATTCCATGACGTTAAGTCAAGTTTTTAGAGTAACAAACGTAGAATTTTAATCTATTTATTTTAAGCACTTACCTTTTCAAATTGATTAGGTGTAAGATACCCTAAACTTTGATGGATTCGTTTTGAATTATAAAAGGCTTCGATGTACCAGAAAATACTCTGATAGGCTTCTTCAAAGTTCTTATATTTAAATTGATACACCCACTCTCTTTTTAAATGTCCATGCCAAGATTCAAGACTGGCATTATGATAAGGGTATCCCCTTCGACTGAAAGAGTGAGTCATCCCATAATACTTAAGCAACTCTTCATACTCTAGACTCGTATACTGGCTTCCTTGGTCAGAATGAAGAATAACAGCTTCTGGATAGTCTTGTGATTTAATGGCCTTATTTAAAGTTCTTTGCACTAATTCTACAGTCATTCGCTTGCCCAAATCCCAAGCAATGACTTTTTTAGTATAACGATCCATAATGGTTGAGAGATAAGCCCATCCTTGTTGAGTAGGAATATAAGTAATGTCGGTTGACCAAACCTTATTTTTCTTTGTAGGTTCAGTCTGTATGAGATTTTTTCGATTGATGTGATCACTTAGTGAGTATCCAGGCTTAAATTTCTTAATGACTACAGACTTGAGTTGAAGTTGCTTCATTAGCTTCTGTACCAGTTTTAACCCGACTTTTTCCCCTTGTTTAAGTAGAAGATGATGAATTTTAGGAGCACCATAGATTCCTCGGTTAGCATTGAAGAGTTGAGAAATTTTGAGTGACAGGTATTGTCTCCTTAATTGAGTTTTAGATGGATGTCGGTTAATCCGTTCATAATAACTTGATTCAGGAACATCAAGGAGTTGACAGCTTAGTCTGACATTGAGTGCTAAAGTTTGTATGGTTTGAGCCATATCCGCAGCACTCACTTCTTTTTCTCGGCGAATATGGTCAATACTTTTTTTAAGATGTCTCGTTCTTCCTTAACTTTAGCCAGTTGTCTTTTTAATTCTAGAAAATCAGCTTTAGAGACGGAGCTTTCATTAGATTCAGAGTAGAGGTCTATCCATTTATAAATTGTTGCAGGGGCCACGTCGTATTCTTTAGACAGCTGGGTGACGGATTGACCAGAATGATAGAAGGCGATAAGGGTTTCTTTAAATTCTTTTGAGTAGCGTTTTTTCATGTTTTTGTCCTTTGTCTAAATTATACAATAGTGACTCTAAGATTTAAGGATAACATCAAGGTGCCCTAAATACTATTTTGTGATAAAATAGTATTAAATACAACTTAAAATCAGGGGGGGATTATGAAAATAAACTTGTGCTTTAAAGTTCTAATCGGATAGTTAAAGAAAATTGAAAAGGAGAATTAGTAGATGAAAAAAGTTGGTAGAATTATTCTTATAATTATTATTATTTTACAAAACATTGCACCGAATATCGTAATTGCTTCTGAGACACAGATGTCTAAAGAACAGTTTCAATTCGTTGATGTTGAGTTAACAAACTCTGACGAAGATATCAGCGCAACGATTAAAGGAAGTTATTCAAAGTCTAATGAGGAGGAGAGCATTGATAAAATACATGTGTCCGATAATATTAAATTAGCAGATTCAACTAACAACCTTTTAACTGCCGATGATGGATCAACTAAAGGGACATATGATATTTTAAATAATGTGATCACCTTGAAAGTTAAAAGTGCAGGTAACTATTCCGTCAAGGTTAATTTATCTGGAAAATACAATCTAGATAGTCAAAATGACCAAGTGACTTTTTCTCACGGGAATAAATCCATCACGAAAGAGTTAAAAGGGCTTCGACCACTTGTTGCAACAGTGGATGCTCCTGACGAAGAAAACAAAATTTCTGAAGCAACTGCGAAAGAGTCAGAAACAGATAAAAAAGATTCTAGTGAACAACCAACTGAAATCTCGGACGAAGCTGACCCTGACACAGAAACCACAGTTGAAAAACAAAACAAGGCAATCCCAGCAGATGCCAATTGGGTAACTGGTGTTGAGTTGAAGATTAATGGTCAAACAATAGAAAATGGTGGGACTGGTAGTGTTGAGCTAACTGGTGAAAATGCGATTCAATTAAACTATGATTTAGAAATACCAGGAGAAACTGAAAATTTGAATGGTGAAACCTACTCATTACCATTACCTGATATTTTTAAAGACATCTCTGCTGGTAAAATTATAGAACTACGAGTAGGGGAAAAAACGATAGGATCATATGTGATTCAAGACGGAAAAATAGTCATTACATTTTCAGAAGAGGCAGATAACTTAGATGATAAAAAAATAAATGTTAATATTTCTGGCTTAATAAATGAAAGTGTTTTTGGACCAGATGAAGTAAATGTGAATATTCCATTTTCAGATGGTGATGAATATAATTCTACTATAAAAGTAAAGCAGGTTCCGTATGACGGTACCGATATGAAAGAAGCAGGGAAACCCTATGTATTAGATGATAATGGCGAAAAAGTTTATACCAACAAGAATCCAGAGTATGTTGATTGGACAGTTCGAGCGAATGATTCAATGGAAGAAATTAAAGACGCTAAAGTCATTGATAAACTCGGAGATAATCTTGAGATTTTACAAGACAGTTTTAAAATCGAAAAAATTATCAGAGATAGAAATAATAAGGAAACCGGTAGAGAGACCATTACTGGCATAACACCAGAAATAAAAGATCCAGGTTTTGAGTTAAACTTAGGAAGTATTTCTGACGCTTACGATATCACTTATACGACTAAAATTACTCGTCCAGAAGGTGGCGGCAAATTAACTGTCAATAACAATGCTAGCATTGTTATTGATGATGATAGCAATGACTATTCAGACAAAGTAGATGTTGAGTTTTCTAACGACATTCCTACCATCCAAAAAGACGGCGCTGTATCTAAAGACAATGCCGATATCGTCAATTGGACTGTAAAATACAATTTTGGTAAGAAAAGTATTGGCACAGTTAATTTAACGGATAAATTAACTGTAGGTACCGTAGATAGTAGCTCAATCAAGGTAGTACAAGTGGACACGGATATTGATGGCAATATCATTCCAGGGACGGAAAAAGAAGTGACCGTAACACCGACAACAG
>ERZ1023652.170-NODE-170-length-15185-cov-11.705207_pt1 | contig 15185 bp, 12 predicted proteins | sample MGYA00520879_ERZ1023652 | MGnify/ENA primary metagenome ERZ1023652 (study PRJEB33180, sample SAMEA4044469) | wastewater metagenome | place: Denmark | collected 2016-04-02 | study: EMG produced TPA metagenomics assembly of the PRJEB13832 data set (Local...
GCTGAGGAAGCACAAAGGCCGCACGCATGCGACCTTTGCGTTTCCTCATTATCTGGTTCTGCTCTCCGGCCTAAACTCGGACCACTGGATAGATAGCTACACGCATGAAAAAATGGAAACCCTTGTTGGCAGCTTGCGCACTGGCGGCAGGATTGGCTGGCCACAGCATGGCGCAGATCGTCGTTGGACAAACTGTGGGCGTCACGGGCTCTGCGGCCATCACCGTCAAGGAATCCATGCAGGGTGCGTCGCTGTATCTGGATTCCGTCAACGCCCAGGGCGGAGTGGGCGGCCAAAAAATCGAACTGGTGGTGCTGGACGACAAGTTCGATACCAAGCTGACGCTGGAAAACGCCCGCACCCTCATCGAGAAACACGGCGCCATTGCGCTCTTCATGACACGGGGAACCCCACACACCCAGGGCATCGTGCCGCTGCTGGATGAAGCCGGCGTGGTGCTGGTGGGCCCATCCACCGGCGCAATGGCATTGCACAAGCCGGTGAGCCGCCACGTCTTCAATGTTCGTGCGCCCTACCAGGTCGAGGTGGAAAAGGCCATCACCCATCTGAACACGCTGGGGGTTGAGCGCATTGGTGTCATCCACGTCGATGACAGCTTCGGGGCAGACGCCCTGAGCGGCGCCCTGAACGGGTTCAAGGCCCAGGGTACCCAGGCTCTTTTTATTGAGAAATTCGATCGCAGCAAGCCTGACTTCAGCGCCATTGCCCCACGTGCCGCCAAACAGGCGCCACAAGCTGTGATCTTCATCGGCACAGGCGCTGCCGTGGTGGACGGCATCAAGGCCCTGCGCACGGCCGGTGTGTCTGGCCAGATCGTGACCTTGTCAAACAATGCCTCTGGCGGCTTCACCAAGGCCCTGGGAGATCAGGCGCGGGGCGTGGTGGTCACCCAGGTGTTTCCATCCGAGCGTTCACTCAACTACCCCGTTATCAAGGAGGCCATGGGCCTGGCCAAGGCAAAGGGCATTGACGAACTGACACCGGCCATGGTCGAAGGCTTCATCAACGCCAAGGTGCTGGTCGAAGGCCTGCGCCGGGCAAGCCCCAAGCCAGACCGCGCCCGCATGCTGGCGGCACTGGAGGGAATGCGAAAGTTCGACCTGGGCGGCCTGGAGTTGTCTTACAGCGCCACCGACCACAGTGGACTCGCGTTCACCGACCTGTCCATCGTGGGATCGGACGGGCGCTTCAAGCGCTGAAAAGCAGCTAACCCAAGCGGCGATCACTGGGCTGGGGGTATCCGAGGTGATCTGGCCCGGGGAATGCGCTCATGACGCCCCGATGGTTGGTTTGACTCCGGCCAGGTTTGCTTTCTGGTCACGATGTCTTCAGAAGTCAGACGCAACTGCAGAAATAGCTGCGTTCCTTTCGCTTTCGACTGGAGACTGCCCCTCTGCGCTCCGGTGAAAAATGGCCTCTTGAGCCACACAGGAAGCTGCCGTGACCCATCACCGCCGTATTCCACCAACCAGCGCTCCGCTCGCTGCAGATACCCATCGACAACACAGCTCTGCGAGCAAGCGCACACCAATGAAAAAGGCCTTGCATCCAAAGATGCAAGGCCTTCACAGATTCCGTTTCGTCAGCTGGCCAAGCCAGCTGGCGATCAGGAATTAGAAGTTGTGGCGAACGCCCACAGCGAACGAGGAGAAATCCTTGCCAGACGCCTGGCCTGCAGCCAACGTGTCATTGAAGACGTAGCCGTAAGTAGCATTGGCATCGTTGTTCACGCGAGTGTAGTAGGTGTAAACCTTGGTCCGCTTGCTCAGGTTGTAGTTGTAGCCCAGGGTGAATTGGGTGGCGGCCGAGTCAGCCCGATTGCTCCAGCTGTTCGCACGGCCCACATTCACGTGGAACTCGGACGCGCCGACGTTGTAGGCGCCAGCCAGACGGAAGTTGTTCCGCGAACCTGCCACGTTTTCGTCGTTGCGCTGGTAATAGCCGCCCACCACGAATTGGCCGAAGGTATACAGCGCGCGCAGACCCAGCTGCTTGTCGTCATCCACTTGGCTGTAGCCAGCACCCAGCGCCAAAGCGCCGAGGTTGTAGTTGGCAGCCAGGTCGTAGCCATTCTTGCCTCCAGTGGTCTGCTCGTGCAGGTTCACAGAAGCATCGATCGTCAGGCCTCCGAAGCTGGGCGAACGGTAGCCGATCTTGTTGGTGGTGCTCAGGCCATTGAACCAGACTGGGTCTTGGTAGAAGGCGTCAGAGGAGGAGCCCGTGGCATGGTTGTGCATGCTCACATAGTCAGCCGTAGCGTAGTACGACTCGGGCGTGAAGTTACCCAGGCGGAGCATGCCGAAACCACCCGACAGGTTCACTTCGGACTGGCGAGCGAAGCTCATGCCCGTGGTGGGGTGGGTCCAACCGGACCCCGTGCCGGTGTCGGAGTCGAAGCCCGCTTCCAGTTGGAAGCCAGCCTTCAGGCCACCGCCCAGGTCTTCCGTGCCCTTGAAACCAAAGCGGGAAGCGTTGTTGAACATGCCGGTGGTGGACACATCGCCCAGTTTTTGGCGTTCCACGGTGGTGTTGACGCGGCCATACAGCGTTACGCTGCTTTGGGCCATGGCGGCGGTGGTGCCGGCAACAGCCAGGACAGCCAGGACAACGCGGGTCATTTTTTGCATGAGAATTCCTTTGAAACTAGTTGCCATCAATAGAAGAGGCGCACAGGTGGCTTCAGATTTTGACTGGGCCACCCAAAATGCTATGGGGCCTCGATCTTATTGCGCGTCACGTTTAAACGCACTATTTGCTGAAAGTTTGATGACACGAGTGATGCACTCCTGCAACACTCGTACTTGCGGCGGGGTGGCCACTGCCCCACGACGGCTCCTGGGCGCATGAACGGCAAACCGACAGAAGTGCTTCAGAATGGTGCAAAAAGCCTGTTTTGCGAGCACACCGCGCTCTCACAGGTGGGCGGATGCACCGAACGATGGCAGTTGTTGATCAGTCGTTGCCGTAGATGTCGACATCCTTGGTTTCACGAATGAACAAGGTGCCGATCACCGCCGTGACGCCCGCGATGATGATGGGATACCAGAGGCCGTTGTACATGTTGCCGGTCTGCGCCACGATGGCAAACGCCATGGTGGGGAGCAAGCCACCAAACCAGCCATTGCCAATGTGATACGGCAAGCTCATGGATGTGTAGCGTATGCGCGTGGGGAACATTTCCACCAGCATGGCAGCAATGGGGCCATACACCATGGTCACCAGAATTACCAGGTAGGTCAGGATGACAACCAGCATCACCTTGTTCATCTTGGCGGGGTCGGCATGGGCGGGATAACCTTCGGCCTTCAACGTTTCGGCCACGGCCTTCTTGAACGCTGCGTCCTTGGCCCGGGCCTCGTCCGCCGGGATGCCCCTGGATGCATAGCTGGCGATGGTGGTTTCACCCACCTTGATCACGGCAGGTGCGCCCGCGGGGGCTGCTTCGTTGTCATAGCTCACCGACCTGGCGGCCAGCACCTGCTTGGCGACATCGCAAGAGCTGGTGAACTTCGCCGTGCCCGTGGGGTTGAACTGAAAGGAACACTCGGCGGGATCGGCCAGCACCACCACCTTGTTCCTGGCCTGTGCGGCGGCCAGATCCGGATTGGCCGCCTCGGTCAGCGCCTTGAACGCGGGGAAATACGTCAAAACAGCCAGCACACAGCCCAGCATGATGATCGGCTTGCGCCCGATCCTGTCTGACAACGTGCCGAAGACCACGAAAAACGGCGTGCCGATCAGCAGTGCCGCGGCGATCAGCAGGTTGGCCGTGACGGCATCCACCTTGAGCTGCTGCGTCAGAAAAAACAGCGCATAGAACTGCCCGGTGTACCAGACCACGGCCTGGCCGGCGGTCAGGCCGATCAGGGCCAGGATCACGATCTTCAGGTTCTTCCACTGGCCAAAAGATTCGGACAGGGGCGCCCTGGATGTCTTGCCTTCGGCCTTCATTTTCTGAAAGGCGGGCGATTCCGACAACGACAGCCGGATCCACACCGAGACGCCCAGCAGCAGGATGGACACCAGAAACGGAATGCGCCAGCCCCAGTCGCCAAATTCGGCTTCGCCCATGAGCGTGCGGGTGCCCAGAATCACCACCAACGACAGAAACAGGCCCAGCGTTGCCGTGGTCTGAATCCATGAGGTGTAGGCACCGCGTGCACCGTGCGGCGCATGTTCGGCCACGTAGGTGGCGGCGCCGCCATATTCACCGCCCAGCGCCAGGCCCTGCAGCATGCGCAGCGCAATCAGGATCACCGGCGCAGCCACGCCGATGCTGGCGTAGGTGGGCAGGATGCCCACGATGAAAGTGGACAAACCCATGATCAGGATAGTGACCAGAAAAGTGTATTTGCGCCCGATCATGTCGCCCAGCCGGCCAAACACCAGTGCGCCAAAAGGCCGCACGATGAAGCCGGCGGCAAAGGCCAGCAGCGCAAAGATGAACGCCGACCCCGCATCCAGTCCGCTGAAGAACTGCTTGGCAATGATGGCGGCAAGCGAGCCATAAAGATAAAAGTCGTACCACTCGAACACGGTGCCGAGCGACGAAGCGAAGATCACATTCTTCTCTTGGGCAGACATGGGCCGCGGTGCGGAATGCTGGGTTGCCATGGTTGTCTCCTGTTCTTTTTTTATGTGAACTTGCAGGCACCGCAAGAATATTTTTGGGGCGACTATCCTTTGCGCCACTGACACCGCTCTGACGCATTTTTTTGCAGCAATTGCTGCAGAGCCTGCGCGAGTTTGCGCAGCGTCAACGGCTGTCTGTGCTCCGCATGTTTCAAGTCAATCAACACGCGGTAACAAATCAGCCCCACCGCCCTCTCACGGCCGCTGCGGCGCTCCTATCTCTGCAGCAATATCGCGGCAAAGCCCCGCGGCGTAAGCACTTGGTCAGTGCGCGTTCGCACAATCGAGACATGCGGTGCGGCATGCCGCCCCATACGACGATTGAATACACCACCTTGAGGAGAGACACCCATGAGCGACCCGATGGTCCAGAAAATACAAAGCCATCCGAAGTACCTGGAGTTGCGCACCAAGCGCAATCGCCTGGGCATCTTCCTGACGGCACTGATGCTGATCGTTTACTACGGCTACATCGCGCTGATTGCCTTCGACAAGAAGTTCCTGGCCCAGCCCATTGGCACGGGTGTGACCACATTGGGCATCCCCATCGGCATGGGCGTGATCATTTTCACAATCGTGATCACCGCCATTTATGTGCGCCGCGCCAACGGCGAATTTGACACCCTGACCAAAGAAATCCTGAAGGACGCAGCGCAATGAACGCCATGGAAAAACGCGGGGTCAGCCTGCTGACGCTGATTGCCCTGCTCGCAGCGGGTGCCGCCCACGCGGCCGGGGCCGACCTGGGCCAATCGGCCAAACAGGCCACCAACTGGACGGCCATCATCATGTTTGGCGTCTTTGTCGCCGGCACACTGTGGATTACCAAGTGGGCTGCGGCCAAAACCAAGTCCGCCTCCGATTTCTACACCGCTGGCGGCGGCATCACCGGATTTCAGAACGGTCTGGCGATTGCAGGCGACTACATGTCGGCGGCTTCGTTTCTGGGCATTTCAGCGGCCGTGATGGCATCGGGCTACGACGGCCTGATCTACTCCATCGGCTTCCTGGTGGGCTGGCCCATCATCACCTTCCTGATGGCCGAGCGCCTGCGCAACCTGGGCAAGTTCACCTTTGCCGACGTGGCCGGCTACCGCTTTCAGCAAGGCCCCATCCGTGCGTTTGCCGCTTCGGGCACGCTGGTGGTGGTGGCTTTCTACCTGATCGCACAGATGGTTGGTGCAGGCCAGCTCATCAAGCTGCTGTTTGGCCTGGAATACTGGATGGCCGTGGTCATCGTGGGCGCGTTGATGATGGTTTACGTGCTGTTTGGCGGCATGACTGCCACGACCTGGGTGCAGATCATCAAGGCCGTGATGCTTTTGGCGGGCGTGACCTTCATGGCCTTCATGGTGCTGGCGCAGTTCGGCTTCAGCCCCGAGGCGCTTTTTGCCAAGGGCGTTGAAGTGCGCACTGCCATTGCCGCCAACACCGGCAAAACACCCGAAGAGGCCGCCCGCGCGGGCCTGGGCATCATGGGCCCTGGTGGCTTCATCAAGGACCCCATCTCGGCCATCTCTTTTGGCATGGCATTGATGTTCGGCACCGCCGGACTGCCGCACATCCTGATGCGCTTTTTCACGGTGCCCGATGCCAAGCAGGCACGCAAATCGGTGTTGTGGGCCACCACCTGGATCGGTTACTTCTATGTGCTGATCTTCATCATTGGCTTTGGCGCCATCACCCTGGTGCTCACCAACCCCGAGTTCGCAGACGTGGTCAAGGGCGTCATCCACGGCGGCGCGGGCACGGCCAACATGGCGGCCGTGCTGGTGGCCAAGTCGGTGGGCGGCAACATCTTCTACGGCTTCATCTCGGCGGTGGCGTTTGCCACCATCCTGGCCGTGGTGGCGGGCCTTACGCTCTCGGGCGCCTCGGCCGTGTCGCACGACCTGTATGCCACCGTGTTCAAAAAGGGCAAGGCCGACAGCGCCTCGGAGCTGAAGGTTTCGCGCATCACCACGCTGGCCCTGGGCCTGATTGCCGTGGTGCTGGGCATCGCCTTTGAAAAGCAGAACATCGCGTTCATGGTGTCGCTGGCATTTGCCATTGCGGCCTCGGCCAACTTCCCGGTGCTGTTCATGTCGGTGCTGTGGAAGGACTGCACCACGCGCGGCGCTGTCATTGGCGGCTTCATGGGTCTGATCTCCTCGGTGGGCCTGACCATCGTGTCGCCCTCGGTGTGGGAAGCCACGCTGGGCAATCCCGTCGGCTCGGCGCTGTTCCCCTACACCTCGCCGGCGCTGTTCTCCATGACCATCGGTTTCGTGGGCATCTGGCTCTTCTCGATCACCGATAAGAGCGCCAACGCCGCACGCGAGCGCGCCGCCTTCCCGGCGCAGCAGGTGCGTTCGGAAACCGGCTTCGGCGCCGCCGGCGCTTCGGGCCACTGACCCGGCGCGGTACAGCGCCCACCTGCAGCACAGCGGCACCACCGCGGTGCTGCACCCCTCAAGCCGGGCCCCAGGGTCCGGCTTTTTTCATGCCCATATTCAGATAAGCGCCGTAACAATTGCTATTAATACAATAGCTTCTTGCGCTTTACAGATAAGGGCTAGAGGTCATTTTTGCTTAAACTTTGCCAACATGGCAATGGCAACCCCGCCATCAGCCTGCGCCGTGCAACTGGCGCAGTTTGACGAAGGCCAGCGCCGCCATCACAGCGTCGTTGAGTGCGTCATGCGCTTCGCGCCGGGGAAGGCCCAGGTCGTCCATCAGCGTGGCAAAGCGCAGGTCGATGTCGGCGTTGGCGTGCTGCTGGTAGGGTGGTAGCTGCCGGAACTTGTGCTCGTAATACATCGCCGAGACTTCAATGGCGGGCTGCGGCAGCCCCATGCCCAGCAGCGGCCACAGCGCCCGATTGAGCATGGCCACGTCGAATTCGAGGTAGTAGCCCACCAGCGGGCGGCTGCCAATGAAGCGCAGCAGCTGGCCCAGTGCCTCTTCAATCGGCAACCCCTGGGCCACGTCTGTGCTGCGCAGGCGGTGGATGCGCACGCTGTCGGCCGGCACGCTCTTGTCGGGGCGCACCAACAGCTCCAGCCGCTCGCTGGTGAGAATGCGGTTGCCCACGATGCGCACCGCACCAATGGCGATGATTTCGTCGCTGCGCACATTCAGGCCCGTGGTCTCGCAGTCCAGCGCCACCCATTCATCGGGCGGTGGGGGTTCCAGCACAAAGGCGTAAGCCGGGTCGGTCAGGCGGTGCAGCAGCCATTGGCGCCGCAACTGCGCCAGCCAGCCGCGCGGGCCGGTGACGGTTTTCACAACAGATCCAGCCGCAGGCGCTGGTGCAGCAGCGCCTTGAAACGCTTGACCACCGCGAGTGCATCCTTGAGCAGGTCGCGCTCGAGGCTGCTCAGGCGCTCGGGATCGACGTTGCCGGTGACCTGCCGGCCGGTGTCGAGCTCGGCCAGGCCCGCCTGCAGGCGCAGGCCCATCAGGAAGTGCAGGCTCTGCACGAGTTCATCGCCCAGCGCCGCATCCAGCACGCCGCCCTCCACCAGTGCAGCAATGCGCTCGGCGGTGCCCGTGGCGGCCACGCGCCGGGCCAGGGCCAGGCTGCGCACGCCGTGAACGATGGGAAAGATGCCTGCCTTTTTCAGGCTGATGGCACGGCCTTCGTCGCCCAGGCCAAACAGGCGGCTCCACCAACCGGCAGGGCCGCCAAAGTTGTCCACCGCAGAGGCGAATCGCGCCAGCACAACGTCGTTGTCGATGGCTTGCGCCGCGACACTCTCGCGCACGACGGCCAGCAGCGCGGCATCGCCCGCCACCGCGTGCGCATCCAGAAAAATGGCCAGCTGCATGAGGCTGTCGCCCACGGGCTGCATCAGCCACTGGCGCACGCGCTGGCTCAAGGTGCTGACCGTGCCGCGCCAGTCGGGGTTGCTGACCATGATGCGGCCGGGGCATTCGGGGTAGCCAAAGCTCGCCAGCACCTCCGAAAAGCGCTGGCAAATGGCTTCAAGGTCGGGCGGCGGCACATAACCATCGCGCAGCACCAGGCCGTTGTCCTGGTCGGTCTTGAGCAACTGCTCGCCGCGCCCTTCGCTGCCCATGACGAACAGGCAGCTGTTGTCCACCAGATCGGCGGGCGCCACCATGTGCCAGGCGCGCTCGAACAGCCGGGCGTTGAGCTGCTGCACCAGCTTGGCCATGAGGCCGATGCGCGTGCCCCCGCGGTGCAGCGCTGAGATCAGCCGCGTGATCTGCGCCGCCGCCTGCGCCAGTGCGGGCAGGTCCTGGGCATGTTCGATCTGCACTGTGATGAGGTGCGAGTGGTTGGCCAGAAAGCTGAACAGGTCGAGCGCTTCGAGGATGCCCCGCACCTGGCCGTTGTCCTCTACCACCACCAGCCGGTGCACGCGCTGGCGCAGCAGCAGCGCCATGGCATCGCCCAGCTGGTCGGATGGGCGCACGGTGACCACCGGGCCGCTGGCCAGCTCGCCCACGGCCAGCTGGTCCAGCGGGCGGCCATCGAGGATGGCGCGCTGCAGGCTGGTGTTGGTGAAGATGCCCAGCCCGCCGCCAGGCACGTTGTTCAGCCCCGTGACCAGCACATTGGTGGTGCGCTGCGCCTGGAACAGGCGCACCACCGAAACAATGTCGGTACCTGCATCGACCGTGTGCGCCGGGCGCAGGTACGCCTGGTCTACGCGCGCCAGGGTGAGCGACTGCAGCTCGTGCTGGTCGGCGCGCTGCGCGAGCGCACTGAGTTTCTGGCCCAGGTCAGAAAAAAGCAGCGCACCAAAGGTGGTGTTGCGCGCGATGAGTTCATTGACCGCCTCGCGGGCGAGCTGGTAGGCCACTACCTCCTCGGCGGCCACAAAGCGGCTGCCCACGCGCCCGGTCATCAGGCCGCAGCCGTCAAAGCAATCGTCCGGCCCGTACGTGGCCAGCACCTCGTCGCCCTCGGCCTGCGTGACATAGCCCTTGATGATGACAAACAGGTGGGTGGGCACCACCCCCACGTCCAGCACCACGGCGCCTTCCGGGAAATAGGCAATGTCCACGCTGGCGCGCACCAGACGCTGCTCGTCCGGGGTCAGGCAGTCAAACGGCGAGGCGGCGAAGTTGAAGGCATTGGGCATGGTGGTGCGATGGAGGAGCCGCTAGCGGGACTCAGACCCCGCCATTCAACCGGGCAGGCCTTGCGCCACGCTTGCAGCAGCGTCCCAGTCGTGCCCGAACCAGGTGTCGCCTTCCAGATAGGCGCGCAGCATGGCCAGGCTGTCAAAGCCCCAGAAAAGCTTGCCATCAACCTCGAAGGCGGGCACACCAAACACGCCGCGCGCGGCGGCCGCATCGGTGTTGCTGCGCAGCAGCGCCTTGGCGCGTGCACCATCGGCGTCGTCGGGTTGCAGCTGCGCCTCCAGCGCGGCGGCCAGGTCGGTGAGGCGCTGTGCATCCAGGGCATCGTGACCGCCCTGCCACACATGGCGCAGCAGCGTGCCCGCGACAAAGCGGTTGACGCTGCCGTCACGGCTGCAGGCCAGGGCCTGGCGCAACAGGGGCAGCGGGTTGAACGGGTGGCGCGCCGGCATCTGCAGGCCCACGCCCAGCGAATGGGCCAGCCAGGTGACATGGCGATAGGTCCAGTCACGCTTCGGAGCAATGCCCGCCGGCCCCGGGTTGCCATGCTGCTTGAGCAGCGCGCCCAGCAGCACCGGACGGTATTCCACGCTGTAGCTCAAGCCCTCCAGCACCTCGGGCAGGCGCTCGAAGGCCAGCCAGGCGTAGGGCGAAACGACGTCGAGGTAGAACGTGATGCGCTTCATGTCGGATCCTTGGCAACGGCTTCAGGGGGAAATGGCATTCCAGCACGCTGCGCCAGCCGCGCCCAGATGGCCAGGCGCTCGGCGCTGTCGGCCAGCGCCCAGGCGCGAATCTCGGGGATGGTGCGAAAGCACCCTTCGCAGCGGCTGCGGTCTTCGGTCATGCGGCACACCGAGATGCAGGGCGAGGGGATCACCTCGTCAGAATCTGCATCAAAATAGCCCGCAGCGCTTAACAGCTGTGCGCGAGCAGCTATTGCTTCTGTAGCACTCATACCGCCACCGCCTCTTGCACTACATCCACCACGGGGGCCCCGGTCAAGCGCTGCAGGTCGCCCGGGTGCAACGGAAACACGCCATGCGGGTGCCCGGCCGCCGCCCACACCACGTCAAAGCGCAGCAGGTCGCGGTCGATCAGCGTGACCGGTTTCGTGGCATGCGCAATGGGCGCAACACCGCCAATCGAGAAGCCCGTGCGCTCCTTCACAAACCCGGCGTCGGCACGGCCGATCTTGCCCACATGGGCCTCGACCTTCTTTTCGTCCACGCGCCGGTCGCCCGAGGTGATGACGAGCACGGCCACGTCGTCTGCCTTGCGGCGAAAGATGATGCTCTTGGCAATTTGCCCCAGCGCCACACCCAGCGCATCGGCCGCCTGCTGCGCGGTGCGCGCAGCGTCGTCGAGCATGCGCGGCATGTGCCCATGGCCCTGCGCCTGCAGCGCTGCCACCACGCGCTGCACACCTTCGGGCAGGCCCTGAAGTTCGGCTCCACACATATCCGTCACCCCGCGCGCTTGTTGAGCACGGCCACGGCCACGCGCGAGTTGGGTTTGCGGCCCAGGAAGTCGCTGATGTAGGCGCCTGCATCCACGAGCTTGTCGAGATCGATGCCGGTTTCAATGCCCATGCCATGCAGCATGAAGACCACGTCTTCGGTGGCCACGTTGCCGGTGGCGCCCTTGGCGTAAGGGCAGCCGCCCAGACCTGCCACGGAAGCCTGGAAGTTCCACACCCCCAGTTCCAGCGCGGCCAGCGTGTTGGACAACGCCTGGCCGTAGGTGTCGTGAAAATGGCCCGAGATCGCGTCGATGCCGAAATGCTGCAGCGTGGCCTCGATGGCGCGCTGCACCTTGCGCGGCGTGCCCACGCCAATGGTGTCGGCCACGTCCACGCGCTGCACGCCAATGCCTTTCATCAGCCCTGCCAGGTAAGCCACCTGCTGCGGTGCAATGTCGCCCTCGTAGGGGCAGCCCACGGTGCAGCTCATGGCGCCGCGCACGGCAATGCCAGCGGCCAAGGCTGCTTCGACCACGGGCGCAAAGCGTTCGATGCTTTCCGCAATGGAGCAGTTGATATTTTTCTGGCTGAAGGCCTCGCTGGCCGATCCGAACACCACGATCTCGTCGGGCTTATCGAGCACCGCCGCCTCATAACCTTTGAGATTGGGCGTCAACACCGAATACGCCACGCCCGCCTGGCGCGCGACGCCTTCCATGACCTCGTGGTTATCGGCCATCTGTGGCACCCACTTTGGAGACACGTAGCTGGTGACCTCGATCTCTTTCAGGCCCGCCTGCTGCAAGCGGTGCACCAGCTCGATCTTGACGGCGGCAGGCACGGGGGTCTTTTCGTTTTGCAGGCCATCGCGGGGGCCGACATCGATGAGTTTGACGCGTTGGGGAATGCTCATGGGAATGTCCTTGAATCAAATCTGCGGGTCAGCGGCCCGGTCAGTAACCCCGGGCTGGATCCACGATACCGGCAATGGCCTCGCCCCGTTCCAGCGCGCCAATCTTGCCTGCGATCTGGGCAATACTCTCTTCGCGCAGCGTACGCGCCGAGGTATGGGGCGTGATGGTGATGCGCGGGTGGTTCCAGAACGCGTGGCCAGCGGGCAGGGGCTCGGTGCGGAAGACATCGAGCGTGGCGCCCGCAAGGTGGCCGCTGTCCAGCAGCGCCAGCAGGTCGGCATCCACCAGGTGCGCGCCACGCGCCACGTTGATGACGTAGCCGCCCGGTTGCAGGCGCGCCAGGTTGTCGCGGTTCAGGATGTTTTGCGTGCCGGGCGTAAGCGGCAGCAGGTTGACCAGCACGCGGCTGGCCGCCAGAAAGTCGTTGAAGCCATCCTGGCCGCTGAAGGCGCGCACGCCATCAATGGCCTTGGGGCTGCGGCTCCAGCCGTTGACGGGAAAATCAAACTGCGCCAGGGCCTTGGCCACGCGCTCGCCCAGCACGCCCAGCCCCATCACGCCCACGGCAAAGTCCTGGCGCAGGCGCGGCTTGCGGTAGGCCCATTGGCCCGCACGCATACTGGCCTCGTATTGGTCGAACTCCCGAAAATGGCGGATGACGGCGTGGCACACGTATTCGGCCATCTGCACGGCCATGCCCGCATCGTCCAGGCGCACCACGCGGGCACCCTGCGGCAGGCGGCGCTGCAACAGCGCATCCACGCCCGCGCCAATGTTGAACAAGGCCTTGATGCCCTGCTGCTCATCCATGAACTGCTGGGGCGGTGCCCAGACGACGGCGTAATCGGCGACCGGGGCGCCGGGCTCCCACACAGAAAGCTCAGCGCCGGGCAGCGCAGCGGACAGCCCCTGGAGCCAGGGCTCGGCCTTGGTATCGGTACAACAAAAGGTGATTTTCATGGCGCCCGAGGTTAACGCCATTGCGACGCGCGCGCAGCAAGGCAAGGCGTGCACCCTTTGCCGCACCCGGTCATGTTCAGGCCTTGTCGGCAACGACCAGCTTGAGCAGCTCGGCCCCTTCGGTGACCTGATCGCCGGGCGCGTACAGCAGCTCCTGCACCACGCCGTCGGCCGGGGCCGCAATGGTGTGCTCCATCTTCATGGCTTCCATCACCGCCAGGGGCTGGCCCTTGGTCACGGCGTCGCCCGCCTTCACGGCAAACGACACCACTTTGCCCGGCATGGGCGCGGTGAGGCGCCCACCCTCGGCCGCGGTCTCTCCCGAGTGGGCCAGCAGGTCGATGGCGGTGATCTGCGTGGCACCCAGCGGGGTGAACACATGGTCCACCTCGCCCTGGGCATACACGGCGGCGCGGGTGCGCTGGCCGGCAAACTGCAATTCGATGCCCTGCGCCACAGCGTTGAACACCAACGGGCCGGCCACGGCGGCATCGCCCTCGCCTACCGCCAGATGCAGGCTGCCGCCGCGCTCGTAGGTCAGCAGCGCCTTGGCATGTTCATCGCCAAATTCAAACTCGAAGCGGCGCTGCACCACGCCATGCGTGTGAAAACCGTCGCGGCGGCTGAACGGGTCCACGCCCTCGCTGGCGCGCTCGTTCAGCAGCGTTTGCGCTACGGCCGCCGCAGCGGCCAGCGGCAGGCCCACCGGTTCCTGGTGGAACAGCACGGCCTGCTCGCGTTGGATGAGTGCCGTGTCGAGCTTGGCCTGGGCAAACGCATCGGTGCGGGCCACGCGGCGCAGAAACTGCACATTGGTCGCCAGGCCCACGATATGGGTCTGCGTCAGGGCTTCGTCCAGCCGCGCCAGGGCTTGCTCGCGTGTGTCGCCATGCACGATGAGCTTGGCGACCATGGAGTCGTAGAACGGGCTGATCGCATCGCCCTCGCGCACGCCGGAATCGACGCGGACCGCGCCCCGCTCGAAGGTCACGCACTCGGGCAGCGCATACACGTTGAGCGCGCCCGTAGCGGGCAGGAAGTTGTTGTCGGGGTTCTCTGCGCAAATGCGCGCCTCGATGGCGTGGCCGTGGATGCGCAGGTCTTCCTGCTTGAGCGGCAAAGACTCGCCCGATGCCACACGCAGCTGCCACTCCACGAGGTCCAGGCCGGTGATGGCCTCGGTCACGGGGTGCTCCACCTGCAGGCGGGTGTTCATTTCCATGAAGTAGAACCTGGCCCCCACGGTCGCGCACTGCGTGTCGCTCCCTGCCCCCCGAGGGGGCCGCGTTTGGCAAAACCCCAAGTCCACGCCTTGGGGCGGCCCGGCGGCGAAACCTTCATCTGCACCTTCCAGCCCATAGCCGCCGGGCTGCTCGACGATGAACTCCACCGTGCCCGCGCCCACGTAGTTCACGGCGCGGGCTGCGGCCACGGCGGCCTCGCCCATGCGGGCGCGCAGCTCGGGCGTCATGCCGGGGGCGGGGGCTTCTTCCAGCACCTTCTGGTGGCGGCGTTGCACCGAGCAGTCGCGCTCAAACAGGTACACGCAGTTGCCGTGCGTGTCGCCAAACACCTGGATCTCGATGTGGCGGGGGCGCTGCACATATTTCTCCACCAGCACCGCATCGTCGCCAAAACTGTTGATGGCTTCGCGCTTGCACGAGTCAAGCGCCGCCGCAAAGTCCTCGGCCTTGTCCACGGCACGCATGCCCTTGCCACCACCACCCGCGCTGGCCTTGATGAGCACCGGGTAGCCAATGCGGTCGGCCTCGCGTTGCAGCAGCGCGGGGTCCTGGTCGGCACCGTGGTAACCGGGCACCAGGGGCACCTGGGCCTGCTCCATCAGGCGCTTGGACTCGGCTTTTAGCCCCATGGCGTTGATGGCGCTGGCGGGTGGGCCGATGAAGACCAGGCCCGCGTCGGCACAGGCCTTGGCGAAGTCTTCGTTCTCGCTCAGAAAGCCGTAGCCGGGGTGGATGGCCTGCGCGCCCGTTGCCTTGGCGGCGTCGATGATGCGCTCCCAGCGCAGGTAGCTGTCCTTGGGCGCGCTGCCGCCAATATGCACAGCCCCGTCGCCCACGGCCACATGCTTGGCCTGCGCG
>ERZ1023652.173-NODE-173-length-14933-cov-7.868702_pt1 | contig 14933 bp, 16 predicted proteins | sample MGYA00520879_ERZ1023652 | MGnify/ENA primary metagenome ERZ1023652 (study PRJEB33180, sample SAMEA4044469) | wastewater metagenome | place: Denmark | collected 2016-04-02 | study: EMG produced TPA metagenomics assembly of the PRJEB13832 data set (Local...
TGAAAAGCTCTTAATTTCTTGCTGACTTTATGTTTGCGATACGATGTATCGCCTTCGTTTGCTTCGACCGAAGTCTAAGCTCCCTGCACATTTGGTTCGTTCATTCTTTGTTCAGTTTTCAAAGGTCTAATTGTGTTGCACGCTCTCACATGACAACTTCTATATGATACCACTTGCGCAACCAGTTTGTCAACAACTTTTTTAAAAATGTTATTAATGAATTGGCCTGGAAGTTCATACTGTCATCAACGACCTTGGATACTTTTGCGGTTGTCCATTTGATCTGCCAACGAATAACAATCTTACCTGTTTCAGAGCTTTTTGGCAAGTCTTTTTTTGATTGAATATATTTTTTTATTGCATAATGACGGCAAAAGCTCTCTGCAATAGAATAAAACATTCATTTGCAGCAAAAAAGAAGGTTCACTCCAAAGTCATTTCTTCGGAATGGACCTTCATTTCAGTATGGTTTCGGCACATTTTCTACTTTTTCCAATGTGATTCGATATACGAATCTCGCCCTGAATGCGAACGGTATCCGTGATAATGCGCGCTACTTTTTTTGTAGAAATCCTGATGATATTCTTCTGCTTCGTAAAACGGTTGGGCCGGTTCGATCGAAGTCACGATTGGCTTAGTGAATTTCCCACTGTCCTGTAAAGCTTGTTTCGATGCTTCCGCTATCTCTTTTTGTTCCGGTGTATGATAAAAAATTACCGGACGATAAGAAGTGCCGCGATCTACGAATTGACCCATGGCATCAGTTGGATCCGTCTGCTGCCAGTAGACCTCCACCAAGTCTTTGTACGGGAACAAAGCTGGGTTAAATGTGATTTGAACAGCTTCCGTATGCCCGGTCGTTCCGGAACACACTTCTTCATAAGTAGGGTTTTCTGTGTGTCCGCCCGTGTACCCGGAAACGACTGATTCGATGCCTGGTAGACTGTCGAACGGCTTGACCATGCACCAAAAACAGCCTCCAGCAAAAGTAGCTTTTTCCAATTTTGATTCGCTCACTATCCTCATTCCTTTCGTATGCGTTTACGTATGAAATGATTGTATCATATACCCAGAAGCTTACGCGCATATCTTGCTTATGATCAGCGTTTGTTGCTTGCGTTCTCTTTGGTTATTTTTGTGATGCCGCCCATATATGGCACAAGTGCATCAGGGATTGTGACGGAACCGTCTTCGTTTTGGTAATTTTCAAGTATCGCAGTTACAGTGCGGCCGACAGCCAGCCCTGAGCCATTCAACGTGTGCACAAATTCCAGTTTCCCTGTTTCTTCGTTACGGTAACGGATTTTCGCGCGGCGGGCTTGGAATGCCTCGGTATTTGAACAAGAACTGATTTCCCGGTAGGTATCTTGAGCCGGGATCCAGACTTCTATATCATACGTTTTGGCTGCGGAGAAGCCCATGTCGCCCGTGCATAACGTGATCGTACGGTGCGGCAAGTTCAAGCCTCTCAGCACCGCTTCAGCATCGTCCGTCATTTTTTCCAACTCTTCATAGGAAGTTTCCGGTTTGCTGAATTTCACCATCTCCACTTTATGGAACTGGTGCATCCTGATCAGTCCTCTTGTGTCGCGTCCTGCGCTTCCGGCTTCAGAACGGAAAGACGGACTCATCGCTGTGAAATAGACCGGCAAATCTGCTTCATTCATGATTTCATCGCGATAATAGTTCGTCAAAGGAACTTCCGCCGTAGGAATCAGCGTAAAGTTGCGTTCATCCGTCAATTGGAAAACGTCCTCTTTGAATTTAGGGAATTGTCCCGTACCGAACATGGACGCTTCATTCGCCATATATGGCGGAATCATTTCCGTATAGCCATGCTCTTCGGTATGCAAGTCCAGCATATAATTGTAGCAAGCGCGCTCCAAGCGGGCTCCCAGGCCTTTATAGAAGACGAAACGGCTGCCGGTCACTTTAGCGCCGCGTTCGAAGTCCAGAATATCCAATGCCTCGGCGATATCATAGTGGGCTTTTGGTTCGAAATCGAACGCGCGCGGCGTCCCCCATCTTCTTACTTCCACGTTATCCTCTTCATCTGCACCGACAGGAACGGAGGCATGCGGCAAGTTAGGCAATCTTGTTGCGATGAAAGTCGTCTTCTCTTCGATTTCATTCAGTTCTTCATCCAATGCTTTGATTTTGTCGCCGACTTCTTTCATTTCGGCAATCTTATCATCCGCATTCTCTTTGTTGCGTTTCAATTGCGCAATTTCCTGGGAAACGCCATTGCGGTATTGCTTCAGGTTTTCCGTCTCAACGATTTTCTCCCGTCGTTGCGCATCCAATTCCTTGAATGTCACCAACTCTTCCGTTTTAACGCCACGTGCAGCCAATTTCTCTGCAGTATCTTCAAATCCATCCCTCAAAAATTTTACATCCAACATATGCTTTCCTCCTCATTATTTGTACAAAAATAGCCACTCCATCCCTAGAATAATCTGGGACGAAATGGCTTTAACGTTCGCGGTACCACCCAACTTCAGCCAGTCCCGATCAGGTCTGGCTGCGCTTCATTGCGTTAACGGACGGATCCGGAACAATTTAGTCAATTTCTTGTTTTCATTGTTCGCTTCATGTGGGGATTCAACAGGTGAAGGGTCAGTTCTCACCGAACCACTGACTCTCTGGGGCGCTTCACATCATTTACTGGTCACATGCATGGCTTTCTCTATTCAATTGGTCTAAGCTTCGATACCCTCATTTTACTGAACAAACCCTGTGCTGTCAATAATGCGACGGTTTTCCGTTAAACCCTCAGCTCTTCAGGATCAGTCAAAAAACCCTCCGACAAAATCGGATACTGTTTGCCAAGCTTTTCCGAACAGGTCTCCGACAACACGACCGCCGCGCACAAATATATTGGCTTTTTCAACGCTGCTTGCCACTGCGACTTTGACATCCTCGGAGGTCGCGCCGTCCAGATAACCAAACTCATCACCTTCGACCGTCACAGCGACGGACCCGACTTCAGTTCCTTTTTCGATAGGCGCTTCAATCTCGCCGTCCTCATTCAGGCTCTCTTCCGCCGGTGTGAAAACAGTTGTGAGCGCGAGCTCTTCCGCACCTTTTTCGGTAACGGTCACCAGGTCTTCGTTGTAGACAAGCCCGACCTCTGTTTGCTTCCCTTTGGCCACGGTAATCGGTTCTTGCGTGGAAACAGCCTCGCCTTTTGTTGCTACCGTCGTCTTCTCAAAGGTTGAGAAGGCATAGTCCATCAAGCGCCCCGTTTCCTTAAAGCGCTTGGTGCTCTCATCAGCACCGATGACCACGGTGATGATCCGCATATCATCCTGAACGGCTGTACCAGTAAAGGATGCACCCGACTCCAGTGTTGTTCCGGTCTTCAGACCGTCCACACCTTCACGATAATAGAACATGCCAGGCAACATCAAGTTATAGCTGTGCATCATGATTTCGTCGGATGTTCCCGCTTGGAAAGCCAACTCCGGCACGGCAGTTGTTTCCAAAACTTCAGGGTAATCATCGATCAGATGATCCGCAACCATCGCTACCCCGCGCGCAGTCATTTTATTGTATCCATCAGACGATGCACCCGGATAAAGATGCTCTTCCGGCATATCGCTGTTCGACAAGCCTGTGGCATTATAAAGTTCATAATTATCTACGCCCCACTCATCCAACTGAGCCTTCATCAAATCAACGAACTTCGCTTCCGAACCAGCCAAAGCTTCCGCTAAAGCGATCGTCGATCCGTTTGCGGAATAGATTAATGCGGACTGATAAAGTTCTTCCACGGAATACGTGATGTCCTGACGCAAAGGCACATTGGAAAAGTTGTAGTTCTGGCTGACTTTATAGACGTAATCGCTGACGGTGATTTGCTTGTCCCAAGCCAATTTGCCTTCTTCGATGGCTTCGAGTATCAAGTAGATACTCAGCATTTTTGTCATTGAGGCAATGCCCAGTGCCTCATCCCCATTTTGGTTCATAAGTACTTTATCTGTTTCATCTTCTATTACGAAAGCGGCTTTCGCATCGATAGAAGGTTGTTCAGCAGCCAAGGCAACCGGTGCAACAAACAAGCTGTTCACCAATACCGAGGCCGCCGAAATTGTTCCCATGATCATTTTTCTGTTTTTTATAGTTATCATTGTTTGTAGTTATCTCCAATCAGTCATTTCGTTCGGTTGATATACCCTTCTATGTTAGCGGAAATGGCATAAAAAGACAACCAAAAAAAGGAACGTACACAGAAAACGTACGTTCCTTATTCCTTGGCAACCGGAGTCTGTTTCAAGGGGAGATGCAGCACGAATTTGGTTTCCGCCTCATCCGATTCCGCATAGATATATCCGCCATGGAGCGTGACGATGCTTTGGGCGATCGCCAATCCAAGCCCGGTTCCCCCAGTCTCCTTCGAACGGGAATTTTCCACCCGATAAAAACGCCCGAACAACTCCTGCAGCGATTCTTCAGGGATGTGCTCCCCATTGTTCTTCACGGAAACAATCACTTCGGAACCTATCTTTTCGGCTTCGATGTGAACCCACGTGCCGCCATGCGCATACTTCAGGGCATTGGAAATCAGATTGTTGAAGACACGGGCCATTTTATCGACATCCATTTCGATCATCAACGGACTCGTTTTCATGATCACCTCAATCTCCATATGGCGCTTGCGCGACTCCAACTCATAGTCCGCGACAATCTGCTCCAAAAAATTGCCGATGTTGATTATCTTCAACAACAGCGGTGTCGTCGGTTGTCGCACTTTCGTGTATTCGAAGAGATCATCGACAAGCACCTTCATCTGCAGCGCTTTTGTGTAAGCGATATGGATATATCGCAAAGCATCCTCTTCACTTGTGAATTGCTTATCCTCTATCAATCCCAAGTATCCGATGATGGATGTCAAAGGAGTACGGATGTCGTGACTGACGTTCGTGATCAACTCATCCTTCGACTGTTCAATCTTTCGTTCCTCTTCCATCGCTTGGACCGTACTTTCCACGAGCGTATTGATACTGTCCACAACATCAACATAGCTTCCGGCATTGTTTGCGTCGATCCGATGGTCAAAGTTCCCCGCGGCGATGTAATGCAGTTCGTCCAGGATATGCGTCAACTGCATCTGCTTGTATCTCCTGACCAAACGCCAACCAGTGAAGATGGCCGCAAAAATGGCCGCTATCCATTGAAAAACATCATCGTAAATAGTCAAGAACGCATCGACTACCATCACGAATCGCCTCAAGGAGGGAACTTCCCTCAAAATCATCGGAGGGTTTGCGACCAGTCGGTTGAACATCAGCTCCATCCCGATGTAGAGCAGATAGACGATACCCAGCGTCAACGCCCCTTCAAAAACGAGTTCACTCAGTTCTTTTTTTTTCAACTTGTTAAACAAAGCTGCAGCCTCCCAGCTGTTTTTTTTGCCAATGTGCCTACAGGCTTGCTTATTCGCCGATCTTATAGCCTACACCCCAAACGGTCTGGATGACCTTCTCGCCCCCTGTAGCCTCTTCAATTTTATCGCGGAGATGACTCACATGCACCATAACGGTCTTGGCCGATACGATACTCTCTTGTTGCCAAACACGTTCAAAAATTTCATCGGCACTGAAGACGCGATTCGGATGGCTCGCCAATAGGTGCAAAATACCAAATTCCAGCGCGGTCAACTGGATACTTTTCCCGTTCAGCGTCTTTACCTCATGGGAATCTTTCTTGATGATCAGCGGACCTATTTCGATCGAATCCACCTCTGCTGCATCTGCCTGCATAGTGGTCCTGCGCAAGAGCGATTTGATGCGAGCCATCACTTCCAGTGGATTGAACGGCTTGGAAACATAGTCGTCCGCACCTGTCGTCAACCCTTGGATTTTATCCATATCGGCGGATTTTGCGCTCAACATCAGAATCGGGATCGGATTGTTCTGTTCCCGCAGCTCCCTCACTACCGAGATGCCATCCTTCTTCGGCATCATCACATCCAAAATGATCAGTTGGATATCCGCATTCTCCTCAAGCTTGTGGAAAGCGTCCACGCCGTCATAGGCTTTTATCGGATCGTATCCTTCATTTTTGCAATAAATGCTCAACAAATCCACGATTTCCCTGTCGTCATCGACGATCAAAATTTTACTCATATCGGACAACCCTTTCCCCAAAATATGTATTTTTCCCCATCGTACCAAAGTGTTCTAAATTTTTGCTTAAGGAAGCATAAAGAAATTCCATTTTAATTATATCAGAAAGCCCCAGCAAACTGCGAACATAAGAAAAAACGCCCGAGAACAGTGTCCCGGGCGTTTTGGTTTCTTGCCTGTTTATCTATGGATGGAGTAGTTTGGTGCTTCTTTAGTGATTTGGATGTCATGCGGATGGGATTCGATCAATCCGGCACCGGACATCTTGATGAATTGTGCATTTTCGCGAAGCTCCTGCAGATTGCCGGCACCAACATAACCCATACCGGAACGGACACCGCCGAGCAGTTGGAAGATGATATCGCTGGCTGCCCCTTTATAAGCGACACGGCCTTCGATACCTTCCGGAACCATTTTCTTCGCTTCATTCACCCCGCCTTGGAAGTAGCGGTCGCTGGAGCCTTTTTCCATTGCCGCCAGACTGCCCATGCCACGGTATGTCTTGAAACGACGGCCTTGGAAGATTTCGAATTCGCCCGGAGACTCATCCGTACCAGCCAACATACTGCCCAACATGACGGCATGTCCACCGGCAGCCATCGCTTTGACGATGTCTCCCGAATACTTGATTCCGCCGTCAGCGATAATTGCTTTGCCGTATTCTCTCGCCACACTTGCAGCATCATAGATGGCTGTGATTTGCGGAACACCAACACCGGCTACGACACGGGTCGTACAGATCGAGCCCGGTCCGATTCCGACTTTGACTACATCGACTCCGACGTCAAACAAAGCGCGGGTTCCTTCTGCAGTCGCTACATTTCCGGCAATCAAGGTTGCGTCAGGGAACTGATCGCGGATTTCTTTAATTTTGCGGATAACGCCGGCGCTATGGCCATGCGCTGTGTCGATGACGATTGCATCTGCACCGGCATCCAATAAGGCTTGGGCACGTTCGAACGTATCGCTTGTCACACCTACTGCAGCCGCAACGATCAAACGGCCGTGTGCATCTTTTGCGGAGTTGGGAAACTCAATTACTTTTTCGATATCCTTGATTGTGATCAGACCAGCCAGACGGCCACTGTCATCAACTAGAGGTAATTTTTCGATTTTATATTTTTGCAGGATGGATTCGGCATCCTTCAAAGAAGTCCCTACAGGAGCGGTAACCAAGTGTTCTTTTGTCATCACATCGCCGATCGGAACTTGGTAGTCTGCAATGAATCGCAGATCGCGGTTCGTCAAAATCCCTACCAACTTGCGGTCTTCCATATCATTGACAACAGGCACACCGCTGATACGGTATTTACTCATGAGATTCTCTGCTTCAGAGACCAAGTGATCCGGGGTCAGGAAGAATGGGTCGATGATGACGCCACTTTCGGAACGTTTTACTTTATGCACTTCTTCAGCCTGCGCTTCGATGGTCATGTTTTTATGGATGACGCCCAACCCGCCTTGGCGGGCCATTGCGATTGCCATCGCCGAATCGGTAACTGTGTCCATACTTGCGCTTATGATAGGAATATTCAAGTGTAAATTTTTAGCTAAATCAATCGATAAATCCACATCGTTAGGTAATACATGGCTTTCAGCCGGGACTAATAATACATCATCAAAAGTAAAACCTTCTCTAGCGAATTTTGTTTCCCAATTTGACATTTTCGATGAACACTCCTTTTTATTTATGCTGATTTTTTATCATCTAAAATACCACCCTCAACAACCCACGTCAAGCGCAAAGCCCCCTTTATCATACAATTCTCATATAGCAGCGCTTTTTATCGAATGCTATTTATTTAAATCTGACATAACGTTCGGAATTAACGCGTTCGGTTATGTCCTTTGATTCATTTTCAGTTTTTTCTCTATCAATATACGAAAATAGCCGAGATACAAGTATTCCTTTGCATCTCGGCCTCCACCAATTGACGGGCTACAATATGCCGCCCATGATATGATATTTTTTCTTCAAATATACTTTTGCAGCAAAACCTATCCCAGCGATTCCAAGGTATATCCACGCAGGTAGCGCGATATTAATGCTTGCTGGAATAAGCATCATGGAAACAGTCATGATGAGCATCCAAAGCAGCATAGCACCTGTCGTCGCAAAGATATATTTCCCAAAGCCTTTTTCGCCTTTTGGAGCGTCTGGATTCGGCGTGTATTTAGAGATGACGAGCATGGCGATACCGCCCACAACAAAGTTCAGAATCAAGCTGATCAGACCCATTCCGATGACATCTTCGCCACTGTTGGTCAGCAAGGAAATCCCCGAAATCATCGCGAAAAGAGACCCTAGCAATAAACCGCCATCCAAAGCGATCAGCCAATCAGACGAACGTACTTTCACTTCGTTGTCTGACGGATTCACCAGGATATTCGAGGCGCACTCAGATACTGTGCCATATAATTGGCGGGCGGTTTTACCGGTTTTTTGGGCTTCCAGCAACTCCCGCATCATTTTATTGTAGATTTCCTCTCTGCGTTCCTCTTCCAGGTTTGCAGCTCTCAAGGTCCTGTCCAGCCCCATCATGTATTGTTCATTTCTTTTTGTCAAACTCTGCCATAAAGCTTTGTTTTCGACTTTCATTTGTGCAACACTCTTCGTTTCTTCCAATGATAAATCCTCCCTTGATTACATGCGGCACCCTTGTCAAACGTGTTGTGAATCCCTGAATCTGAAATAAAGAGAGATTCATCACACGCTCTTAGTTGAACTCTGAATCCCAGAAACCTCCGCCTAAGTTGCCAAACACACACGGACAAAAAGCGTCCGCTTTGTGCTTGGCCCCTTAGTGCTCGGTTTCTACCCGGGATTCATCGTATCCTTTTAGTTGAACTCTGAAATGCAGGGGATTCCGCCTAAGCTGACATTACGTCACGGCCAAACTGCGGCCGTTCTCGTAATATCCTCTTAGTGCTCATCCCCTCCCGCATTTCATCGTATCCTTTAGTTGAGTTCTGATTCGCAGATACCGCTCCCGTTTCACACCCAGCGTAGTGAACAAAAGAGGTTCACTTCGCTGGGTGCTCCAACGTCCGGGTATCTAAACGCGAATCATCACATCCTGTTATACGTTGAATCGGAATTCCATTACGTCGCCGTCTTGGACTACGTAGTCTTTTCCTTCTAGTCTGACTTTCCCTGCTTCTTTGGCGGCTTGCATGCTGCCGTAAGCCAACAGGTCAGCGTAGGAAACTGTTTCGGCACGAATGAAGCCGCGCTCAAAGTCGGTATGGATGATTCCTGCCGTTTGTGGTGCTTTCATCCCTAGTCTGAAGGTCCAGGCACGAACTTCTTTTTCGCCTGCCGTAAAATATGTTCCCAGGCCAAGCAACGTGTAAGCTTTACGGATTAGTTGATCCAATCCGGATTCTTTGATGCCCAACTCCGCCAGGAATTCAGCTTTTTCTTCGTCATCCAGTTCAGCCACTTCTTCTTCGATACGGGCGCAAACGGTAACGACCTCTGCGCCTTCTGTTGCCGCAAATTCACGGACAGCTTGAACCATTTCATTGTCTCCGCCGGCTATTACGTCCTCTTCGGAGATGTTTGCGACATACAGAACAGGCTTTGTCGTCAAAAGGAATAAGCTCTTCACAAGCGGTTCTTCTTCGGGTGTGAATTCAATCGTACGCGCGGATTTGCCTTCTTCCAAAGTCGTCTTGATTTTTTCCAGGATTTCCAGTTCGCGCACAGCATCTTTGTCTTTTGTGCGGGCAATTTTGCTGATGCGTGTATAGCGTTTCTCGATGGACTCCAAGTCGGCAAAAATCAGTTCCAGGTTGATGGTTTCGACGTCATCCAAGGGATCCACTTTACCGCTTACGTGCGTGATGTTATCGTCTTGGAAACAACGGACAACATGACAGATAGCATCCACTTGGCGGATGTTGGCCAAAAATTTATTCCCCAAACCTTCCCCTTTGCTGGCGCCTTTTACGATGCCGGCGATATCCGTAAATTCAAAAGTTGTCGGGACGGTTTTTTTAGGTTTCACTAATTCTGTTAATTTATTCAAACGTTCATCGGGAACTTCGACTACTCCAACATTGGGGTCGATCGTTGCGAATGGATAGTTTGCGGCTTCCACTCCCGCTTTGGTGATGGCGTTGAATAAAGTGGATTTCCCGACGTTCGGTAACCCTACGATTCCTGCTGTTAATGACATTTCTTCACACTCTTTCCACTTATATTGCTTTTCATTTGTTCGTTCAAAGACCTATTCGACAGTTTCTTCTGCCTTAGTCAGTACTTTTTTCATTTTTTTCTCGAATTCGCGGCGCGGCATCATGACCATCTGCCCACATTTCAGGCATTTGATGCGGATGTCCATACCCATTCGGATGATTTCCCATGAGTTGCTTTTGCAAGGATGCGGTTTTTTCATTTCGACCACATCATGCAATCCATAATCTTGTTGTACCAAGGCCAAATGCACCTCTTTCTGATGTCTTCGTCTATTCTTAATCGTCCAGCGAAATTTGCAGGATATCCAAAATCCGGGTCAGGTCGGCTGGAGAAAGGTATTCGATCTCGATTTTGCCTTTTTCACCCTTACTGGATATTTGTACGGATGTCCCGAATTTGTCCATCAAACGTTCTTCACTCTCTTTGATGTATACCGGCTTCGTTTCTTTTTTCTTTTTATTTTTCTTTTTGGCGACATCACCGGGATTATTCAATTGTTGAACCAACAATTCCAAGTGTCGGACCGTGATGCCTTCTTCGGCAGCTCGTTTTGCCAGTTCGCTGATCAACGATTCATCGTTCAAACCCAAAAGCGTACGGGCTTGCCCCATAGAGATCAATCCCTCTTGCAGCATCCCCTTGACGTCCTGAGGCAGATTCAACAAGCGCAGATGGTTGGCGATGTACGGGCGGCTCTTGCCTAACCGTTGGGCGACATCCACTTGCGTAAGATTCAGCTTGTTCATCAAGGTTTGGTAGCCTTCTGCCTCTTCCAGCGGAGTCAAATCTTCCCGCTGCAGATTTTCCAGAATGGCGACTTCGATCATGGCTGTTTCGTCAAATTCACGGACGATTGCCGGGATTGTTGTTTTGCCGGCCAAACGGGACGCGCGGACGCGGCGTTCGCCTGCAATGATTTCATAACCCTTCACACTGGATTGGCGCAGGATGACCGGCTGGATGACACCGTTCAGCATGATCGAGTCAGCTAATTCCCGCAAAGTCGAATCATCAAAGGTTTTTCGTGGCTGATAAGGATTGGGACGGATCTCATCTAAAGGGATCTCCTGTACCTTCTCTGTCTTTTCATCGATTTTTTCGATATCTTCAAAGTTGCTGAAGAGCGCGTCGATGCCGCGTCCTAGCCCTTTGCTGTTTTTATTCGCCATCTGCTAACACTTCCTTTGCCAACTCAAGATAAACTTCCGCTCCTTTTGAACGGATATCATAGTCAACGATTGATTGTCCATAGCTTGGCGCTTCCGATAAACGGACATTGCGCGGAATGATTGTCTTGTATACTTTCTCTTTGAAATACTTTTTGACCTCATCCACGACCTCAAAGCCGAGGTTTGTCCGAGCGTCCAGCATCGTCAACAATACCCCTTCCAATTTCAGATCCTTATTGAAATGCTTCTGAACCAAGCGGAAGGTGTTCAACAGTTGACTCAACCCTTCCAAAGCATAGTATTCGCACTGAACCGGAATCAAAACCGAATCACTGGCGGTGAAGGCATTGATCGTCAAATGTCCCAGTGAGGGCGGGCAATCAATAAAAATGAAGTCGTATTCCTCACGCAATGACTGCACTGCCTCATAAAGGCGCGCTTCACGATGCGGCTGATTCGTCAACTCGATTTCGGCGCCTGCCAATTGGATGGTTGCCGGTACGACCCATAAATTTTCCCGTGAGGATTCTCTGATGACGTTCGCGATAGGCTCTTGGTTCACTAATACATCATATATATCTTTTTCAACATCCGCTTTTGAAATACCGAGTCCGCTCGTGGCGTTCCCTTGGGCATCACTATCTATCAATAACACTTTTTTGCCTAAGTAGGCCAAAGACGCTGCTAAATTGACGGTGGTCGTCGTTTTTCCGACGCCGCCTTTCTGATTTGCGACTGCAATAATCCGTGCCATCTGTTCTCCTCCACTTTCTGTCTTTCATTTGAAGCTACTGTGCCGCCGTTCTACTTTTTTGCCTAAAAAAAGAGAAAAAACGATACCTGCGCCTTTTCTCCTACGCATTTCTTCAAAATGAATCATCATTTATCGCTCAATATGTCTATTTATAAAAAAGGCTATAACTTTACCAGACTATTGTAACAAAAAAGTTCAGAAAAATATAGGATAGATAAAGTCTGTGCGGGAAAATCAATTCAAGATCGTCCTTCCCACTAAAAACGACCCGGCCATCCTGCAGATCAACAGGTGGCCGGGCCGTTCCTTTTCCGGTTTACAACGGATTCTTATTCGGTGTCCCGGCTTTTCTCGGGTAGGTTTTGGGTGTTTCTTTCGTTTTCTTGATTTTTACGATATGGCGTTCGCCTGCATCATTCGGCAGTTCAAAGAAAATATCCTCTTCGATTTTGCCGCCCAGTGTTGCGATGGCGCGCTCTGCATCGCGAAGCTCTTCTTCCGTGCTGGCTGCTTTCATCGCGACGAAAGTGCCACCTTTTTTGACCAAAGGCAGACACAGTTCGCTCAAGACACTCAGTCTTGCAACCGCACGTGCCGTCACCACATCAAATTGGGCACGGAATTTCTTGTTCTGTCCGAAAGTCTCCGCACGGTCATGGAAGCAGGACACCCCCGTCAAACCTAATTCGGAAACCAAAGTCTCCAGGAAAGTGATCCGTTTGTTCAACGAGTCCACGATCGTCACCTGCAATTTCGGGAAAGCAATTTTGAGCGGGATACTCGGAAAACCGGCACCGGCGCCGACATCACAAAGGGTGACTTCCGCTTGGGTAAAATCCATATGGAAGCCCAGCGAAATGGAGTCATAGAAATGCTTCAGATAGACTTCATCCGGCTCGGTGATGGCGGTCAGGTTGATTTTCTCATTCCACTCGCGCAACAGGCGCAAATAAGTTGCGTATTGTTCGAGTTGCGTTTCATTCAAAAGGATCCCCTTTTCGGCAAGGGCTTGGGCAAATTGTTCTGGATTCATATTGTTTCCTTTCATCGTTGGCTTGGTGTGTTTTTCTACCTCTCTACTTTATCCTGAAAGTGCAGTCTGTACAAGGGCTAAATCAACTTTAAAGCCGCTGTCCAGAATAAAGGACAACGGCTTTTTCCAATCTATTTAAGCATCAAGCAGGCTTGTAAGAATGATTTCCAGTTCAACGAAGGAATTGGCGATGCGATTCGGATTTTCAGTACGCAAGGTTTGGGCGGAACTTCCCCCCCAAGTGATGCCGACGGTCTTTACGCCTGCCATTTTCCCCATCTGCATATCATAAATGGTATCACCGATCATCACGGTCTCTTCTTTCGCCATCGGGACTTTCTCGCAAGCGGTGAAGATGCCTTCCGGATTCGGTTTGTGTTGATTCATGTTATCCAATCCGATGACCACTTCCATCAGGTCCAACAGATCTACTGCAGCAAGACTGCGCAACAAAGCTTTGGTTGCTTTGTTGGAAATCACGCCCAGATGGTGTCCGTTCCCTTTCAGTTCCATTAAGGACTCCCGCGATAAATCGTATGGTTCCAACAGCATTTTTTCATATTTTTCGTAGTTGTCCCAAAAGACTTCCATCAGCTTATCCAGCTCGACCGGAGAGAGTGCGTATTGCTTCAGATAGCCGATAAACTTCACAAAATGGGGCTTCCCTCTATCCTCGCGCAGTTGCTCAAGAGTTGGAGCGGGATAGCCGAATTGTTCAAATGTATCCATTGTAGCCATTTCGCTGATTTTGCATGTTTCCGCCAAGGTACCGTCAAAATCGAATAATAGTAATCCCATCTTCCATCTTCCCTTCGATCGCAAATATGAACCGGATGCGGACAACAGAGGTGTAACCTACTATTACGCAAGGACTCAAAATTCCGAATGTTCACTATAATCAAAATTATAGCAAACAAAAACGACAGAATAATGAGGTTTTATTTAGAATTTGGAAAGAATTCCCTAGTTTTCACTATCTCCAACCGCTTATTTCCGAACGTTAGGAGATAGACAATTTATCAATGTACTGATTTTACCCACCCAGCTATTGCCCGTTGCGGTATCCATCTTTGGACAGGGGCAATTGACGGAATATCAAAATTTGCGTATGCTTTTGAGTAAACCCAGAAAGGGAGTTGGAAGCGAAATGGCACAGAAAAAAGAACTGCGACGCCAATTTGAAGAGGTGCCTATTGAAGCCGGCATCTACGAAGTACAGAATACGGAAAATCAAAAGATTTTCATCGGAAAAACCCCGAATCTGAAGACTTTGAATGGCATGAAACACATTTTGAATGTGGGGGCGAACAACAACAAGGAGCTCCAATCCGATTGGAGCCACTTCGGGCAGGACGCCTTCATCTTTACGATTTTGGAAGTGCTGGAAAAGAGCGACGACCCTTCCTTCAATGAGAAGAAGGCCTTGGAACAATTGGAAGAAAAATGGCTGAGTGACAAGCAACCTTTCGGGGAACGCGGCTACAACCGCAGACCCAAAGCCTAAAAAAGAAAACAAGCGCAATTGCGCCTGTTTTCTTTTTTAGTTGATCCCGTAAGCATGATTGAGCGGCCCGCTGCCTTTGCCCAAATCCATTCCATCACGGAGTGCGCCGGTGATGTAGGCTTTGGCTTGGCGGATGCTCGCTTC
>ERZ1023652.174-NODE-174-length-14906-cov-4.221598_pt1 | contig 14906 bp, 15 predicted proteins | sample MGYA00520879_ERZ1023652 | MGnify/ENA primary metagenome ERZ1023652 (study PRJEB33180, sample SAMEA4044469) | wastewater metagenome | place: Denmark | collected 2016-04-02 | study: EMG produced TPA metagenomics assembly of the PRJEB13832 data set (Local...
ATTATTTGATTTATATTTTTTATTTTCCATATATTGATTATGCAACGAATCACCACATAACACAACTAAGTGCACGTCTTATATCCCCATAGCTAAAGCAAGGGGCTTTACGACGCTCTTTCGGTAAAGAACTCCCTTTCTCTTTCACATGAAAGAGTTCTTGCAATAGTTCCATCATCTCACGCTCGCATCCGGGCAAGCTGCCGCATCGGGAGCCACTCCAATTCCAACAGAGTCCAAAACAATCAAATGTAGTCTTTTACTTTTCACAATTCCCTTCCTTTCTGTTGCTTGCTACAATTCAATCGAACCGTTTCCTCTTCGAAGTGGCTGGGATGTTGAGCTCCGTCCTGTACTTGGCCACTGTCCGCCTCGAGATATCGATTTTCTCTTGGACCAACAGATCGACTATTTTCTGATCGGACAGCGGTTTGTGCTTGTCCTCTTCCTCAATCAGTTTTTGGATCATCTGTTGGACCGACGTTGTGGAGATGGCGTCTTCATTTCCCGATTTGGCTTTCCGGGACAAGAAGTACTTCAGTTCATAGAGACCCGAATCTGTTTGGACATACGTGTCGTTTATTGCGCGACTGATGGTGGATTCGTGCAGATTCAATTCCTCGGCGAGGTCTGTTAATTGCAGTGGAACAAGCGGATGCGCTTCATCAAAGAAAAAAGCTGCCTGTCTGTGCACGATTGCCGTACTGACGCGTAAAATCGTTTCACTGCGGAGCGACAAATTTTCCTGCAGCGATTCGTACTCTTTCTTTTTTTCCCTGACATACTTAACGACTTCCTTGTCCTTCATTTGCTCCAGTTCCTCTGCGTAGGCTTTATTGAAGGAAAGGATCGGCACGCCGTAGCGGGCTTCGTTTATCTGAAGTTGTGCATCCTTGATGGTGACAATGATATCCGGTCTGATCGAGATTTGCTCGTCGGCTTGGAATGCTGACCCGGGAGAAGGATTCAGATGCTGGACAAAATCGAAAACGGATTGGATATTTTCTAATGTTACCGCATATCTTTTAGAAATGGCGCCCCATTTTCTGTTGATCAAATCATCAAATGACTCTTCCAACACGATATAAGCGATATCGGGTGCATCCTCCCGCCGTTCCGTCTGCAGCATCAGACACTCCTGCAGGTTACGCGCCCCGATGCCAGGCGGATCGAGTTGCTGCAGCAGTGTCAAGGCATCCATCATTTGGATCGGGGTGGCCTTCGTTTCAGCAGCAGCTTCTTCGATGCTTTTGATGACATACCCCTTATCGTTCAATTGGTTAATCCACCAAACAATCAAGGTGCGGAGGTAGGTATCCCGATAAGTCAGCATAACTTGCTCCGTAATATATTCATAAAGGGATTGTTTACGGTCAGGTATCCAACTCAAATCATTGGCTTGACTGCCGCTTCTGGAAACCCGCGACTCCCTTACTTTCATCTGCAGAAACGGATTATCCAAAACCTTCTGATTCAGATAATCGTGTAGTTCGAGATTTCCTAACTGAAGTATATGGATTCCTTGCAGCATCGTTTGGGAAAGCGTTTGCTTTTGTGTCTGCGTTTGGGTAAGATTTTGGTTTTGGCTTAAGTTCACACATATTCCTCTTTTCTGATTCAACTCTAGTTCGATGATGCATGCACTGACACTATAACATTTTTCGGTAAAAAATGGCTTTATTTTGGCGCAAAAAAAACGTTACCCTCGAGAAAGCTCATCCGAAGGCAACGAAAAGACTATCCAGCTTTTCTCTTTCATTCCCCCGAATCCACCTTCACAATGCTGTAAGCATCCACAACCGACTGATCGGCGGTTTTATAGGTTGTGAAAGTTAGGGAATCGTCGGTCACTTCGACATTCATAAAAGTCGGTTCCTCCAACTGCAGCGCAACGGCGGCATAGCGTTCATAGACGGAGGAATCCTGCATGTCGTAATATTTGGAGTCAGAAGCTGAGTTACCGGTCAAATACAGTGTGCCTTCCGGATCGACAGCGGCGCCTGCCTCATCGTAGGCGATTTCCTCAACGACCGCATCGCCTTTCATCTGATAGGTTCGCACATAGACATGGTCATGCCCCATCAAAGCCACATCGATATCAAGTTCATCGAAGACCGGCACCAATCCGTCCCGGAAAGCCAACACATCCTCATCGCGCGCATGATCGGCACTGCTGTAGATGGATTTATGCATCAGCACGATTCGATGCGTAGCCTCCGGGTTTTCCGCTACAGCCAATTCCATTGCTTCCCGATGCTCTTCGATATTGTTTCTTTGGGTGTTCAAGGCGATAAACAGCGTGTTCCCATAGGTAAAATAAAAGTCACTGCCGGCATCATCCGCGCCCAGCCCCGTCTCGTTGGGCGGATTGAAATAATCGGCAAAAGGCGTGTAATCATGGTTGCCGATTAGGGTCATGATCGGATAGAAGGTCAGTTCTTCCGGAAAGAAGTAGCCGTCATATTGGTTCAAATTGTTGGCGATATTCACCTGATCACCCGCCGATACAAGGAAATCCGTATCAGGAAACATCTCCGTCGCGACCGTCACTGTCTTGTCCCACCCATCCGCATCGATCTGCGTGCCGTCGCCGGCTCCAATCTGCGGATCGCCGAAGAAAAGTAAATTGAATGCCCCGTCCCAAGCTTCTTGGGTCCGAAAAGAGTAGGATTCCGACCAGGCTCGATAGCCGTCCCCGAAGCGGTAGGTGTAGAATTGGTTTGGTTCCAGACCGGAAACGGACGCTTCGTGCGTAGAATAACCGCTCTGCGTATCCGCAACCGTCGCTTCAAAAATTTCAGTCGATAGAACATTGCCTTCCTCATCCAACAAACGCAACTCAACGAAACCTTCTTTGTTCGTTTTCGGAGTATGCCAGCTGAATGTCCGCTCCGTTTCGTCTGAACCGGGGGAAAAAGCAATATAGAATGCGTCCAATTTTGTCGGATCTTTAGTGGCTGAAGCCGAATCTCCGACTATGGTTTCTGTAGTCGATTCATTCGTACAGCCGGTTGCAAAAAACGTCAGAAGCAACGTTGCAAACAGGATCTTAGTCCTGTATTTTCTGTTTAACATCATTGATCCCCTCCAAAACGTCATAGGGCCATTGACAATAAGTTGATTTGCTTCCATTATACAATACTAGGCCTTAATCAGCATTGTCGATGCTTGCACTGCCGTACGTCAATGCCATCAATGCCTGGCCGTTCGGATTGCTGAAGAAAAAACGCTTCAACTCCTGATAAGGCTAAAAAATCTACCCGTCCCAATCGTTTAGCTGGAAGATTTGGACGACAGATTACCTGCGGAGGGCGCGCTGAAAATGCTCCTCCGGCGAGAGTTCCCCCACCGGAGGACAGCGGTACCTTGCAGGTTCTTCTCCGGCAAGCCTATTCTAATCGGAGCACAGACTTATAATGTGAAGCGTCCTCCGGCATATCCTTCGTTCGCCGGAGGACAAACCTCATTGTTGTTGACGTATCACCCGAAGCAAGTAGTATAATGATAATGCATACGCTTCACAATTCAGGAGGATTCCATATGAAAAAAACCTTATACTTGATGCGCCATGGCCAGACGCTTTTCAATGTCCGCAGAAAAATCCAGGGCGCCTGCGATTCGCCTTTGACGGAGCTCGGCATCCAGCAAGCCGGAATCGCCAGTGCCTACTTTGATGATATCGATCTCGACCACGCCTACAGCTCCACCGCCGAGCGCGCCAGTGATACACTGGAAATCGTGACGAACGAATTGATGCCTTATAAACGCCTGAAAGGACTGAAGGAGATGCATTTCGGCACTTTTGAAGGCGAGAGCGAAGACCTCAATCCCAAAGACAAGAGCACCTTTTTTGTGCAGTACGGCGGTGAATCCGGCGACCAGGTAATGGAACGGATGGTCCGTACTTGCACCGAAATCATGGAACAGGATGATCATCAAAACGTGCTCGCCGTTTCCCATGCCGGCGCCTGCATCCACTTCCTGCGCGCATGGCAGGATCCCCGTGAAGTAGTGAAGAACGGCATCACCAACTGCTGCGTCTTCAAGTACGAATACGACGTAGAAGCGAAAACTTTTGCGCTGTTGGAAGTCGAACGGCATGGGTTTTAAGGTTCCTTGAAAACAAATCTGGATAAATAAGAAAAGTTAAGGAAATGCCTCGAAATAACGAGGCTTCCCTTAACTTTTTTGCGCTTTTCCCACATTTAATTGGTTACCTGAGAAGCCGAAACGATGAGTAATTTTCTCTTATTCATCTTTCCCCCCCAGGATCTTGCCAGCACACTTCCTAATCCCACTTGGTTTTATCCTGCAAATCGAGACTGAAGCGTTTCAGCAGCCAGGCGTCCGCCAGGTCGATCCATTTGGCGGCATTTTGGTCTACCAACGTTTTAGCGTTGGCTGTAGCCTGCGTGGCAAGGCTCAATCCATGCGGACCTTCTTCGAATACGTGCATCTCAAACGGGATATCGCGCTCCGAAAGAGCCATCCCCATCCGTAACGTGTGCCCGACCGGAACAAGTGCGTCGGATGCGGTGGCCCACAGGAACATCGGCGGTGTTTTTTCGGTCACCAACAACGCCGGGCTCACTTCCTTCAGCGTTTTATCGCTAGGGGTCGCTTCTCCTAGCAGCGACGTTACGGAGGCATCAAACAGAAGGGTGCCCATTTCATCCTTTTCGGTCGCTTTCATGAACAGATAATCGCTCAACGTATAGCCCAAAATCGTAGCAGCGGGACGAAGTTTTTCTTCCGACACTTGGTAATGATCGGTCAGAATCGGTTTGTCCCAATAGACCGAATACATCGCGGCATTGTGCGCACCAGCCGAAAAGCCGCACAAAGCGATCCGATCCATATCCACCAACCATGCTTCGCTGTTCTTGTGGATCGTCAGCATAGCTTTGCCGATGTCCCGGATCGCTGCCGGAAAGACCGTATGCTCGCGCCTTTCAACTCCTTCGAAAATGGATTCGTAAGGTTCGTGCTTATCCAAGTAAACAGAATAGCGCAGCACAAAAGCATGATAGCCCATCGCCGCAAACCGCATCGCCACGGGCTCAGCTTCCCGATCCGAACAGGAAAGATAGGCGCCGCCAGGGCAGATCAGTACGGCCGGACGCGTTGCGCCGTCCAATAATTCAGGCGAATCCTGCAGTACATAAGTCGTCAGCGTGACGTCTTCCCGTTCCGGATACAATTTTATCGTTTCAACAATCATATTTTTGCCTCCTTGTACTTTTTGCTTTTCCCAGTTTTTCCACAAAACGGCGAGCTAGCGATCGGTCACCCATACGTGTGTGTTTAGCCCTCGTAAAAAAATGAAGTTTCGCCGTATCGGTGTGATTTCGCTATCCAAACAAACTGATACCGCTTCCACATATCCGCTCCTTTCAGCCATATTCCTTCCCTAAGCTGAAATATATATCAAAGCTTACGCAAGAAAAAGGAACCTGTCAACAGATACCTTTGACCATCAATTATTTTACAGCCAGTTGTTCAATCAGCCTATCAAATTATCCAAACTAAAAGAGGGGGCTGATTCCCCCATCACTTCAACTTTTTACTTGCTCACCAAATTTTTCTTGCTCCACTCGCCCATACTCTGCAGTATCGGAATAAAGCTCTCTCCCAATGGCGTCAAGGAATACTCTACTTTAGGTGGAACTTCCTTATAGACTTCCCGGTGAACCATCTGGTCTTCTTCCAATTCCCGCAATTGCCTTGTCAATATCCCTTTCGAAATATTCGGCAACAACCGTTGAAGCTCATTAAACCTTCTCGTCTGCGTGCTCAGATTCCACAGGATGATGATTTTCCATTTGCCTGCGATGATGTCCTGCGTTTGCGTAACGGGGCAAACCTCTATTTGCTCCCCTACAACTTCTCCAAACCGACTTCTTGCCACGATAAACGCCTCTCTTCCGCATTAGTCCTGTTTTTGTGACTAGGTAATATTAAAGTGCCTACTTACAAAAAGATCCCTTATACCATATTATAAGGTTACAAAAGAAAAGTAAACATAAAAAGGGAGAGATGCAAAATGAAATTATTAGTAACGGGAGCAACAGGAAAATTCGGCTCGAAGGTTGTAGAAACGCTGTTGAAGACTATACCGGCAAGTCAACTGGCTGTCAGTGTTCGCAACCCAGAGAAAGCGGAAGCGTTAAGGGCTCGTGGCGTGGAAGTCCGCCAAGGGGATTTTGATCACCCGGAAACACTGGATGCTGCTTTTGCAGGCGTTGATCGTTTATTGCTTGTTTCCGCGGATGGGGATAACGAAACAAGAATTCGTCAGCACGCCAATGCAGTGGCTGCGGCAGAACGCGCGGGCGTCGGGTTCATCGCGTACACCAGTTTAGCGAATGCAAAAGAAAGCCAAAACTTATTCGCCCCAACGCATCAGTTCACAGAAGAAGCAATTCTGAAAACTGGGATTCCCTACTCCTTCTTGCGCAACAACTGGTACTTGGAGAATGAAATTTCAGGAATTCAAGGTGTCCTGGCAGGAGCTCCATGGGTCACATCAGCAGAAAACGGCAAGGTGGGCTGGGCTCTTCAGCAAGATTATGCAGAGGCTGCGGCTGCTGTACTTTCCGGTAAAGGGCACGAAAATACAATCTACGAGCTTTCTGGCAAAGTATTGACTCAGGAAGAAATAGCAGCCGCCCTCGGAAGTGTATTGGGCAAAGAAATAACTGTCCAACAGGTTGATGACGCTACTTATGCTGATATTATGCAGGCTGCTGGGGTGCCGGATTTCGTCATCCCTATCCTTGTTGAAATCCAAAGAAGCATTCGAGTGGGCTCCCTGGATGTCGAGAGCAACGATTTCGAAAAACTCCTTGGTCGTCCAGCAACACCGATCCAAGAGGGTTTGAGCCAAATCGTAAATGGCATTACGCAAAATTAATTATTGCATTGAACCGTAAAAATGAGGTCCTTTATTCCCAGTGATTGACTGGAAATAAAGGGCCTCATTGCTTTTTAAAATAGAGTCTTCGGTAGCGTACTCATCCGACAATGATATTGCCTGTTATGCAACCCGATAGATTTCCGCCCCAAACGGAAACAATGCCAGCTTGGCGTGTTTGAAGTGCTGCAGCCCGAACGGAATGCCTACGATAGTCAGACAGAAGACGATGCCCAGGATGACTTCCTCAGCAGCCAATGCCAAGCCGCCCAACAGCATCCAGATTATATTCAACACTAAAGACGTGCCGCTTTCGCTGATACGGATTTCCCTACCGAACGGCACAGCCGCCATCACAGCGAACTTGAAGCATTGCATACCGATCGGAATCCCAACGATGGTCAAGCACCACAGAACACCAATCACGACCCAGGAAGCAAAACTGATAAAACCACCTAAAACAAACCAAATCAGATTCATCAGAAAATTCATAATCCTCAACCTCTCTTTCCCTTTCATTATAATCCCTGCTGCGCGCAAAGGCATCAGACTAAGTACTGAATTTCTCATCCCTAGTCTATGATTTGCCCACGGGCTGTCCTCCGGTGAACGCAGGCCTCGCCAGAGGTCGCCCAACATTTCGTCTTTCTTCTCCGATAAGGCTGGCTTCGTCGAAGGTGGGACTGAAAGTTACCGTTGTCCTCCGGGGAGCGAAGCTTAACCGGAGTTGACCACCCAGTTTCAAACCGCGCTCCTCCGGCTAGCCGGCACACCTCCTCTGCTCCACTCCGAAAAAAGAGCCGCCTCGCAGAGAGACGGCCCCACAATATTTCTTCGGATTAATAAGACAATCCTGGGTTGAAGAATCCAACCAATACACCGACAAAGGCAACGACTACCAAAATCAACATGACTTTAATCGGGGACATGTTCTTTTTGGACAGCAAATACCAGCAGCCTACTACAAAGGAAGCAGTCAATAAGCCTGGGTATACGGAGTCGAATTTGTCTTGCAGCGTCAAAATGCTGTTTCCGTCTGATCCAATCAACGCGAACGATGTTTTGACACTTACCCAAGTAGCTGCAACCGCCCCGATGACCATTCCGCCTAATAAAGTGATCGATTCACGTAACGCCAACCCTTGTGGTCCTACTAAGAAATCAACAGCTTTACCGCCTAGTTCATAGCCTTTGAAGTAAAGGAATTTCATCCCGAAGTAGGCAATCAGGTTCCACACGATCATGTAGAAAATTGCGCCTAAGGGTGAGCCATCCGTAGATAAGCCCAGTGCGATACCGAGTAGAATCGGAATCAACGTTCCAACGATCAGAGAATCACCGATACCCGCCAAAGGTCCCATCAAACCGGCACGCAAACCATTGATCGTTTCATCATCGACATCCGCTGCCCCGTTGGCACGAGCAACTTCCAACCCGGCTGTGATACCGACTACGACTGTACCGATTTGTGGTTCCGTATTGAAGAAGGCAGTATAGGTCTTCATCGATTTTGCTTGATCTTCTTTTTTATCATAGAGTTCTTCAACGATCGGCAGCATCGAACATAGATAGCCAAATGTTTGCATATGTTCTTGGGAGAAACAGGTCAGGTTTCCGTAATACCAGTTGTGGAAAGATTTCGTCAATGTTTTTTTGCTTAATTCCTTAGCCATCATCTTAAATGTCCTCCTCTTCATCGCCGCTTACTGAAACCACTCTTTGCAATGACAGCAGTTTGATGCGATAGTTGATTAATGCAAACATAGCCGCAACCACTGTCGCTGAAACCAAGTTGATCCCTAATGAAGCAGCCAACGTAAAGCCAAAGAAGAAGGGAATGAAGTCTACTGCTTTGGTAACGATTTGTTTCAACAGAATCGCAATCCCGACGCAAGGAAGCAAGGATCCGACTGTGAATAAAGTTTTCATTGCCAAGCCGTCCATCGGTAAGGTTTCTTTGATCAACTCAACAACATCGGCTCCCAATTTACACATGATCAAGGTTGGGATAAAGGAGAAGAAGAAATGGGAAATCCAAGGCAAGCCCATATTGACTGCATATAGCTTACGGAATTCGCCTTTTTCCACCGCTTTCCAACCGATGTGTTGCCATGCCAAGTTAGCTGTTGCAGTTCCGTAAAATAATACGGTACCCAAAGTCCCGACCATCGTACCGAATGATGTAGCCAATGCTGCACCTTCCACGCTAAGAGCCGCCAAGCCATAGCTTTTTAGAGCGACCATCGCAAGCGGGATACCGATATAACTGACCGCGCGAACGTCAGCTGAGACCGTTCCACCAGGAGTGACCAATGCGATGTACACGATTTGCATTGCAGCACCGACTAAAATACCCGTTTGGATATCGCCTAAGATAATGCCTGATACTAAACCACCGATTAAAGGACGACCTAATGTATAATTTCCGAATGATGTACCACCTAAACCAGGCATACTTGATAAGCAGGCGAACAGCCCTAGCATAGCTGCTTGAATCCAACTGATTGTCATGATTGCTTCTCCCCTTTTGTTTTATTATTTAAAACCGAATTTGCTTCTGAAATTTTCCCATGTTCCGATCGAAACATCAGGCAACAAGGCAAACTTAATTTTGTAACCAGCTTGATACATCTCTTCAAAGGCTTCTGCTTCTGCTTGTGTGATCGATTGGTTATTCCCTAATTTCGTAGCACCTTCACGGTCATTGCACGGACCTACGATTACAGTGTCGATTCCGGGTTTGAATTTTTGATCCACCAAAATCTTTTTCATGTCCAAAGGATCTTTGGTGATCAGGAAATAGCGATCTTTGCTGTCCAATACTTTTTGATTTTTTTGTTGCCATTCCTCATTGGTCCAAATGAACGTTTTTAAACCGCTGGCACTCTTATAGGCCGCTTTTAGAACGTCACTCTGAGCCGCCTTATCATTCACAGCGACTAACCCGTCACAAGGGTACTCTTTTGCCCAACGCGTACATGTTTGCCCGTGGATCATCCGATCATCAATCCGAATAAATGATACTGTCATTTCTCTTTCCTCCTCTAAATTTCGTCGTCTTCTTCTGGTTGTTCTAATTTGAATTCCTGCAAAGCTGCTTTCGCTTCGGATACGACCGTAGCGGTAAAAGTTTCTTTATCCAAGCTGTCTTTCATCAAAACGGAAGTTAAAGCCAATGGCAAGTTCATACCGCCGATAGTAATTGTATTGGCAAGTTTGCCTTCATCCGCTAAAACATTCAATGAAGTTGTCAAAGGTGAGCCGCCTACAATATCAGCAAGCAAGATGATTTCATCCTCCCCAGTCACAGCTTGAATGCTTTCCTTGAACATCAAAGCAAACTCATCTGCTGTTTTACCATCAGGTAATCCAACTGCGATCACATCATCCCGTTTTCCAGCCAGCATATCCAACGATGTCTTTAAGCCTGTCGCAAAATCACCGTGGCTTACCAGAACCACATATTTCAAATTATTTCCTCCTTCGCGTATATCAATTAGCCTCTAAAGAATACCACCCATCGAAGCGCTTGCATCGTGTCGCGTGTCAACACATTCATGTGACATTTGACACGAAATAATAGAGAAACTGCTCCCTCAGGACTCTTATTGAACCGAAAAAAGCCCTGCTGCGATAGGCTATTCCTATCGCAGCAGGGCTTTTCTTGTTGCATTCTACAGCGGATTCCTCGGACTTAACAGACCTCATCCTCCGTGTGACATTTGTCATTCCGATTATTTTAAAAGATTATCGATTTCTTTTTCGATGTCGACCAGCTCATCATCAATTTTATTTTCATTCAAAGCATTCGTGATCAGATAATCGCATCTTTCGATGATATTGTTGTACTTTTTGAATTTCGGTTCGATCACCGCATTTTCGATAATATCATCCAGCACATCTTGTTTTAAGGAATAATTGCTCATGGCATCCTGATCCAGCAGCGCTTTGGTGCTGTCGCTGGCCATCACACTCTTCAAAGCCGAAGCCCCTTGCGAATTTTCAAATAGTTCCTGTTGAATCTCTTGGTCGATCGTTAAGGTTTCAAGAAACTCAAAAGCTAATTGTTGCTGTGTCGTTTTGGAATTTATCGCTATCAAAGAGGTGGCTATTTGGGAAGTCTTTTGATTAGCGATTGTCCCGGGCATCGCCAAGCAACTCCATTTGAAAGTAGAATATTTACTGACGCGATAAGGATATGGTTGATAAGTCCGGTATTGCGCAAACGTCAACGGGCAAAAAGCGACATTGCCTTTATCGAAGTCCTCTGACGATACTTGATAGCCCTTATTCAGGTCTTTCAGTTTTTGAATATAGGATAGGGCTTCTCTTACATCGCTTTGATTCAGATTGCTTGAGGCACCCTCCTCATCAAACAAGCTGATGCCATAACCATTGACCGCATCTTGCCATTTAAAACCATAGGAGCCATACTGATCGATCGTGCCATCACCATCCGTATCCTTGGTTACTTGTGCACAGATTTGATAAAATTCTTCGATCGTCCAATTACCCTCAGGTATCGCGATACCTTCCTTTTCCAACAGATCGCGATTGACGCACATCATGGTCGGGTTGATCTCATAGGGTAAGGCATATTGCGTATTTTGGTAACTGCCCGAACTGAGCGCACTTTCATAGAAGATATCAGTACTTACGTTGTTAGCTTTGATCAATTCATCCAACGGCATCAATGCGCCCAATGAAGACAACTTATTGAAATCTTCAGCCAATACCATAAAAACATCCGGTTGCTCCCCGCTGGCGATATTGGAAGCTAACCAGGCTGAATAATCTTGTTTCAAGATGCCGCTCTTATACTCTATCGTTACGTTAGGATGTTCCTTTTCGAATTTTTCGATGGCATCATCGATCACTTTATAACTTTCCGCATTGTAGACATCCCAATTGCTGCCGGTGAACATCCCCAGCGTAATCGTGACTTCCCGGCGAGAGCTGACAAACAGATAGATCATCAACAGACTAAAACCGATTAATGCGAGGAATACCTTTTTCATTTTAGTCATGATCATTACCGAAGTCTTTTGTCGTTTGTCCCGTTTGGACTGCCCAAATGGCCAGTTGGGTCCGATCCCTTAAATCCAATTTGGACAAAATGGTGCTGAGGTAATTCCGGACCGTTCCCTCCGACAAGAACAGCTTTTGCGATATTTCTTTGTTGGACAGGCCGAATCCCACTTGTTGGATGACCTTCATTTCACGGTTGGAGATATCCGCAACATTTTTGTCATCCACTTGGATCGCATAATTGCTGGTTACCATTTGCGAGAATTTTTTGAATACTTTGGTGGCGATATCCGGGTTGATCATCGCGCCCCCATTCACGACAGTCAGAATAGCCTGATGCAAACCGTCCATGCTGACGCCTTTCAACAGATAACCGCTGGCGCCGTATTTCAAGGCACTGAACACAAACTCATCGTCATCAAAAGTAGTCAGGATAATGATTTTGATGTCAGGGTATTGTTCCTTGACCATCTTGGTGCAGTAGACGCCATCCATCTTGGGCATTCGGATGTCCATCAGAATAAGGTCCGGACGGCATTTTTTGATGCTTTCCAGCACTTCAAATCCATCCGCTACGGTAGAGACAACTTCAATACCCGGTTTGGTCGATAAAACAATTTCCAGGGATTGTCTAATCAACTCTTGATCATCGGCAATCATTACTTTAATCATAATTTATTCCCCTTTCGATCGGTATTTCTATGGCAGTTCTAAAACCGTTCTCACCAGAAAATCTGATCGTACCGTTTAAAATCGATACGCGTTCACACATCTGCTTTAACCCATAACCACATTTGATGCTTTCACAGCCCGTCCCATTATCTTGGATGATGATGACATATTCATTATCGTAGACAAACATATTGATTTCAATCTCTGTGGCATGCCCGTGCCGCAAAGAATTGGTGATCGATTCTTGGATCATCCTGAAAATAATGTCCTCTTTGGTATTCTCAATATCAACATTATCCCATTTGTAATATAAATCTATTTTCAGATTGGATACGCCTTCATACTCGGCGATCATTTTGGTCAATCCATCTTTCAGCGTGCTGTCTTCCAAAACGCCCGGGCGCAATTTATACAAGGAACGCCGCACATCTTTGATGCCCATCCTGACAACGTCGCTGACTAGCAGTAGTTGCTGTTTCGTTTTTTCCGGATCGATATCAATGATGGCAATGCAGGCATCCACGCCAGCCGATATTCCGGTTAGAGCATGGCCCAGCGTATCGTGTATTTCTCTGGAGATTCTTTTCCGTTCATTATCTTCACCGATTTTTTCAGTCAGATTGGCATAGTTCTTCAATTCGACATTTACGCGTGAGACCATCGCCAACTGTTCTCCGACCCGTTGTTTTTCTTTTTGTTGGACAAATAAAGAAGTCGCCAGAAAAGAAATGAAGCCAACGATATTCAGCGAAGCAAGGATGTTTCTGAAGAACAAGATCAACGTTCTGGCTCCGCTGGGATAAAAATTAATATAGGTTTCAATTGACGGCATTCTGACAATGAGCGAAAGAATGGCATAATCAGAGATGATCAGCAGTCCAAAGCTGACGACCAACAGTGCGGGCCAATATTTAATTTTCTTTGTATTGTACAAAATATCTGCGAACACCAACAACACGATGCCATTGTAACTGCCGTTCAAAACGATGATCAATGTGATCATCACGATAATTTCCAGATAGATCAGCCAATAAACGATGTAACTGTCTTTCGTGCGGAAGTACATACTCGCCAGTAATACCAAGAACAACAGGATCGCCCCAAAAAAGGTCTTTTCCGGAGCCGGAGGGACATAAGAGAGGTTTTCCAAAAAAGCCGAGGCATACCCATGTGCTTGCAAGTATTTAGTTGAAAGTAAAAAGATGGAGGCATTAAACAATACGATAATAAAATTCAGTAGCAATAAGGAATTATGAATATAAGCTATATGCTTCGTTCCTAAATTTTTCATTATTGCCACCCCGAAATGTCATATTCGCTGATGTTGTTCTTGGTTATTAAGGTAACCGGCACAACAATCGACTTTTCATATTGTTCATAATTAACAATTTTATAGGCTGCTTCAATCGCTTTTGCCCCCATCGTAGTAGGCGATTGCGCTGCAGTTCCCTGGACTTCATCACTGTCAATCAATAGTTTTTTCATATCCGGTGAACCATCCACGCCATATACCAGTACCTCATGATTGATTTGTTTATCTTTTATTGCCGCCAAAGCACCTAATGCACTTGGGTCATTTAAAGCCATGACAACATCGAAATCGATTTTTTTATCAATGATTTCCATCATGACGGGCATCGCGACTTCCGTTTGGCCCAAACACTCTTCGCTTGCAACAACCTTGTAATTGTCATTATCTTTGATCGTGTCCAGAAAGCCGTTGATCCGGTCAATAGAGGATAAAGTAGCGCTGTGTTTTAAAAGCACAATCTTTGCCGAAGACAGATTGCGCATCATATCCTTGGCACATTGCACGCCGGCATCATAATTATTGGACAAAACAGTCGTATCGGCAATGGTGTCGTCATCCAGCTGCGCATCAATGACAATGATCTTGATGCCTTTTTCCTTGGCTTTTTTCAAAGAATCATTCACTTTCGAATAATCAACCGGGTTGATGATCAATACATCAATCCCCATCTCGATCAAGTCATTGATTTGTTCATTTTGTTTATCGACATCCAAGGCAGGATCACGGGTGTATAAGATATCCCCACGATCATTGATTTGTTTTTCTATTTCATCGGTTATGGCCTTGTAAAAGCTGTTATTCATGGTCATATAAGTGGCGCCGAAAACAATTTTATCACTGTCATACCTGACAAATTTATAATTATAATAGATGGATGAAACCGCGATGACACAAACAGAGACAATCAGAACCATCATTTTGCTTACATTTTGCTTACATTTCGCACCCTATCATCACTCTCCCACCTCACAGTCTATATAC
>ERZ1023652.178-NODE-178-length-14508-cov-3.219248_pt1 | contig 14508 bp, 13 predicted proteins | sample MGYA00520879_ERZ1023652 | MGnify/ENA primary metagenome ERZ1023652 (study PRJEB33180, sample SAMEA4044469) | wastewater metagenome | place: Denmark | collected 2016-04-02 | study: EMG produced TPA metagenomics assembly of the PRJEB13832 data set (Local...
GCTTATGCAGTTTTTGTTATATATAAACAGGGAAATAGTGGTTATCCCTGTTACATATCAGGGATAACCCTATATCCCGCAGAAAAACAACCGCGGTAAAAATAAAAAATCATACATCCGGAAGGACGTAAAAAACAAAATAATATATTTACCTATTTTATAACAAATTTTGATAGATATACAACAAATTTCAGAGACAACGGCTTTATCGATTGCATTGTCTTCTGTGGCTGTATTATCATAGCCCGAAAGATTGTATTGCGTTGTCATGTCAATCAGTTTTTGGGTTACCCCAACTTCTCCCGTGTAGGCCTCCAGCAAAGCTGCTTGGGTAGCGAAATCTGCTGATTTGTCTAATTCGTCTTTTGATGCCAAATAAAAGTTTTCAGAGAAGATACGGAAATCATCCGCAATGGTCTGTGTCCCAAGTTGGCCAGAAGAAGGTAAATAATTTCCTTCCTGGGCACCCAGCACGGTCCCCATTTCCGTGTAGTGGATCGAGTACGCCATCAACAGAGATGGGAATACAGGATTTCCGACGGTCGCTTGTTGGGCGGCCTCGGCAATCAAAGCAATGTATTGATCCGCAGCGGCTTCATCGCTACCATATGTAGGCGATTCCATTATTTCATAACTGCTACCGTCCATTTCAGCTGCGTATACTAAAGACGCACCCGATTGAGCTGCAGTAGCCAACTGCAACACTGTGACAGTGGCGGCAAATATCAGAACACGGTAATTATTTCTCATCCAACCCCTCCATTCATTCTCGTACAATGTATAGTATACATTATTCCTCGAATCAGCTCTATAAATTTTATGGCCTCTTCAGCAAAAAATACTGAAAATACTGATTACATGACACTTTTATTTCATTTGCCACTCTCTTGTTTATTTCAAAAAAGGTGTTGATGAAATTTAATTCATCTACACCTTTTAATTATAACCGCGGAATCTAATCCCACATAAATATGAAATATCTCGTTCATCAAATTTTTTTTATCTGCATTCCACTGTCAGGGAGCTGTCTATATCAAAGGCCTCAATATAGGCTGGTTCCTCTTGGATTTCTGGTGTCTCTTCAACCGGCTCAACAGCTTCATCGAAGCCGGAACTGTACACCGGCTCCTCTTCTAGTATGAATTCAGAAGAAAAGAGCAACTCAAAATCGTTGTAGCCATCCGTATTTCCGTTGTCATAGCCAGCATTGTACCCATCATAGTAAGCTCTGTAATAGCCTGCGTAGGTTCCTTCGTCATAACCAAAGTAGTAGCCTTCAGGATAGCCTTCGTTATAACCTTCATAAAAACTGTCGTTATAGCCATTGTAGTAGCCTGCATCGAAACCATCATCATAACCATCATAGTAGCCATCATCATTACCTTCATAGTAGCCATCGGTATACCCGTCATTAAACCCTGCTTCAAATTCCTCATCAAACAACGGGATGTTCTCTTCTCCAAAGAATGGTGGCGGTGTTTCTTTCTCGTACGCCGGATCAAATTCTTCTACGAATGTTGGCGGAGTCTCTTCTTCGTAGGATGGGGAGTATTCTTGATTGTACCCATCATTGTATCCTTCTTCATATCCGTACCAGTAGCCATCATAGTAACCGTTATAATAGCCAGCGTTATAGCCATCATCATAGCCGTCGTTGTAACCGTCGGTATATCCACCATAGTATCCATCCATGTAGCCGTCATAATAACCGGCGTAGTATCCTTCCATATATCCTTCATAATACCCATTGCTGTAACCATTCGTATAACCGTCGTCGTATCCAGCACTGTGCCCTGCATTATACCCTGCACTATACCCCGAATCCTCATAACCGATTAAATCGGATATTGTCACAAAATCATATCCCATATTTTTAAGATCACTGATTATGTAAGAAAGTGCCTCAGGTGTATTCGCAGCTCCAGGCATCGCATGCATCAATACAATTGCCCCAGGATGAATATTATTGACTACCGTATTTATTATTGTATCAGCTGAAAGACCTTGCCAGTCCAAGGTGTCGATCGACCAGCCAATCGTATAATCATAGCCAGCATCCCCTACTGCTTCCAATACGGAAGAGTTCACGTCCCCATACGGAGCTCTGAAGAACGGAACAGTGGATTCACCCGTATAATATTGAATGATATCATCTGCTGCATTCAGTTCTTCTATCATCTGGTAGTAAGTTAAATTCGTAAAGGCAGGATGCGTATAGGAGTGATTAGCAATCTGGCTTCCTTCCCATATGATGTCATTCATCAAATCCGGGTATAATGCTGCTGCTTCCCCGACCATGAAGAAAGTTCCGGGCACATCGTTACTCGAAAGTATCGAAAGAATTTCTTGTATTTTTCCGGCATCATATCCGTCATCAAACGTTAGTGCTACTAATTTATTGGTGGTATCAACACTTGAGATTAGCTGCGAAGCTGCTGATATAGTGGGCACGGAGAATGTGAATGTGAATAATGAAACAAGCAAAATCATCATCATTGCCTTCAGAGACTTAAATTTATCTCTCAACATTTTATTCGCCTCATTTTTTTATGACCAGACAGGAACAAAACGGAAAATACTGACAACGGCATTCTGCGCATAGGTGACATAGGAGATTCCCCTTTGCAGCTCATTTAATCCTCACTATTTCTGGAATAAACCCCACACCACCATTACTCACTACTGAACGACTTACCCCTCAAGCCACCACCTCTCACCTGTCCATAACTTTAAATATATTTAACCTTAGACTCAGGTTATCCCCTAGCACAATGAAATATAACTGCTTTTGGTAATTGCAACATACCTATTTAAGCTTATTTTAACATTCCGTCAACAGCATAAGCAATTATTCGTACCTGTGCAATTGGATCTTCTTACCATGTGTTATTTGAAAAACCAAAACAAACACCCGAACCAGAATATGGATTTCATATTTTGGTTCGGGTGTTTGTTTTGTTGTATAAACTGGATTGTTTGAGTGTTCATTCAGTATCATTCGAACAACAGAGTGTCATAGGGTGTAAAAAACACGTAATCTCCAGAAAAGATAAAAATGATGAAAAAAATCACGACAGTAAAACCTAAAAATAAAAATACATTCAGCAATTTATTTCTTGTGAACGACAAAATAAAATAAGGTGCGACAAACATTTCATATGTTGCAAAAGGCGAGCTCAACCTTCCTCCCACAGTGGCTAAATCCCCAAAAGATATTAAAATTAGTGATGCTAAAAAATAAATTTTATGGTAAAAAGCGAATTGTTTGTCTTCTTGAATATCAGAAAATAAATACGCACCCAAAAAAATCAACATTTGCATCAGAAGTACAGGATTGAGCAACCACTTACCTCCTGTAAATGTAGGATTCGTAAAATATCCGATGTATCGGTAAGGCACGGCCCATAAATAAAGATTCGGAATCTGGACAATGACACCTATAACAACCGTGGCACCCAGCAAAAGGAGCACATTTTTTTTGTCCAATTGCGGAAAGTAATTCTTAAATAAATAGGCAAGGATAAAAATCAGCGCTGTGATATGGAAAGTTGAAGCAAACAAAACAACCAACAGAAACTTTATGGGCTCTTTTTTCTTGATGTACTTCAATGAATACAACAAGAGGATGCTGACAAAGGAAGCGCGTATTTGTCCCATATCTCTGGCAAAAAAGAATCTTGCGTAATAATACATCAAAATCAGAGAGGGATAGGAAGTGTTCTTATATACATAGAACACAAGCATACCGATGCTGATAATTGAAAAGAAAAGCACAAACGTATAGAAGTTTAATCCCAATTTTATGAAAAGATAATTCAAGAACAAATAACCTGATTCAGCATCAATCGAGCCGTTGAATACATCTCCAATATTATTCAGTTCATCATAGAAGTTGGAATAATTGTTAAAATCATATCCGGAACGATAACGAAAACCAGCTAAAGCCGCTAAAACACTGCCATTTATAAAAACAATTTTTTTATTTTTGAATAGAATCTCAAAAGTGGACAAGAGCAGTAAAATCATAAAAATAAAAATATATACTAGCATCATTCACCCTCCAGTCTTAGATCAAAATTATTTTTATATCTGACCGGTAATTTGCTAGTTGAATTCGTTGGCTTTTATACCATTCTTTCGTTGTTGTATTTTTAAGCAAAAATATAACAATTTCATCGAATTCCATATTAGATGGAATATTGCTGATGCTGTCCGTTATGAGGATATTCTCCGATTGATCATCTGGCTGCTTATTATTTGATAATAATCCAGCTGAAATTGGCTCCGGTAAGGAAATTTCAGTAAGAATACATTTTCTGCCCTGCGGATGATTTACAGCCTGCTGGGCTGCAGCTACTCTTTCCTTTTCAGATGAAATTTGGGTCAAATCCAATACTAGATCTTTTTCGGAAAAAATGGCGTTGAATACGTCGGATACTTCTTTCTTGAATATTAACCTTATGACAGAAGCAAAAACGCCAGCCAATACAGAAACGATAGCCACGATTACGCTGATTAAAGTATAATTTGTATCTGAAACATTAACTTTTGTTGAAACCATTGCACTTTCGGCGGATTGATTAACTTCTTGCGGCTTTGTTAAAATAACGACTTGTCGGGTCTCAAAAGAAGGGATATTACCCGCTTTGACGTCTTCAAAAATAACTTGAGCGATATCCAAATTATTATTGTAATCACCCGTCCCTACCTCGATTACCAAAGCATTTGTGGTACTGTCAAATTTCACATTCAGCATATCTTCAGGCGTTGCTTTTGTAACAACAGGGGAAATAATAGCCACTTTTGACTCTAACTGCGCCAAAACCTCTTCAGACAAGAGAATTGACTTTAACAAACGAGCATTACTGTACACAGCCCCTTGTTCATTTTCAACGTAAAAGCGGAAGCTTACTGCCTTTTTATTAAGCTTTGTATAGTCTTCCACAGTCAGAATAGGTTTCACTTGCCCTGTTATAGTGCTGATTTCCTCTGTTTCTTTTATCTGGCTATCACTGTAAATCGCATAGGAAACCGCCAAACCATAGATGATCATCATCGTTACAAAAATAGTTATTATAAATCTTAGGTTATCCTTGAAGAAGGACTTCAAATCTTGAAAAGTCGGTAACTTGTTGTTCATTGTCATTCCCCCGGATTGCTGTATATTTTTTCTAACATTTCTGCGGTATTGTTCATGTCGTATGCTTCCAAATCCGCCAATGGTTTATTGCCAAATGGTGAATCTAAAATTGCCTGACTCCATACCGCCATATCATCCTGCAGATCCACAAAAACAACATTCTCAGAAAGCTTAGTATGTATCGACACTTCTGTTGACATAACAAGTTTCAGATTGGCAGCTTGAGCTTCCACTGCTACGATAGGCAGACCCTCATATAAAGACGGAAGGACAAAGACATCCATAGCGCTCATCAGTTGGGGTATATCATCTCTCTCGCCCAAAAAACGAACATTTTTTTCTATGCCCAATTCCTTGGCTAAAGCATGTATACGGGACTCCAAGCTCCCAGTTCCAATCGCTAACAAATAGGTATTCGGATTTGATTCTACGATATATTGCATCAGTTGCATCAAGAATGTATGATTCTTCTGTGTCTCAAATCGGCCTATATGCCCTATTACAAAAGCATCTGAGGGAAGCCCTAGACTCAATCGCATATCCTGCTTTGAAATCCCAGTATACCGATAAGCATCCAGGTTGATTCCATTTGGTATATTGATGAATTTCTGCTTATCCCCGTATAACCCAACCCCTGCTTCCTGAGAACAAGCCAGGAAATCAGTAGCATATGTCATCAAAAGTTTTGAGAACAACGGCCTAACCAAATTATATGGAAATTTATTCCCTTTCCCATCGGTTGTAGCATGGCTGTGGGCAATCCTTTGTTTTACGCCTGCTTTTGAAGCTAACCAAAGATTCAGACCTCCACCAAAAAAAATCTCATTATGGACAATATCAACTTGATTTTCATCAAATATTTTATTCACTGCTTTGATGTATTTTAGAATGTGCTTATTGGGGTTAGGCACGACAAAAATCTTCCCGCCCAATTCCTGAATTTCATTATGGTAAGGTTGAACACTTGCGTACTCTTCATAGATAACAAAATCAAACTGATATTTTTCCCTATCAATATTCCGATAGGCATTCATCATAAACGTTTCTGCTCCACCTTTTCCCATTCTTCCTTGAAAATGTAGGACTCGCTTAGTTTCCAATATTTCTGTCTCCATTCTGTTAAAAATTGCCTTTTAGTTTTTCAAAAAATTTCGGTGATAGATTGTTCATTAAAAACATAATATTTGATGCTGCATAATTTAAAAGGACAGACTTCGAAGAAAATAAAAATCGCATTATTTTTCTTGAAGAAGTATCGACAGAACTGTTTTCCGTTGCATAACGGACTTGTGGATGGGTCAGTATATTTTTTATATAGGTCATTTTCTCTCTACTATTCAAAGGGCAACCCTTACTGTGCAAGGGAATCATGCACGACATAGCGCCTTTCAAGAACAATGCGCTCACCCCAGCCAGATCATGCGTTGACAGAGACTGCATTTGCTCATAGAATTCGACAAATGTTTCGAATTTGTTTGGGAAGTATTTATTTGTTAAACTTTTCTTACCATCAAATGAATATTGATAAAGGATTCTTTCAGTGGTGTAGACACTATTGGCATGTTTGTAATAGGCCAGATTAAAGAGTCTGTCTTCACAGCTGCTATAATTTGGAAATTTAATACCATGTTTCCGGATGATATCCGTTCTGTAGACTTTATTCCAAATAACATACATCAATTGTTTATTCATCAAAGAATACAGATTTTTAAGAAATTCCTCATTTGTTGCATAGTGGCGTTCATCCACAATGACAGGTCTTTCAGATACCAAAGCATCACCATCCATCACCTTCATGTTGTAGGACGCTATAATCAAATCAAAGGCCCCTTGTTCCAATAATCCAGCGTATTGCTCCAAGGTGTGGCTCTCCAGCGCATCATCAGCATCCATGAAAAAAAGATATTTCCCTTTAGCTTTATCAATTCCTATATTTCTTGCATTTCCAGGGCCGTTATTTTCAATAGTAAAAACGGAAAAATTAGGATGTTCACCAATATATTCATTAACTTTTTTTTCGGTTCCATCTGTGGATCCATCATTGATGATGATAACTTCATAATTGCTGAAAGTTTGATTTGTAATACTTGCTAATGTTCTTTGTATTGTCTTTTCACAATTGTAAGCAGGAATCACAATACTGAAATAAAAACTATTATTCATACGTTTCCTTTCCGATCATTTCCATTTTTATTTACTTTTCCCTAACGGCCAAAAAGCACCGCTTCGAACTGCTTTAGGCTTAAACATTTTCATTATATCAGATTTGTAGATAAATTAAAGCATCATAAAAATCTCAAAACGGAAATGTATACGAGTATACTATACCTTTTTACATCTATTCAATAGGATTATTAGACACATCAATATATATCAAGGATGGCATTTCAGCTAATACAGTGACATCTCTGACTTGGTTATTGTTCAAATTCAGGGATTTCAATTTACTCAGAGCAGCGAGTGGACTAATATCAGTGATGTTATTGTAGCTTAAACTAAGGCTTACTAAGCTTTCCAATCCTGATAATGAAGATACGTCAGTGATGGTGTTGTTATCCAAAATAAGTGTTATCAGTGCCGTCATTCCGCTCAATGCACTGATATCGCGTATCTGATTACCGTACAAAACTAGCTTCTGCAAATGAATCAAATTTTCCAATGGCCTGATATCATTTATTTGGTTACTCATCAGATCAAGATAGGTCAATTCGTTTAATTCCCCTAGAGCGCTGATTTCACTAATCACGTTCGAACTGAGCTCTAATTGGGTTAGATGAATCAGTCCACTCAAAGCATCGATATCGGTTATTCCATTTGAGTGTAGGTCCAAAATTGTCAAATTCGTCAGTTTACGCAAAGGACTGATGTCACTGATGTTGTTCCCGCCTAAACGAAGAATATTCAAGTTGACTAAGTCTGCTAAACTACCTATATCGCTTATTTTATTGTCCCCAAGATCTAAATCCATCAGGTTTTCCAATCCCTTTAAACCATTAATCTCGCTGACCTTTGTGAAACGAATGCCCAAAACTTCAAGATCAACAAAATTTTCAATGCCATTAATATCCGTGATGTTCTCACCCGACAAGTGCAATGAGGTGATGCCCGCAAGATTTGTCTTATAAATAGGACCGTCCGGCTTTCCTATTAATAACCTCACCTGCTTTTCAAATTCTTCATTGTTAAATGCAACGGGAACGATAATGGTGCACGTTGCACGTTTATTAGTATTGGCAACTTTCACTGTAATGGTAGCAGTACCTGCGGCAACGGCTGATACTTCCCCTGAAGCAGACACGGTCGCAACACTTTCATCAGATGACGTCCAGTTTAAAACCCAATCCGTGGCATTTTCCGGCATGATTTCCCCAGTCAACACCATCTTTCTACCTATTTCAATCATGACATTTTCCTGTTCCAAACTAATTGAAGTTACCTCAACAACATTTCTTTTGTTCAGAAGTCCTGTGGCCACAAGAAGCAAAATAAAAATGCCGGTTATCAGTAGTATTTTTTTTTGAAAGCCTTTATTGTCCTTTACCATCAAAGTCTCCCTCTTCCCTTAAAAACAAAATTTCCTTATGTTTACCGAAATCAATCTAAATCAGCAACCAATTTGAATGATTTACCCTTTTCTGTAATAAGTTCTGGGAGGAAAACGATAATTTTCCGTGTACGCAGCTTCTCCCCCTACATTTTAACATGTTAAGGAATAGAAATCCCACCAAGGGGATATCAACAAGGCTGTTTCCCCCATTTTTTCGTAAATTGGACAACTAAAGCCAAATAGATCAGATGATGTACTGAATCTACATGCACCTGATCTATTTGTAATTTCTTGAAGGACCCGTCAGAATTGGACAAAAAGTCCTAAATTTGCCACGGTTCCTGTTTTGTCAATAAACAATCGAGACCTCTATTTAAAGAAACGAGCAAACCATTGTTCCAGATCATATTTGTCCAAGATTTCAGAAGGAAACTGATGTAACGGTCTATTCAGGAATGCAGGAAGTTCAGCAATAGCATCTTCTTCCAATATGAATATATTGTCCGGATGATAAAAATCCTTAGATTTGATTCCCTTGTTGTTTGTTATCAATTTTTTTGAAAAAAACAAAGCCTCCAAAGGTCTAAGCGTCAACCCTTTTTGGTTATCGGTCAAAATATCCATGATGGCTCGGCTTTTAGTAATCATGTCCACAATAGTATCATAAGATACCCTTTTTTGGTAATGTTCAGATTTATTGATTTGGCGGTCTTTATTGGCAACTATATAAAAATTGGTGATAACTCCCAACGCTCGCATCTGCGACTCCAAGGAGAGGAGTTCTTCCAAACGTCCCTTATCTTTGCCTACAAATAAAACATCATACTCAGGTTCCTTCGCTTCCTTTACTAACCCCTTCGAATAGAACTGAGTATTGTAATGTAATTGGTGCTCCCGGCAATCATTCTCATCAAAAGACCAAAATTCACATTTGCAGTCATCAAACTTATCCAAAGAAACAGAATTTGAGATGCTGTTCCAATACCAAACGATGACCCTGATTTTCTCATTCAGTCCATTGATGTATCTAACAGCTTCGGGGGTCCACTCAGCGTCCAAGAGAATGACCGTATCATAATCTGTTATATTTTTTTTCCAATCACCATACCATACCCTTGTGTACGGGTAACCTAATTTAGTGTGAAGTCGTCTCATTAAGTCAACTGGATACACTCTTTTTGGAAAATAGGTTGCGACATGATACCCCTTTCGGGCTAATTCTTTCGTGGCAAAATCATTTTCATCGATACCCACGTATAATGTTTTATCTTTGTGTAATTCTAACGAGTCCATTTTTCGAACCTTTCCTTATTGTTTTCCCAACCAACTTAACATTTATCCGCAAAATAATCTTTCCAATCAATACGCAAAACCGGCTACGCATCGATACTAGCGACAAACTGACTCAACGCTTCCTCCCAGGTCGGAATCTGGAATCCTGTTGCTTTTGCTTTTCTCAGATCCATTATCGAATGTTTAGGACGATAGGCTTTTTGTGGGTATTCCGCTGAAGTCACTGGTTTCACTTCCACGTTATGGTTCTTTAAAATTTCACGGGCGAATTCATACCAGGAGCAGCTGCCATCGTTTGATAAATGGTATACGCCATAAGCTGCATTCGTATCAAGCAGATGCAGCATGAAAGCCGCTAACGTACGAGTCCAGGTTGGGCGTCCAAACTGATCGTCAACAACAGTCAGGATGGGATGTGTTTTCCCTAAACGGAGCATCGTATACACGAAGTTATTTCCGAATTCCCCAAAAACCCACGAGGTTCGGATGATATAGAATTTGGAACAGAGGCTTCGAACCCACTGTTCTCCCTCATATTTCATACGGCCGTATTCGTTTTGTGGATTAGCCTGATCTGTTTCGGTATACTCTTTGGAATTATTCCCATCGAAAACATAGTCAGTACTGATGTACACCATAACCGCACCATTGGCTTCTGCAGCTTCCGCAACAATCTTTGTGCCAATGGCGTTCACTTTTTCGTTCAGATCTTTACCTTCGTCTTCAGCCTTGTCCACGGCTGTATAGGCTGCGCAGTGAAAGACTAGCGTTGGATTTACTTTTTGAAAAAACGCATCGACTGCTGTCTGATTTGTTATATCCATTTCTCCCGAATCAGTGGCTGTATAGTTCATACCCTTCTCATCCAACAGTTTCCGCAACTCCATACCGAGTTGCCCTTTTGAACCAGTAATTAATATAGTCATCATTGGCCGCCTTTCCAGATTAGGATAATTTCGCCTGTTCCTTCAGTGGGCGCCACCAGTCTTCATTATTCAGATACCATTCGATAGTTTCCAAAATACCTGTATCAAAAGTGTATAACGGCTTCCAACCTAGTTCTGTTTCCAACTTTGTAGGATCGATGGCATAACGTTTATCATGTCCTAAGCGATCATCTACATATGTGATTAAATCGCGGGATACGCCTAATTGTTCTATTATGATGTCCACAATTTGATTGTTTGTGCGTTCGTTGTGTCCGCCAATATTATAGACCTCACCCTTGCGTCCTTTGCGCAGAACCAAATCGATGGCTTGGCAGTGATCTTTCACATGCAACCAATCGCGGATATTTTCGCCATCTCCGTAGATTGGCAACTGTTTCTTATCCATCGCATTAGTGATCATCAATGGAATCAATTTTTCTGGAAAATGATAAGGACCATAATTGTTTGAACAACGGGTGATGTTAACGTTCATGCCATAAGTTTCATAGTAGGAGCGGACCAATAGATCAGCACCTGTTTTACTGGCTGAATAAGGGCTGTTCGGAGCCAATGGTGTTTCTTCTGTAAAGTAGCCTTCTGCTCCAAGCGAACCATACACTTCATCGGTTGAAACTTGCAAGTATTTCTCGATTCCCATTTCTTTTGCAACATTCAATAGGGCAAGCGTGCCTTGAATGTTGGTCTCCACAAATATTTCTGGATTCAAAATACTGCGGTCCACATGTGACTCCGCTGCAAAATTGACGAAATGAGTGATTCCATGCGTTTTTACTAAATGACGGACCAACTCGCGGTTATTGATGTTTCCTTGAACAAAGATATGATTTGGATTATCCTTTACATCATCCAAGTTATGGATATTCCCTGCGTAAGTCAACAAGTCCAAATTGATGACTTGATCCTCGGGGTATTTTTCTAAAATATAATGGACAAAATTACTGCCGATAAAGCCGGCACCCCCGGTAACTAATAGTTTCATATTATTTCCCCTCCCATATAAACGGATTATCACATTCACTTAACGTCGGATGCTGTTTGTCTTTCTCCGATAAAACCAACTTATTCAGCGGCATAGGCCATTGGATGCCGATTTCTGGATCATCAAAAGCAATCCCGCCATCATGTTCTTTTGAAAAATACTCATCGACTTTGTATTGCACATTGCAATTCGGTGTCAATGTGACGAAGCCATGGGCAAAGCCCTTCGGCACCAAAAGCTGACGATGATTATGTTCACTTAAAATATAGCCTTCCCATTTACCGTAGGTAGGCGATCCTATACGCATATCCACCAAGACATCATAGATGACGCCGGTCACTGCGCGGACAATTTTTGTCTGTGCTTTAGGTGTTCTCTGAAAATGCATGCCTCTCAGTACACCAGGCTCTACGGACAAGGAGTGATTATCCTGGATAAAGTCGATTGTAATGCCAGCATCAGCAAATTTCTCTTTTGTGTAGCTCTCCGTGAAGAAACCTCGGTGGTCACCATAGACAGCCATCTCGATGATTTTGACATCTTGTAAGTTTGTTGACAATACGTTCACTTTTTTCATCCCTCACATTTGGTTATACATTTGCTAAACGCAATAAATATTTCCCGTAATTATTCTTTTTCAGTGGTTGTGCCAATTCAATCAGTTGCTCTCTGGTTATGTAGCCCATTCGGTAAGAAATCTCTTCCAAGCAAGCCACCTTCAGATTTTGACGTTTCTCAATCGTTTCAATAAAAGTTGAAGCTTCAAGTAAGGACTCGTGCGTTCCGGTATCTAACCAGGCAAATCCTCGGCCCATGATTTCTACTTCCAGCTCACCTTTTTCCAGATAAGCTTTATTTATGTCCGTGATTTCCAATTCGCCGCGCGGTGAGGGTTTAATATTTTTTGCAATCTCAACCACTTTATTATCATAAAAATAAAGACCTGTTACAGCATAGTTACTTTTTGGGAATTCCGGTTTCTCTTCGATAGAAATGGCTTGCTGATTTTCATCAAACTCGACAACACCAAAACGTTCTGGGTCTTGCACATGATATCCGAAGACTGTCGCTCCTTTTTCTTTTGAAGCTGCTCGTTGCAGCATTTTAGATAAGCCGCTGCCATAGTAGATATTATCACCCAGAATTAAGCACACAGAATCATCTCCGATAAATTCTTCACCGATTATAAATGCCTGCGCAAGCCCGTCCGGACTTTCTTGAACTTTATATTCTATATGGATCCCCAAATCAGACCCGTCTCCGAATAATTGCTCGAATCTAGGCGTATCCGTTGGAGTGGAAATAATCAGAATTTCTCTGATTCCAGCCAGCATTAAGGTTGACATAGGGTAATAAATCATCGGTTTATCGTATATCGGCATCAATTGTTTCGAAACGGATTTAGTCAATGGGTACAATCGCGTACCACTCCCACCCGCTAATATGATTCCCTTCATTTTTTCAGCTCCTTACTTAGTGCGATTATGTAATCGTGCATTTTTTTGGCAGTTTCCGGTTTTTTCAGACCAAATTCAATATTCGCAATCAACAAGCCATATTTATCGCCTACATCATACCTTTTGCCTGTGTATTCAAAAGCGGTTAAGGGATGGATTTGATTCAAGGCTTCGATAGCATCAGTCAATTGTACTTCATTTCCGGAATCCGGTTTTTGACTCCTTAATACATCGAAAATCTCCGGTGTCAGCAGATATCTGCCGATAATGGCTAAATTACTCGGTGCGTCTTCCAAATTCGGCTTTTCTATGAAATGATCTACACTGTATACGTGCTCCGATACTTGATCCTGAATATCAATGATACCGTATCTGTTCACCAAGTTGTTCGGTATCCGCATAGTAGCGACAACTCCGCCTTCAGTCTTTTCGTAAGTGTCCATCAAAAGCTTCGTCAACGGGATATCATTCGGCATTATGTCATCTCCCAATAAGACAACAAAAGGTTCATCCCCTACAAACGGCGCAGCCTGCAGTATCGCATCCCCTAGACCTTTTGGATAAGGCTGACGAACATAATGAATACTCGGAATATTCGTCTTCTGGAGGATAGTTAACATTTCGTTTTTCCCATTTTTCCTTAAGTTCTCCTCAAGAGTGAAATTCACATCAAAATGATCTTCGATTGAACTTTTCCCTTTACCCGAAACAATGATTATTTCTTCGATACCTGATGCAATTGCTTCTTCAACAACATACTGGATGGATGGTGTATCCACAATCGGCATCATCTCTTTTGCCATTGCTTTCGTTGCGGGTAAAAACCGTGTTCCTAAGCCCGCAGCCGGAATGACCGCTTTTCTTATTTTCTGCATACTGAACCCACTTTCTAATCATGTCTTTGCCATTATAACAAAAAAACCATATCAATGAGAAGGGATAATGGAAGTTATTGTCGAAGTTTCAAATAACGGACTAAAGTACAAGAGAGCTGAAGAGAATATAATCATCTCTTCAGCTCCCAATGCGTTTGGCTGTTTTATTTTTCATATCCATTCGGGTTATTTTTTTGCCATTTCCACGAATCACGGCACATGTCACCCAATGTCTTTTGAGCTATCCATCCCAGTTCTTCTTTCGCC
>ERZ1023652.179-NODE-179-length-14491-cov-4.926692_pt1:0-7500 | contig 14491 bp, 11 predicted proteins | sample MGYA00520879_ERZ1023652 | MGnify/ENA primary metagenome ERZ1023652 (study PRJEB33180, sample SAMEA4044469) | wastewater metagenome | place: Denmark | collected 2016-04-02 | study: EMG produced TPA metagenomics assembly of the PRJEB13832 data set (Local...
GCAATTGCAACACCAACTGCACAAGCAGCAGTACAAAATACTAAAGAAATACCAGTTGTATTCTCAGCAGTAACAGATCCTAAAACAGCAGGATTATTAAATCCAAATGTAACGGGAGTAAGTGATGCAGTAGATATTAAACAACAATTACAATTATTAATAAAAGTAAATCCAAAAGTAAAAAATGTAGGTGTTCTATTTAATTCAGCAGAACAAAATTCAAAAGTACAAGTTGAACAATTAAAAGCAGCAGCAAAAGAATTAGGATTAACAGTAGTTGAAAAAGGTGTAACACAAGTTAGTGAGATGCCACAAGCGATTGATAGTTTAATGAAAGATTCGGATGCAATCTATTTACCAACAGATAATTTAGTAGCATCAACAATAAAATTAATTGCTGATAAAACAAATACAGCTAAGAAAATATTATTTTCTGCTGAACCAGGAATGGTTGAAGGTGGAGCATTAATAACACAAGGTGTAGATTATTATGAAATAGGAAAAGCAGCAGGGAAATTAGCTATTGAAATACTTAAAAATGGTAAAAAACCAGCTGATTTACCATTCCAAACTGTTCCATTAACTGATATAGTTATTAATCAAAAAACATTAGGAATTTTAGGAATAACAATACCTGAAGATATTAAATCAAAAGCAAGAATGGTTGGAAAATAAGAATAGACAATAAAATAAAACTTGAGATAAAGTAAAGTCTCAAGTTTTATTTATTACTAGAAATTAAATTATTAAAGTAGGAAGTAAAAGAGGTAGGAGAGAAGATGAATGAGTTTATAATTTTTTTACAAGGATTACCAAGTGCATTTGAAATGGCATTTATATATTCAATAATGGTTATGGGAGTATACATAACATATAAAATACTAGATTTTCCTGACTTATCTGTTGATGGGACATTTCCATTAGGAGGATTTGTATTTGCAGCATTTGCACTTTCGCCGAATGGATTTTTTGGAATAACAAGTCCTATTGTAGGATTAATACTTTCTGCATTGGCAGGGGCATTAGCAGGATATGCAACAGGGTATTTACATGTTGAGAAAAAGATAGATAAGTTATTGTCAGGTATCTTAGTAATGACAGCACTTTATAGTATCAACTCAAGGGTTGTAGGGTCACCAAATGTTTTTATAACACCTGAAAGAAGTATATATGAAGTTGTAACATACGAGAAACATTTTCTAATATTCGCTTTATTTTCTATTGTTTTGTTAGGAATAAAAATGTTCTATGACTATAAAATAAAAGAAAACAAATATGTTATAAGAAGTATAAGTATTTATATTATAATTTTATTATCATTATTATGGTATACAATGGGAACTAAAAATATGAAATTATTAACAACTGTATTATTAGTATTTGTAATAAAAATGATAATAGATTACGTATTAACATCAAAGTTTGGTTTTGCACTAAGAGCATTAGGTGATAATGAGAATCTTGTAGTAGGACTAGGTGTAAATGAGAAAAAACTTAAAATATATGGACTTATGATATCAAACTCACTAGTTGCGTTATCTGGAGCATTATTTGCACAATATATAAAAGTTGCAGATATATTAGGCGGAGTTGGAACAATCGTTGTAGGACTGGCCTCAATAATATTTGGTTTAGGAATATTAAAAAAATCAAAAACAATAAACGATCTATCAATTGTAATAGTGGGAACAATAATGTATTATTCAATAATCCATTTAGCACTTGAATCAAATAATTGGTCTAAAATATTATATAAATCACTGAATTTCAGTGATAATACGATAGGTTTATTAGAAATAAAACCAACTGATTTAAAAGTTATAACAGCAATCATACTTGTTCTTGTAATGGGAATTGGGTTATATAAGAAACTAAGACAGGGAAAGAGAGGTAAATAATGTTAGAAATTAAAAATGCACATAAGACTTTCTTTACTGATTTAGGAGAAGCAAGAGAAATCTTTAAGGGACTTAATTTTAAAGCCGAAAATGGAGATTTTGTAACAATTATAGGAAGTAATGGAGCCGGAAAATCAACACTTCTTAACCTCGTAAATGGAAGTATCATTCCAGATGAAGGAACTATAATGCTAAATTCTGATACAGAGATAACTAAAATAGACAGACATAGAAGGGCACAATGGATATCTCAAGTATACCAGAATCCATCACAAGGAACTGCGCCATCAATGACCGTTCTAGAAAATTTATCAATGGCAAAAAATAAAGGAAAAAAATTCGATCTTACATTTGGATTGGATACTAAAAATATAGATTTTTACAAAGAGCAACTAGCAACATTAGGACTAGGATTAGAAAATCATTTACAAACAAAAGTAGGAATGCTATCAGGTGGGCAAAGACAATGTCTTTCATTAATAATGTCGACATTAAATCATCCAGATATTCTATTGTTAGATGAACATACTGCGGCATTAGATCCACAAACATCAAAAATTATTATGGAAAAAACAGAGGAAATTATTAGAAAAAATAATATAATTAGTTTAATGATAACTCATAATATGCAAGATGCAATAGATTACGGAAATAGACTTATTATGTTACATAAAGGTGAAATAATATTTGATTTTAAAGGTGAAGAGAAGAAACAGTTAACAGTTAAGAAGCTACTGGAAATGTTTAATCAGAAAGATGCACAACTATCAGATAAAGACTTATTTTAAAACCAAACTCCATAGAAATATGGAGTTTTTATTTGCTTTTTTATATTTATGTTATTTCAAATATGTCAGAAAAATGCTATAATACTCATATTATTAATAAATTTACGGAGGATAGGTAATATGAATATAAACAAAAAAGTACTTGAAATAGAAGTATCAGATATAAGAAAAATAGCAGAAAGTCTATCAGGACGAAACGATGTAATAAATATGACAATAGGAGAGCCTGACTTAGATATACCAAATGAAATAAAAGAATCATTAGCTCATCATGCATTAAATACACGTATAAAATATGCACCACTTGGAGGACTTCTAGATCTTAGAGAAGCAATAACTGATTACTACAATAGAACATTTGAAAGTAATTATGCACCAGATGAAGTTATTGTCACTGTTGGCTCTACAGAAGCACTATCGAGTATAATAAAAACACTAATTGTTGATGGTGATGAAGTTATTATACCAAAACCTGCATATGTTGGATATGAACCATTGATTCATTTATCAGGAGGGAAAAGTATATTTGTTGATACAGAAGAAGATGGATTTATATTAACAAGAGAAAAATTAGAAAAATCAGTAACTGAGAAGACTAAAATGATAATACTGACATATCCAAATAATCCATCAGGAGTTGTTATGCCGCTCGATGAGATGAAGAGAATAGTAGAATTTATAAAAGAGAAAAATATATATTTGCTAAGTGATGAAATATATAGTTCTATTAATTTTGACGGGTATAATTCATTTGCAAGTTTTACAGAAATAAAAGAGAAACTTATTGTAATAAATGGATTTTCAAAATCACACTCTATGACAGGTTATAGAGTAGGATATTTATTAGCTGAAAAAGAGTTAAGAAAGCATATTTTAAAGGTGAGTCAGTATACAGTCACATCACCAGCTACATTATCTCAATATGCAGCGATTGAAGCATTAAAATCATGTTCTGATAGAAGTGAAGTTGCCGAAGTATACAAAAAGAGAGCATTACTTTTTATAGAAGGATTAGAAAAAATAGGGTTTAAGGTAGTGAAATCAAATGGAGCATTTTATATATTTGCAAACTACAGTAAATTCAGTAGTAAAAATTCATATGATTTTGTTATGGAATTGATTGAGAATGCTAAAGTAGCAGCAATACCAGGATCAGCATTTCATGTAGAAGGATATATAAGATTCTCTTTAGTCCATGATATAGAAATTCTAGAAGATGCAATAAATAGACTAGAAAAATATTTAGTAAAATAGATTTTTAAAAGGAGTAATGTTTTGAGAAAAGGTGAGAAACTAGAAATTATAATTGAAGGAATTGATTATCCAAATAAACCTTATGGTTTCTATAATGAAAAGAAAGTTTTTCCACAAGGAAATGCTATAATAGGTCAAAAAGTAGCGGGTTTTGTTACTAAAATGAGAAAAGATAAAATTGAGATAAAGCGACTTGAGATAATTGAGAGAGCAAGTAATGAGATTAATCCAAAGTGTCAATACTTCAATCTATGTGGCGGATGTACATATCAAAATTTGTCATACTCTGATCAATTGGAATTAAAAGTGTCGCAAGTGCAAAAGTTATTGGAAAATAATATAAAAAGTGAGTATGTGCTAGAAAAGACTGTAGAAAGCCCAACAGAGTTTGAATATAGGAATAAGATGGAATTTACATTTGGTAATTCTGAGAAAGATGGACCGTTAACATTAGGGCTACACAAAAAGGGAAGTTTCTTTGATATTATTAATGTAAATGAGTGCCTATTAATGGATGAAGACTTCAGAAAAATATTAGACTTTTCTGTTAAATACTTTGAAGAGAAAGGATTGCCATTCTACCATAAAGTATCACATGAAGGATACTTAAGATATCTTGTTATTAGAAAAGGTGATAAAACGAAAGAATTACTTGTAAATTTAATTACATCATCACAGTTGACGTTTGATACGAGTGAATGGTTAGAATCGATTCTAGGGTTAAATTTGAGCTCTAAAATAGCTGGTGTATTACACACGCTAAATGATAATATTTCAGACACAGTTAATTCTGAGGAAGAAACAATTCTATATGGTAGTAGAGATATAAATGAAAAGATATTTGATTTAAATTTCAGAATAAGTCCATATTCATTTTTCCAAACAAACTCACTAGGTGTAGAAAAGCTATATGAGAAGGTATTAGACTACGTGAATCAAGCTAATCCTGAAAATAAAGTTGTATTTGATCTTTTTAGTGGGACTGGAACTATAGGACAAGTTGTTTCAAAAATGACAAATGCATCAAAAGTATATGGAATAGAAATTGTTGAAGAAGCTGTAAATAAAGCAAACGAGAATGCTAGACTGAATGGTCTTAATAATTGCGAATTTATTGCAGGAGACGTTTTTGCAAAGCTAGATGAGTTTGATAAACAAGGAATTGAACCAGACATAATAATTCTAGACCCACCACGAGCAGGTGTAAGAGAAAAGGCAATTACAAAAATATTGAAGTACAATGTTAAAAATATAGTTTATGTTTCTTGCAATCCTAAGAGTTTAGTACAAGACTTACGATTACTTGAAATAAATGGATATGTAGCAGAGAAAGTATGTTGTGTTGATATGTTTCCACAGACGCCGCATGTAGAGACGGTAGTCTTGATGTCACGAAAAGATAAATAATAGGCCCCAAAAGGCCTGAAATCAGAGGTTTCCAGACTTTCGGCAATGATCGCCGATTGCTGGAAACCGTTCTTTTTGTCTTACATAAATAGTATAGGTGTTAATAGAATTGTTAGGTTGGGGCTATAGAACTGCTTTTCGCTCTGCGAGTGTACAGAACTGCTGTTTTTATATAGGGTTGAGGCTGTAGAACTGTTGTTACAATTTGAAGGCGGTAGCCCTGTTTTGGAACTACCGCCTCGTTGTTTTATCTTGAAAAATCTTCTCTACTAATGTGTTGCTGGAGGATTTTTTCCATGCGCTTGACCATGTAATTTAATGAAGACTGTGGCTTGCCAATGATGGTTGCGATGGTACGCTGTGACTTTCCGTCATAAAGCATTTCAAAGATTGTTGCTAACTCAGGCGCCTGGCTGTGTAGCTTTTCAAGAAGGTCTTCAAAGAGCATTGCAGTTAGGATTGCCTCGCACTGATTCGCGTCGGGGTCCTCGAATTCAAGCTCTGTTTCTTCAAAGAACGACTCAAGCGAAAGCGGAGCTCCGTCCTTCATCTTTTCGCAGGACTTACAGTCCAGTTCGCAACGTTTGAGCTTACCTTTACCATCGCTAACCGTGCAGCGGCGGCTACGTTCTTCACGCTTCATTTCTGCCCACAGGGGTTGCATGAACGCCTCATACTGCTCTTTTGTTGCCGGAACCATGATTGCGGACACAATTTTGTTTCCGATTTTTGCTGGTACTACTTGCGAGCTATCCAAGTTGAAATCTTTGATAGTCTCTTTGGTGACTTCCATTGGGATGAAGTACTTCTGATTGTCTGAATTTGTCATAATATGAGCCCTCCTTCGGCTTGAAAGCGAAGCGAGAGCTCACATGACGTGCACCAGCCAAAAAAGGCATAGTCGACCGTCCGAATGGGATTACTCCCGCTTCAGAATTGGCGACCAGCTATTCCAGTAGGCTGGCTGCAGTTATTCAGTTGTTCACCCGATAGGTCTGGAATCATCCTTGATCAGGGGATGCCCTATGGGGTGATGAGTCACGGTGTTATAGAAAATGAAGAATGACTACGACTAAGCGATTTTGTAGCTAGGTTTTATCATTTAGTTCTTCTTTCCTCTCCCTGCACAGATCGAAAATTTTATTTGATCAACGAAAGATTGGTGTTCGCCAACTTATGATTGAAATATCCATTAAATGTGGTATAATATATCAATCTGGCATTGACTTCTTTTTATCGCAGTAGTAAAATAAACATATGAATAGCTGTTCAAGTATTCAATTGAATTAATATCGGAGGTGATAATGTGGCAAGAAAAATTCAACCAGCTGAAAGATGCGACTGTGATGTTATACATGAGGATACTGTTAATCAAATTCGAGAAAAAATGCCTCAAGAAGAAACTCTATATGATCTTGCGGAGCTATTTAAGGTCTTTGGGGATTCAACAAGAATTAAGATACTCTGGGCGTTAGATGAAGCAGAGATGTGCGTTTGCGATATTGCATTCTTATTAAATATGACCCAATCAGCAATTTCACATCAGCTAAGAGTCTTAAAGCAGGCTGAACTAGTAAAGAGCAGAAGAGAAGGAAAGATTGTATTCTACTCCCTTGAAGATGAACATGTAAAGCAAATATTTGACCAGGGTTTAATTCATATTTCAGAAGAAAATAAGTAAAGGAGGGTCAGTAATGTTAAAGAAGGAAGTAATTTTAGAAGGTTTAGATTGTGCAAATTGTGCAGCTAAAATTGAAGATGAGGTTAATGAATTAAATGGAATCAAAGCCTATATGAACTTCATGAACAAGACATTGACTTTAGAAACTGAATCAGAGCAAGAGTATAAGAATACACTACGGCAAGTTGAAACCATAGTTCACAAGCACGAACCGGATGTGGTAGTGAAAGAAAAATCCGTTAACAAGAGCAATAAAAAAGTATTAATACTTGAAGGACTTGATTGTGCGAATTGTGCTGCAAAGATTGAAGCTCAAACACAAAGCCTTGAAGGAGTAAATAGTGCGACCGTTGATTTTGTATCTAAGAAGCTGACAATTGAAGCGGTCGATAAAAAGGAATTTGGTAAAATTCTTGGAGAAGTAACATCCATTGTAAATAAACTTGAGCCGGATGTTAAAATAGTTGATGCA
>ERZ1023652.179-NODE-179-length-14491-cov-4.926692_pt1:12500-14491 | contig 14491 bp, 11 predicted proteins | sample MGYA00520879_ERZ1023652 | MGnify/ENA primary metagenome ERZ1023652 (study PRJEB33180, sample SAMEA4044469) | wastewater metagenome | place: Denmark | collected 2016-04-02 | study: EMG produced TPA metagenomics assembly of the PRJEB13832 data set (Local...
AGAACAAAACGTTACAAGATAATTTTGAACTGGCGGAAAACAAGAAACTCCTTAAAGAAATAGGAAGGTTGTCTTATGCAGCAAAACGTAGTTCAAATTGGTCAAATAAAGTAGAAAAAAGTAAATATGGAACAACAAATTCTGGCTCAAAACTGGATAAGGGCTATGTTGGACATAAAGCTGCAAAAGCGATGAAACGTGCCAAAAATATTGAGTCAAGACATCAGGAAGCTGTTTCACAAAAATCAGAGCTGCTCCACAACATCGAACAATATGACGACTTAAAAATTTCGCCACTTGAATTTCACAAAGAGTGCCTAATAGAAGCGAATGATTTATCATTGTCTTATGGAGATAAAGAAGTATGCAGTAATCTTAATTTCAGAATCAATATTGGTGATAGAGTTGCCATTATCGGAAAAAATGGGAGTGGTAAGTCTAGTATCCTAAAATTGATTAATGGAGATGATATTAAATTTACCGGAAATTTTATTTTAGCAAGTGGACTAAAAATTTCTTATATTTCGCAAGATACTTCATATTTAAAAGGTAATCTATCTGAGTTTGCCTATAATAATAAGATTGACGAAACTTTATTTAAAACGATTCTTCGTAAACTGGATTTTAATAGAGAACAGTTTGATAAGAACGTGGAGGATTTTAGTGCTGGTCAGAAAAAGAAAGTACTAATTGCTAAAAGCCTGTGTGAAAGTGCACATTTGTATATATGGGATGAGCCATTGAACTATATTGATATTTTTTCACGTATCCAAATTGAAAAAATGATTTTAGAATATTGTCCTACACTATTGTTTGTGGAGCATGATGATGCTTTTTGCAATAATATTTGTACGAAAAATATCAATTTATGTCTATAGAGATTTTGAGTTGCCACAATAACTAAAAGATATTTAGATGAAAGGGTGAAGAAATGTTAAAACAAAAAGAATTAATTGCAAATGTTAAGAATCTTACTGAGTCAGATGAACGAATTACAGCTTGTATGATGTATGGATCGTTTACCAAAGGAGAAGGTGACCAATACTCGGATATAGAGTTCTATATATTTTTGAAAGATAGTATAACCTCGAACTTTGATTCATCCAACTGGTTGTTTGACGTAGCTCCATACTTGATGCTTTATAAAAACGAGTACGGAACAGAGGTAGTTATTTTTGATAATCTTATACGTGGGGAATTTCATTTCCTTTCTGAAAAAGATATGAACATAATCCCCTCGTTTAAAGATTCAGGTTATATTCCTGATATGAAGGATATGCTTATTTACGATGAAACAGGGCAATTAGAAAATTATTTATTAGAGATAAGTGGTGCAAGACCAAATAGACTTACTGAAGAAAATGCTAATTTCTTGTTGTGTGATTTCTCTAATCTATGGTTGATGGGAATCAATGTTCTAAAAAGAGGAGAATATGCTCGTTCTTTAGAACTCTTATCACAGCTTCAAAAAAATATACTACAACTTATACGTATGGTAGAAAAAAATGCGGATAATTGGCTAAATATGAGTAAGAACCTTGAAAAAGAAATTAGCCTTGAAAATTATAAAAAGTTTGCAAAGACCACTGCTCGATTAGATAAGGTAGAATTATTTGAAGCCTATAAAAATTCCTTACTGTTAGTTATAGATTTGCGAAGTCACCTTCTTGAACAATACAACTTAAAAGTTACACATGATATTTTAGAAAGATTGTTGAATTACATTAGTGAATAGAAGAGTAACGTTATTTAGAGCATTGGTTACTAAGAATTAACAGTATACCTCGGTTTTCAAAAAACAGCGAAGTCTATGGATATGTTCCCACATACGCAAGCCCTCAGTGGATATCTTCCCTCAAAGACAATAATGTTCAAGTGACTAATTTTTGACAGCTATCCCCTCATCTCAAAACATGTAGAGACGGTAGTCTTGATGTCACGAAAAGATAAATAATAGGCCCCAAAAGGCCTGAAATCAGAGGTTTCCAGAC
>ERZ1023652.184-NODE-184-length-14322-cov-6.063191_pt1 | contig 14322 bp, 9 predicted proteins | sample MGYA00520879_ERZ1023652 | MGnify/ENA primary metagenome ERZ1023652 (study PRJEB33180, sample SAMEA4044469) | wastewater metagenome | place: Denmark | collected 2016-04-02 | study: EMG produced TPA metagenomics assembly of the PRJEB13832 data set (Local surveillance...
GTTTCGTAGATCTGGTAGAGCATGGGGAGAAACTCCGTTATGTTGCAGTGCAATATAACAGCAACTGGTTACGGATGTCTGGAGTGGAACCACCAATGTGAGGTCGCCTTGGTGACAGTTTGGTGACGTGAGTTCGGATGCGTCTTGGAACTCAAAATGCTATAGATAACATAGCTTATTGCGCAATACCATAAAGGGCTACAGATGGTTTTGGCGCTTAATTTTCATTCGCGAGGCCTGCTGGCAATGGGGCGCAGTGCCTGGAAAGTGTTCATGGTCTCTCGGCCTCCGGGAGATCGTCAACACGTTCTTGGAGCGGTCCCGTGCTTATGACCCACCCGTGGCTCAACTGTTGCCGTTTTCCTGCAGCCACGCCTCAAACGCTTCCCGTGCCACGTTGCGCAGGGCCGGGCGGAACGCGGCATTGTTATGGAGATACAGGCAATGGCGTATCACGGTGTAGGGGTTGAAACTGCCCTGGGGGTTTTGCTCCTCAAAATGCAGTTTGTAGCGCTTGACCACGCCAATGGTTTCGCGCAGCAGCGCATTGAAGCGGGCGCGTGTCATGCCGGGCGACCAGCCCTGGATGTCGTCCACAAAGCTGTCCACCTTGGAGGGCTCGAATTCAAAATCCTTGAAGAAGTGGGTGGCAATCTTGAGGAATGTGAAGGCGTTGAGCTCGCTACTCGGGGTGGACGCTTTGTCCGCCACCTGTGCGTCGGCTTCCGGCACGGTCTCTGCGGTTTCGTCGGGGGCCTGCAGCAACTCGGCCGCGGTGGCGTCCCGGATCTGGCGAAACTCGCGGTCGGCCAGTTCGAACAGTGCCGACAACACATTGATACGGCGCTTGAGCTGGCCGGGAATCGACTTTTTGTACTTGATCTTGTGGTCCAGCACGCTCCACGAATCCTGGATGATGGTGCGCACCTGCAGCTCAAAAGAATGGCCCGCGCACGCAGCATGCTCGGGCAATGCCCGCTGCGTGGCATTGAGCCTCAAGTCCAGGTGCAGACCTTTGTAGCCAAATGAGGCCTCGGTTCCCTCGACGGCGGCCACCTTGTCGGTGACTTCCATCACCTCAAAATGCGTTCGCACCAGTTGGGCCACCTTTTCGAGCTCGTCTTCATACAGGCAGACCACGCGCACACCGATCAGGTCGCTGATGTAAGGGGCAATTTCATAGGGCTGGTTGGACTCTTCCAGCGCCGGCCTGTACTTGCGGGTGAATTTTTGGATGCACTCGCTCTCGTCCTTCACGCGGCCTTCCACCTTGGCTACATCCACCTGCCCAGAAGCGGAGAGCAACGCAGTGATCAGCGTGACGAAGGAGGCGCAGGCCTCCTGCAGGCGCTGCAGGTTTTGCTCGTGGAAGGCATGGAAACGGGCTTCCTCCCGTTCAAAATCAAGCGATGGCATAGGGGTTGTCTTGAAAATGCACCTGTTGGCTGGATCGTAAGGCCTGCGATGCCCCGTACTGCCTGCGTGGGTCTGCGAATACGCACAAATACCGGGGCAGGGTTTGGGAACTTGCCCATAATGGCAACAGACTGTGTCTGCGCTCACGCACTGCACGTTGTTGCAGACACCACTTCACCTACGACAACCATCCAACCCACTTGATCCATGAGCCAAGCCCGCCAGCACGAAGCGCTGACCGCCAAGGAAAACCGTTGGGGCCTGCTTGTGCTGACGGGGCCGGTACTCACGGTTTTCTTGCTGGGGCTGACGTTCATGTACTGGCAGGCTGCACAGCGGGAAGCTGACGCCAAAAGGCACCAGGCCTTTGCCGTCTCGGTGGAGCGCATTGTTTCCAGCCTCAAAGACCGCATGGCCACCTACGAACTGGTGCTGCTCGGCGTGAAGGGCTACTACGACGGCTCCGACAGCATTGATCGCGACGAGTTTGAGGCCTATGTGCAGGCGCTGCGCCTGCCGGAAACCCGGCCCGGGCTGCAGGGCGTGGCCTATGTGCTGAATTTGCCGGCAGACGAGTTGGACGCCCATGTGGAGCAGATGCGCAACAAAGGCCTCCTGTCTTACAACGTGCACCCGCAGGTCGCGCAATCGCACCACACCCCTATCACCCACATCGAGCCCCAGTCCAGCGACAACCTCAAGGCGCTGGGGTTCGATGTTTCCACCATTGCCACCGCCCGCGAGGCGCTGGACCGCGCGCGCGACACCGGCGAACTGGCCCTGACCTCCAGGCTCAGGCTGCAGCAGGACGTGGGGCGTGATGCCGTGACCGGGCTGGTCATGTACCTGCCGCTTTATCGCAAGGATGCCGACCTCGGCTCGGTGGAGGGCCGCCAGCGGGGCATTGTGGGCTGGGTTTCGGCATCCTTTCGCATGAACGATCTGCTGCAGGGAATGGCCCGGCAACTTTATTCCGATATCGACTTGGTCGTTTATGACGGCGACCCGCAATCCGCCGAGAGCCTGCTGTATGGCGACGCAAACCTTGCTGCAGCCGCGCAAGGCGCAGCACCGGGTTTGCGCGCCACGCAGCAAATAGCGCTGGGCGGGCGCACCTGGACGCTGGTGATGCAGCCGCTGCCGGCTTTCGAGCAGCGCTTCAAGGACCGCGATGACGTCCTGCTGGCCGCGATGGGCGTGGCCCTGGGCCTGATGGCGGGTGTGCTGACCTGGGTGATGGCCACGGGACGTGACCGCGCCTTGGGGCTGGCCCGCCGCATGACGCAGGCGCTGCGCAGCACCCGGGACGACCTGGAAAGCACCCTCAACGCCATTCCCGACCTGTTGTTCGAGGTCGACCTGGAGGGGCGCATCCACCATTACCGCTCCGCGCGCTCCACGCTGCTGGCCGCGCCTCCCGAGATGTTTCTGGGCCGGCTGATGGACGAATTGGTGCCGCCCGAGGCCTCTGCGGGCTGGCATGCCGCGCTGCAGGCCGCCCACGACACAGGTTATTCAATGGGCCACCAATACCGACTGGAACTGGCGCAACAGACGCATTGGTTCGAGTTGTCCATCGCGCGCAAGGAAAGCGCAACGCCCGGGCAGGTTCCCCGTTTCATTGCCTTGTCGCGAGACATCACCGAACGCAAGCTGGCCGAAGCCCGCACGCACCAGCTGGCCTACTTTGACGGGCTGACCAGCCTGCCCAACCGACGCATGCTGCTGGACCGCCTGGACCATGCCCTGGCCTCGGCGCGCAAGTCGGGGCAGGTGGGGGCGTTGTTGTTCATCGATCTGGACGATTTCAAGCAGATCAACGACGCCCGCGGGCATTCGCTGGGAGACGAACTTCTCAAGCAGGTGGCACAGCGCCTCACGCAGCTACAGCGCCCCGGCGACACCGTCGCGCGCATCGGGGGGGACGAGTTTGTGATGCTGATCAACGACATTGCCACCGACATGGAATCGGGCGGGCGCAGCGCGCTGCTGGCGGCCGAGGCCGTGCGGGCGACCCTGGAGGCGCCCTACACCATCGACACCCATCTTTACAGCAGCACGGGCAGCATCGGCATCACCCTTTTCCCCAAGCACAGCGAAGAGGTCGAAGACCTGCTGCGCGAGGCCGACACCGCCATGTACCGCGCCAAAGACCTGGGATGCAACCGCATCCGTTTTTACGAAGCCGACATGCAGGCCGACGTGCAAGAACGCCTGGCGCTGGAACAAGACCTCAAAAAAGCCAGCGCAGAGGGCCAGCTGACTGCGTTCGTGCAGTCGCAGGTGGATGCCTCCGGCACCGTGATCGGTGGCGAGCTGCTCATGCGCTGGAACCACCCGGTGCGCGGCAACGTGCCCCCCAGCCGTTTCATTCCGGTGGCGGAATCCTCAGGTCTGATCCTGCGCATGGGCGACCGGATGATCCTGCAGGCCTGCGAGACACTGGCCCGATTGCACGCGGCAGGGCAGGAGCTTTTGATATCCGTGAACGTGAGCGAGCGCCAGTTTCGCCAGGACGACTTTGTCGAACGCGTGCTCGGCATGCTTGCCCAGACCGGCGCCCCGGCAGCGCTGCTGATCCTGGAGGTCACCGAAAGCCTGCTGATCGAACACCTCGACGACACCATTGCCCGCATGAGCGACCTTGTGCGTCACGGTGTGCGTTTCTCGATTGACGACTTTGGCACGGGTTATTCCAGCCTGGCCTACCTCAAGCGACTGCCCCTGTACGAGTTGAAGATCGACAAGAGCTTTGTGCAGGACACGCCCGACGACCCCAACGACACCGCCATCGTGCAGTCCATCATTTCGGTGGCCAGGCACCTCAAGCTTCGCGTGGTGGCCGAGGGCGTCGAAACCCGCGCCCAGGCCGATTTTCTGGTGGCCAGCCAGTGCGACTGCCTGCAGGGCTATCTGTTTTCCAGGCCCGAGCCGCTGCAAGGGTGGCTCACGCGCCAGCTGGGCGGGGGCTGAAAGGGCTGAAGGCGCGGCGCGGTCGCGCCATGCCCGGGGTTCCTCAACGTTGCGCCTGGGCGGCCCTGCAACGCTGAAAACTGTCGTTCAGGCGCGTGCAGGGCAAGTCACCCAACGGCAAAGCGCAGCGATCGGCTGGATGGCGAAGCTCAAGCGCAGACCTGCTTCAGGCCTCGACCGGGCTGGCGTGCGCCAGGGCCATCACTTCGTGCGGCGGCAGGCCTTTGAGGCGATGGTCGCTCCACACCTGGCGCCAGCGGCGTGAGCCTGCCAGTCCATGGCGCAAGCCCAGCATGTGCCGCGCGATGCTGGCCCAGGGCGTGCCATGTGCTGCGGCCTCGCGCGCCATGTAGTCCACCATGGCGGCTTCCACATCCTCGCGGGTGAGCGTGCTTTCAGCGGCGCCGTAATACAGGGCGTCCCAGCGCGCCAGCCACCAGGGGTTGTGATAGGCCTCGCGGCCTACCATCACGCCATCCACCTGGGACAGCTGCTCTTGCACGGCGGCATCGGTGTTCAGGCCGCCGTTGATGGCAAAGGTCAGGTGCGGAAAATCGGCCTTGAGCTGGCGCACCACGTCGTAGCGCAGCGGGGGCACTTCGCGGTTTTCCTTGGGCGACAGGCCCTTGAGCCAGGCATTGCGCGCATGCACGATGAACACCGTGCAACCCGCAGCGGCCACGGTGCCCACAAAGTCGCGCACAAAGGCGTAGCTCTCGTCCTTGTCGATGCCAATGCGGTGCTTGACCGTGACGGGCACCTGCACCACGTCCACCATGGCTTTGACGCAGTCGGCCACCAGCTGGGGCTCGTTCATGAGGCAGGCGCCAAAGGCACCGCGCTGCACCCGCTCGCTGGGGCAACCGCAGTTGAGGTTGATTTCGTCATAGCCCCATTGCTCGCCCAGCCGCGCGCAGTGCGCCAGATCGGCCGGCTCGCTGCCGCCCAGCTGCAGGGCCACGGGGTGCTCTTCGGCGTTGAAGCGCAGGTGGCGCGGCACATCGCCATGCACCAGCGCACCCGTGGTCACCATCTCGGTGTACAGCAGGGTGTGTCGGCTCAGCAGCCGGTGCAGGTAGCGGCAATGGCGGTCGGTCCAGTCCATCATCGGGGCGACAGACATGCGCCAGGGGCTCAGGGTGGGTTCCACAGACAATTGAGAAGGCAGGAAAAGACGGGTGGGGGCTGCCGCTGCTGCTCAGAAGGCAAGGCGCCTTTGCACAGCGGCCGACGAAAAGCGGCGATTATCCCACCAGCGCCGAACGGACACTGGCAAGTGGTTATATGCAAAAAGTGCCTCTGGCGCTTGTCTGTAAAGCGCTGACAGCTATCAAAAACAAAGCATTCTGGTTTTTCCGGGATAACGCCGTGCAGCACCGTGGATGGCCAGCGCATGCCATTCGGGGGGCCGCCACGCCCCGGCGCGCTTGCGATTTCCGCTTTCTAGTTCCGCTTCCAAGTCCTGCGCAAGAGGCGCCCGCCAGGGGAAACTTCTTGCCGCAGCACAAGAAGCGTTGCCAAATGTTTCGGTGATACTCGCTACGCCGTTTTTGTTCGTGCCCTTGCGTTTGCTTTTTCATGCACCACACCATTTTTGACACGCCGGTGGTCAACACGCTGCTGCGCGTGGTTTCGCGAGCCACCCTTCGCCTGACCGGCTGGACCATCGAAGGCAGCCTGCCAGCCCATGCCGCCAAGAGCGTGCTGATTGCCGCGCCCCACACCAGCAACTGGGATCTGCCCTATACGCTGATGCTGGCTTTCTCGCTGCGCCTGCGGGTGTACTGGATGGGCAAGCAAAGTCTGTTTCGGGCGCCTTTTGGCGGGGTGATGCGCTGGCTGGGCGGGATTCCGGTGAACCGGGAGCAGTCGAGCAACCTGGTGGCCAGCTCGGCCCAGGCCATGCGTGCCGCCAAAGGGCCCATGCAATTGATCGTGCCGCCCGAGGGCACGCGCGGCAAGACGCGGCACTGGAAAACCGGCTTTTACTTCATCGCCCAAGAGGCCGGCGTGCCCATCGTGCTGGCGTTTGTTGACTATGGCCGCAAGGTGGGAGGCCTGGGCCCGGTGTTCGAGCCCACGGGCGACCTGGAGCGCGACATGGCCGACATCAAGGCGTTTTATGCGCCCATCAAAGGCAAGAATGCCGATCAGTTCGAGACCTGATGCAGGAGCGGGATGTTCCTGATTTTTGCATCAAATTGGCCTCTGGCCCTTTGCCAATAAGCGCAAGCAGCTATCAAATTTAAATCGCTTTATCAGCGTGCTGAAGGCGCCGGCTTCTGGTACATGCCCTCGATGGCCTGTGCAAAGTGCAGCATCAGGTTGTTGCGCTTGAGCTTGAGCGTGGGCGTCATGAAGGTGTTTTCTATGGTCCAGGGCTCCAGCGTCAGGTGCACGGCGCGCGGCACGGCGTAGCGGGGGAAGCTGGCGGTGTTCTTTTCGATGCGCGCCAGCACGGCGCGTTGCACGCTGGGGTGGTGCAGGCTGGTGGCCTCTTGCGGGTTCAGGCCCAGGTCGGCGGCAAGGCGCTGCCATTCGTCGTGCTTGATCACCGCCACGCAGGCAATGAAGGGCCGGTTTTCGCCCACCACAAACGCCTGCTCCAGCGCCGGGTCGGCCAGCACGGCCAGTTCCAGATCACCCGGAGGCACCTTTTCGCCGGTGGAGGTGACGATGATTTCCTTGATGCGGCCCCTGATGTAGATGCGCCCGTTGATGATTTCTGCCTGGTCGCCCGTGCCCAGCCAGCCGTCGGGGCTCAGGATTTTGGCGGTGTCTTCGGGACGATTCCAGTAGCCCTTCATCACGATGGGGCCACGCACCTGCAGCTCGCGGTTGTCGCCAATGCGCACCTCCACACCGGGCAGGGCGCGGCCCACGCAGGCGGGGTCGTTGTCGTCCGGGGAATTGGCCGACACCACGGGTGCGGTTTCGGTCATGCCGTAGCCCTGCACCAGATGCAGGCCCAGCCCCAGAAAGCACTTGGCAATAGTGGGTGACAGCGGGGCGCCACCGCTCACGGCCACGCGCACGCGGCCGCCAAACTGCGCCAGCAGCGGCTTGGCCACCAGCGCTTGCAGCAGGGGCCAGGGCAGGGCGGCCATCCAGCCAGCGGCCTTGTTGTCGTCGGCCTGGGGCGCTGGCAGGCCCTGGGCGACACAAAAGCGCGCCCAGCCTTTGTTTTGCGCCGCTTCGTACAGCTGCATCTTCCAGGGCGTGGGCGAGAGCTTTTCGAGCAGCTTGGCGTGGACCCGTTCGTAAATGCGGGGCACCGACACCAGTACCGTGGGGCGCACCGTTTTCAGGTCTTCGGCCAGCAGCGGCACCGAGCGTGCATAGGCCACGCAACTGCCCGCTGCAATCGGCAGGTAATAGCCGCCCGTGCGCTCAAACGTGTGCGACAGCGGCAGGAACGACAGGAACACGTCGTCCACTGTGGGAACGATGCGCTCAAGCACCGCTTTCACGTCGCTGACCACGTTGCGGTGCGTGAGCATCACGCCCTTGGGCTTGCCGGTGGTGCCCGAGGTGTAGACCAGGGCGGCCAGGTCCTCGGGGCCGGGTGGCGTGGGGGCAGGCAGCTCAGCGGCGCGGGGCGCGCTGGCCAGCCATTGCGCCAGCGTGCCAACGGCCGGGCCGTCGGCGGTGGCGGCACAGGTGTGGACCTCGCCATCGTCGTCCATGATGACCACCGCGCGCAATGCCGGAAACGCCGTGCCTACGGCCCGGATGTTCTCCCAGTGCTCGGCCTGGCCCACGATGAGCATGGAGGCTTCGCAGTCGGCCAGGATGTAGGCAATGCTGCCTGGGTTGTCGATGGCGTGCAGGGGCACCGGCACGCAGCCTGTGGCCAGCGTGGACTGGTCTGCACACATGGCGTTCAGGCCGTTGGGCAGCAGGATGGCCACGCGGGCGGCAGTGGGCAGCTGCGTGGCAACCATGGCTTGCGCCCATTGCGCCACACGCTGTGCGGCTTGCTTCCAGGTCAGGTGGACCCAGTCATGCGTGGTGGGATCAAAAGCACGGTAGGCCTGTGCGTCGGGGGTGTGGGCAACACGGTAGGCGAGGAGCTGGGGCAGCGTTTCGACGCGGGCGAAGTCGGGTGCAAAAGAGGTCATCGGGAGGTGTGCTGAGTCATGAACATGCCGCATCGGGGCAGGTTCTGCGGGTAAACCCGGATCATCATACCGACACATCTGCGGGCGCCGCGCAACAATGCAGCCGTGCATGACGGAGGTCAGTGACCGGTGCCGACACCCACCGAGGCACGGCCCCGTTCAGCGCGGGTATTTACGCGACAGACACGTTTGTATCAATACCGCTTCACACGCAACGCCTAAAGTGCAGGGCACATTTCTGGGCAGTTCAATGCGCAACATCAAACGATTCTTTTGGTTCTACCTTTTCATTCTGACGGGGTTGTGGCTGGTGGCCGACCTGATGGTCTGGTCTTCGCCGGCCAACTTTTTTGCCTGGCGCTCGGTGCTGATGCAATACAGCGGGGTGCTGGGCATTGGTGTCATGAGCGCAGCCATGGTGCTGGCGGTGCGCCCGGTGGTGTTTGAGCCCTATCTCGGCGGGCTCGACAAGATGTACCGCCTGCACAAATGGCTGGGCATCTCGGGTCTGGTGATCTCCATAGCGCACTGGCTGCTGGCCCAGGGCACCAAGTGGATGGTGGGCTGGGGCTGGCTGCAGCGCCCGGTGCGCGGTCCGCGCCCGGCCTTGCTGGATGCGCCGATACAGCAGTTCTTTTCAAGCCAGCGTGGCCTGGCCGAGAGCATCGGCGAATGGGCCTTTTATGCCGCCGTGCTGCTGATGGTGCTGGCGCTGGTGAAGTGGTTTCCTTACCGGCATTTCTTCAAGACGCATCACCTGCTGTCGGTGGCCTATCTGGCGCTGGTGTGGCACTCGGTGGTCTTGCTGAAGTTTGATTACTGGACTGGCGTGCTGGGGCCGGTGATGGGTTTGCTGATGGCGGCGGGCACGGTGGCGGCGTTGATGGTGCTTTTTCGGCGCGTGGCCGTGGGCCGGCAGGTGGTGGGCGAGGTGGTGGGTATTCGGCGCCATGAGTCGCTGAACGTGATCGAGGTGGACATCCAGTGCAAGGGCCGTTGGGCCGGGCACGATTCGGGCCAGTTCGCGTTTGTCACCCTGCATGCAGAAGAGGGCCCGCACCCTTACACCATCTCGTCGGCCTGGACGGGCGACGGGCGCATCACCTTCATCATCAAGGCACTGGGCGACTACACCGGTACGCTGAGCGAGCGCGTGCGCATCGGCGACGTGGTCAAGCTGGAGGGCCCGTACGGACAGTTCAATTTTCAGGGCCCACAAAAGCGCCAGATCTGGGTGGGGGCTGGCATTGGCATCACGCCGTTCATTGCACGCATGAAAGCGCTGGCTGCGGCCTCGGATGGCAAGACCATCGACCTGTTTCACCCCACGGCGGTGTATGACGAGCACGCCATTGGCCTGATGACCCGCGACGCCGAGGCGGCCGGGGTGCGGCTGCATGTGCTCTGGAGCCAGCGCGACGGCCTGTTGAATGCGACACGCCTGACCGGGCAGGTGCCCGACTGGCAAGATGCAGACATCTGGTTTTGCGGGCCTGCACCGTTTGGCCAGTCGCTGAAAAAAGACCTCATGGCCATGGGCTTGCCACAGGGACGCTTCCACCAGGAGTTGTTTCAGATGCGCTGAGCAGGGCCGGCGCGCCGTTCTTCGCGCCTGCTTTGCACCCGTGACATGGCTGTATTTGGTGGCGTGCCGCGCAGGCGGTTCAGGCCGCCGCTTCGAGCCCCTGCGCAAAGTGCGCTTGCATGGCGCGGGCCGTGGCGCTGGCATCGCGCGCCACCATGGCGGCCAAAATGGCACGGTGCTCGTTCAGTGAATCCTCGATGCGCCCCTGCTTGAGCAGCGAGTTGTGGCGGTTGAGCTTCATCACCTTGCGCAGGTCGGCCACCATCTGGCTGCGCCAGCGGTTGTCGGACAACTCCAGCAGCAGCATGTGAAAGCGCTCGTTCACGGCAAAGAAGCGCTCGCGTTCGCCAGCGGCGGCCTCCAGCTCGGCATGCAGATCCTGCAATTCTTTCAGTTGCGCCGGGGTGGCGGTGGTGGCCACCACGCCAGCGGCATCGCTCTCCAGCAGGCTGAGCAGGTGGTACACGTCGCGCAGGTCTTTTTCCGACATTTCGGTTACATAAGCCCCACGGCGCACTTTCATGGTGACCAGGCCTTCCGCAGCCAGCACCTTCAGCGCCTCGCGCAGGGGGGTGCGGCTGATGCCAAACTCTTCGGCGATCTTGAGCTCGTCAATCCAGCTGCCAGGCTCCAGCTCGCGCCGAAAAATGCGCTGACGCAATTGCTCAGCCACTTCAACATACAGGGCGCGGGGCGTGAGGGTGAGGGCAGACATGGGGTGGATTGTAAGCTGGCAAGAATATTTTGAATGAATAATTATGAATGATGTAAACTCGCCGCCACATCGGGGCATGCCCTGAGACCGTCCAACGCCATCTTCGGAGAAGCCTTCGCCATGAGTGACAAACCCCACAGCAACGCGCCCGAGTTCGCCGCTTCTTCGCTGGAAGCCTGGGCCAAGGCCGCCGCCAAATCGGCCCCCGGTGGTGATGTAAGCGCCCTGAACTGGGTCACGCCCGATGGCATTACCGTCAAACCGCTGTACACCGCCGAAGACACCGCCAGCCTGCCCTATGCCAACACGCTGCCGGGCTTCGAGCCCTATCTGCGCGGCCCGCAGGCCACCATGTACGCGGTGCGGCCCTGGACCATTCGCCAGTACGCCGGTTTTTCCACCGCTGAAGAATCCAACGCCTTCTACCGCAAGGCGCTGGCCGCCGGCGGGCAGGGCGTGTCGGTGGCGTTCGACCTGGCCACGCACCGCGGCTACGACAGCGACCACCCGCGCGTGACGGGCGATGTGGGCAAGGCCGGCGTGGCGATTGATTCGGTCGAGGACATGAAGATCCTGTTCGACCAGATTCCGCTCGACAAGGTGAGCGTGTCGATGACCATGAACGGTGCCGTGCTGCCTGTGCTGGCGGGCTACGTGGTGGCGGCAGAAGAGCAGGGCGTGAGCCAGGACAAGCTCTCCGGAACCATTCAGAACGACATTCTGAAAGAGTTCATGGTGCGCAACACCTACATCTACCCGCCCAAGCCCTCGATGCGCATCATCGGCGACATCATTGGCTACACGGCACGCAACATGCCCAAGTTCAACTCGATCTCGATCTCGGGTTACCACATGCAGGAAGCCGGGGCCAACCAGGCGCTGGAACTCGCTTTCACGCTGGCCGATGGCAAGGAGTATGTGAAGACCGCCATCGCCTCGGGCCTGGATGTGGACGAGTTCGCCGGGCGCCTCTCTTTCTTCTGGGCGATCGGCATGAACTTCTACCTCGAAGTGGCCAAGATGCGCGCCGCGCGCCTGCTGTGGTGCCGCATCATGAAGGAAACCGGCGCCAAGAACCCCAAGAGCCTGATGCTGCGCACGCACTGCCAGACCTCGGGCTGGAGCCTGACCGAGCAAGACCCCTACAACAACATCGTGCGCACCACCATCGAAGCCATGGCGGCCGTGTTTGGCGGCACGCAGAGCCTGCACACCAACGCGCTCGACGAAGCCATTGCGCTGCCCACCGAATTTTCATCGCGCATTGCGCGCAACACGCAGCTCATCATCCAGGAAGAAACCCACATCACCAATGTGGTGGACCCCTGGGCCGGCAGCTACATGATGGAAAAGCTGACGCAAGACATGATGGACGCCGCCTGGAAGATCATCGAAGAAGTCGAAGCCATGGGCGGCATGACCCAGGCCGTGGACAGCGGCTGGGCCAAACTCAAGATCGAAGCCGCCGCCGCTGAAAAGCAGGCGCGCATCGACTCGGGCAAGGACGTCATCGTGGGCGTCAACAAATACAAGCTGGCCAAGGAAGACCCGGTCGACATCCTGCAGATCGACAACATGAAGGTGCGCGACGGCCAGATCGAGCGCCTCAATAATATTCGGTCAAAACGCGACTCTGCGCGCGTCCAGCAAGCCTTGGATGCTCTCACTTCTGCAGCAGAAAGCGGTGAAGGCAACCTGCTGGAGTTGTCCATCAACGCCGTGCGCCTGCGCGCTACCGTGGGCGAGGTGAGCGATGCGCTCGAAAAGGTTTTTGGGCGCCACCGCGCCGATACACAAAAGGTGACCGGTGTGTACGCAGCTGCTTACGACTCGGCCGAGGGCTGGGACAAACTCAAGACCGAAATCAACGCCTTTGCCGAAGAGCAGGGCCGCCGCCCCCGGGTCATGATCGCAAAATTAGGCCAGGACGGGCACGACCGGGGCGCCAAGGTGGTAGCCACCGCGTTTGCCGACCTGGGCTTTGACGTGGACATGGGCCCGCTGTTCCAGACGCCCGAAGAATGTGCCCGCCAGGCGATTGAAAACGACGTGCACGCCGTGGGTGTGAGCACGCTGGCAGCAGGCCACAAGACGCTGGTGCCCGCCATCATCCAGTCGCTCAAGGACCAGGGCGCGGACGACATCATCGTGTTTGTGGGCGGGGTGATTCCGGCGCAAGACTATGCGCACCTTTACGAAGCGGGCGTGAAGGGCATCTACGGCCCCGGCACACCCATCCCCGCCAGCGCCAAGGATGTGCTGGAGCAGATTCGCAAGGCAGTGGCGTGAACCCAGGCGCGTTGCTGGAGGGCATGTTGCATGGCAATGCTGCCGTGCAGCGCCGCGCCATGTCCAAAGCCATCACGCTGCTCGAATCGACCCGCGCCGATCACCGCGCGCAGGGCGACGAACTGCTCACAGCGCTGTTGCCCCACACCGGCAAATCGTTTCGTCTGGGCATCAGCGGCGTGCCCGGCGTGGGCAAGTCCACCTTTATCGAGGCGCTGGGCCTGTATCTCATCGCTCAGGGCCACCGCGTGGCCGTGCTCACCATCGACCCGTCCAGCACGGTTTCGGGTGGCTCCATCCTGGGCGACAAGACGCGCATGGAGCACCTGTCCGTGCACGAAAAAGCCTACATCCGCCCGAGCCCGAGCAGCGGCACGCTGGGCGGCGTGGCAGAGAAAACGCGCGAGGCCATGCTGGTCTGCGAAGCGGCGGGCTACGACGTGGTGATTGTCGAAACCGTGGGTGTGGGCCAGAGCGAAATTGCCGTCAATGGCATGACGGACATGTTCGTGCTGCTGCAGCTTCCCAATGCGGGCGACGACCTGCAGGCCATCAAGAAAGGCGTGATGGAGATCGCCGATCTGGTGGTCATCAACAAGGCCGACCTCGACAAGAACGCCGCCACGCGCGCCGAGGCGCAGATCACATCCAGTCTGCGCATCCTGAGCCAGCACGGCAACCCTGAAAACGCCCACCACAACGAAGCCCTGTGGCACCCCAAGGTGGTGCAGATCAGCGCATTGCTGGGGCAGGGCGTGGACAGCTTCTGGGCCGCGGTCACGCAGTTTCGGCAGTTGCAAACCGCCAACGGCCGCCTGGCCACGCGGCGCGAAAAGCAGGCGCTGGCCTGGATGTGGGAGCGAATCGACGCGGGCCTCAAGCTCGCATTTCGCCAGCACCCCCGGGTCGTACAGCTGCTCCCCCAGATGCAGGCCGATGTGGCGGCGGGGCGCATCGCGGCATCCACTGCGGCAAGAAATCTGCTGCTAGCGCACGCCCATCAAGCGCAAGCAGCTATCAAATAGATAGTAAGCAATAAACCGAATTCACCAAAGGACGACCATGCAAGACATCCTGGATCAACTGGAGAAAAAGCGTGCGCTGGCACGCCTGGGCGGCGGGCAAAAGCGCATCGATGCGCAGCACGCCAAGGGCAAGCTCACGGCGCGCGAGCGCATCGAGCTGCTGCTCGACGACGGCACGTTCGAGGAATGGGACATGTT
>ERZ1023652.188-NODE-188-length-14154-cov-3.575961_pt1 | contig 14154 bp, 9 predicted proteins | sample MGYA00520879_ERZ1023652 | MGnify/ENA primary metagenome ERZ1023652 (study PRJEB33180, sample SAMEA4044469) | wastewater metagenome | place: Denmark | collected 2016-04-02 | study: EMG produced TPA metagenomics assembly of the PRJEB13832 data set (Local surveillance...
TCACGGAACGGCGTGGCCGTGAACTGCAGGATCAGGCTCTGGCCTTTGAAGTGGGACTTGAATCGCTTCCACGTTGCAGCCTCTGCATGGTGGGCCTCGTCGATGAACAGGTGTGAGCACAGCTCCGCCATGCGCGCTTGGACTTCTGGGGAGCATCTGCCGGCCAGCGCGCTGGTCGTGACGACGACATTGCACTGCCGAAAGAACTCTTCGACCTCCTCGGGAGTCGCCGGCATCTTTGTCAACATCCCCACGACGGGACGCACGACGCCCGGCTGCAGTAGGCTTGACCTAGGGTCCTTCAAGATGCCCAACGTGAAGAACTTTAGGGCGATCTGGGCCCGCAGTGCGTCGGTCGGCACGAGTACCAGCACGCGTACACAACGGGCCGATACCAAGGTCGCCAACATCGTCTCAGTCTTGCCGGTACCCGTTGGCATGACGACGGTAGCGACATCTTTGCTAGTCGACCAATGCGCATGGATGGCATGGAGCGCGCCCAACTGAGGCCGCCGTAGACCGATCCGACCACTGGTAACTTCGTCTTCCCCAACATACCGAAAGCCGTTTAACCAAGTCTCTCGGGCTCTCGCTGCCCCCGTCTCGGGTCCGCCAACTGCAGGATGGACCAACCACTTGGATGCCCGCAGGTCGATACATTCGGATGATCTGTCGGGAACAGGCCCAATCAGTACGGCACCGTCCACGGGCACCTGGCCGTCCTTGGGTGCTTTGGCGAAAGCGTAGAGGACTTCGCCGTCGGCGGTCGTTAGCCTATGGCCAGTTGCAGATGGCAGGACAAATCGCGTCCATTCGCCCTCTACATCACGTTCTGGAACGATCAACTGGCCAATGAAGCCTCTCCGATGCTTGGCGTCAATTCCTTTGACAGGCGGCAAGCTCAATCGCATCTTGTTCCCTCCCCAGGGTCTCGGCCGCAGGCATATATACGGCGTCTATACGATCAATGGTATCCGCGAGGATCTACGGAATTTGCTGGGCGCAGCGCCTGGCGCGCAGGGGCATCAAATAAGGTGCATGGCGCGGCCACAACTTCGGCGCTCTCGTCCCTTACGTTTCCAGACAAACGGGCACGCTGTCCGCCACATTGACACCTAGCTAAGCCTGGCGGCAGCGTTCAGCTTCGATGGCGTGCTCAGATGGTGATGCCATACGCGGATTCGTGAGCAACCAGGGTTAGTCCGCGAAGCGGACACTGCCTAACTTCCGCTCACAGCCTGAGGACTAAACCGCTCGCGCGGTAGCCCGCCGCGAAGGCCCTGACACAGAGTAAACATCGCGCCCCTGTCTATGTTGGCGAGCGAGGCAATCGGCCTCGTTCTTCGACAGGAGCACGATCATGATCCCTTCCCCTTCGACCCCCTCCATCTCTCCACTGCGCCAACGCATGCTTGAGGACATGCGGATGCGCAAGCTGGAGCCTCGCACTCAAGAAGCCTACATCCGTGCCGTGCGCAAGCTGGCCGATTACCTCAAGCGCTCGCCCCAAGCGGCCACAGAGGAAGATCTGCGCAATTTCCAGCTCCATCTGGTGGACACGGGCTCGTCCCCCATGACGCTCAACGCCACGCTCACCGGACTGAAGTTCTTCTTCGACATCACGCTGGGACGCATCGAGCTGATGGCCAAGATGCAGCCCGTGAAGCTACCTCGCACCTTGCCTGTGGTCCTGAGCTGCGAAGAAGTCTCACGCCTTCTGGCTGCGGCCCGCAACATCAAGCACCAGGTGGCTCTATCGGTTGCCTATGGCGCAGGTCTTCGCGCCAGCGAGGTCGTCAGCCTGAGGGTCACCGATGTCGACAGCCAGCGCATGACGCTGCGCGTGGAGCAAGGCAAGGGTGCCAAGGACCGCTACGCCATGCTCAGCCCTGTTTTGCTGCAGCGCCTGCGCACCTGGTGGCACCTGGCTCATGCCCAGGGCAAGATGCTGCCCGGCGGCTGGCTGTTCCCGGGCATGACGCCCTTGGAGCCTCTCTCGATTCGCCAGCTCAACCGCGCCGTTCATGCTGCAGCCGAGGCGGCAGGGATTCACAAGCGCGTCAACACACACACCCTGCGCCACAGCTTTGCCACGCATCTACTGGAGCGCAAGGTCGATATCCGCGTGATCCAGGTGCTGCTGGGGCACAAGAAGCTGGAGACCACATCAATCTACGCCCACGTAGCGACTGATCTGCTGCGCGAGGTGATCGGCCCGCTGGAGCCCATGCCGCCCGCCTGAAGGTGCGCGCGTGCAGCGGCCCTCTCTGGAGGTCGCCGACATCTTCCGCAAGCATGGTGCAGCCTGGCGTGACAGCCAGCGCGGCCACTTGAGCCTGTCTCAGCGCAAGGTCATGTCGGCCATTGAGCAGTGCCGCACAGCGGCACTGGGGGGACATGTCTTGCGCTGCGATGGCTGCGCCACCGAACTGGTCTCCTACAACTCCTGCCGCAACCGGCACTGCCCCAAGTGCCAAAGCGCTGCAGCCAAGCGCTGGCTCGATGCCCGCCAGGCTGATTTGCTGCCCGTGGAGTATTACCACGTGGTCTTCACGCTGCCCGCGCCCATTGCAGATCTGGCGTACCAGAACAAGGCCGAACTCTATGGGTTGCTGTTCGATGTCGCCGCCGAGGTATTGCAAACCATCGCGGCTGACCGCAAGCATCTGGGGGCCCGCATCGGTGCCACGCTGGTGCTGCATACCTGGGGTTCTGCACTGACGCATCACCCGCATGTACATGGCATCGTGCCAGGCGGTGGACTGGCTCCTGACGGCAAGTCCTGGGTGGCTTGCCGATCGGGCTTCTTTCTGCCGGTGCGCGTGCTGTCCAGGTTGATGCGACGGCGCTTCATCGAAGAGCTGTTGCGCCTGCACCAGGCGGGGCGGCTGAGGTTCTTCGGCGAACTGGCGGCGCTGGCTGATGGTGCCTTCTTCAACAAGTGGCTGACACCGATGCGCCAATGCGAGTGGGTGGTCTACGCCAAGCGGCCGTTTGCTGGCCCCCAGGCGGTGCTGGCCTACCTGTCGCGCTATACGCACCGGGTGGCTATCTCCAACAGTCGGCTTCTTGCGATGGATGAGCGCGGGGTGAGTTTTAAATGGAAGGACTACCGGGCCAAGGGGCGCACGCGCCATAAGACCATGACGCTGGCGCCCCAGGAGTTCATGCGCAGATTCCTGCTGCATGTGCTGCCCGGCGGTTTCCATCGCATCCGCCACTATGGCTTGCTGGCCAATGGCAACCGCAGGGAATGCCTTGCGCTGGCGCGCCAGTTGTTGGGCGACGCCCCAACGCAAGCCGTCACACCCAGTAGCGATGAGCAAGCCGAAGTGCCGTCCAGCGCAGCGCCACCAGTCTTTGTCTGTCGGCACTGCGGGCTTGCGATGACCATCGTGCAAAGTTGGATGCGCGGGCAGGCCATTCGGGCGCCACCTCCATCATGAACAGGCCCCTGAACCACCACTTGTCTTGGATGTCGATGCGCTTGGGTCTGTCGGCGGGATCGGCGCGCGCCCGGTGTTGCGAACGGCGCTTCAGAACGCATGCCGCGCCAGGCGAAAGGCACGCCACCGCTGCTGCCCCCGGGCCACAACCACATACGATGGCACACCAGCCCCACTTGCCTGCGGACCTTGGCCGTCAAGCCGCTGCCCAAAACCCCATAGCGTTTGCGCCCTGAACACCTGCGTTGGCGTTCTTCGCGGTTTCCTCCATCGAGGCTTGTGCGACACCTGCCCTCAGGTCGGGGGGCGCTCGTCGCTCGGGGGTGTTCCGGGCAGCTATCTCACAACCCTAAACAGAAGCCGTCCTTGCCTGTTGGGCGGCAACTCTGCAGCGATTGCGGTCCTTCAGGCGTCGGCCTTGAATTGGTGAGAGATGCCTGCCCCCGCTAGATACACGCCAGTCAACACGCATAATGAATGAATGCCTATGAGCGAACCACGAGGAAGGTGTATGTCTGTACCGACTTTCATTGCCTACGCCAGCGGGCTTCCATTGGTGCGGGAAGCTATCAAGAATGCGGTCTCGCTCCTTCGCGAAACGGCCAGCAAATTGGTATCACTGACAACCTGGGAGGAGATGGACACCCCTGGCAGGTTCATCGCCACGGAAGTGCTGACAAGCATTGACTCATCGGAATTCACAATTGCGGACATCTCGAAATCTAACTTCAACGTGTTCTACGAGATAGGGTACAGCATTGGCCGAGGAAAGCGCGTCTTGCTGATCCGCCACAGTTCTGTGACCGCAGATGAGATACCAGCCCACGAACTTGGCTTGTTCGACACCCTTGGCTGCAAGCCATACAGCAATGGCACAGAGCTGGCCCAGCATGTTAGGGACTTCGACCATTCACGCAAGCTGTCTGTGACCGAGAGGCTGAATTTGCAGTCACCAATCTACACAGTGCAGCCCAAGCACAAGACTGACTATGACGGGTACATCCTATCCGCAATCAAGAAGGCACCGCTCAAATTCAGAAGCTTCGACCCAACAGAGTCCCCCCGGCTCTCCGCCAGGGACGCCATTGCAAACGTCGCTCAGTCCATGGGGATAGTTGTGCATTTTCTGCCTGCTGACCACGCAGATGCGAAGGTTCATAACCTGCGCTGTGCTTTTGTCGCAGGACTAGCAGACGGCATGGGTAAGGCTAGGGTCTTCATTCAGAGTGGCGACCATAGCCCGGTGCCGGTCGACTACAGGGATCTTGTAGTTTGCTGCAGTGTGCAAAAAGAGTTCCAAGCAGCGGTTGGCACAGTCGCTGAAAAGGTCTTTGAGCTGTTCCAGGCAGCTACACCCCAGACAAACGGAGGTGCCAAGTCACGTCTGGAGATGGTCAATCTTGGGGCGTCTGCCGCCGAAAATGAGATGACCGCGCTTCAGGAGTATTACGTTGAAATTCCCGCTTTCCGACGAGCCCAAAGAAAAGAAGTTCGCCTAGTAACTGGCCGCAAGGGGTCCGGGAAGACTGCAATTTTCTTCCGGCTGCGCGACACGATGCGGGCCAAGCGCCAGAACGTGGTCCTCGACCTGAAGCCTGACGGGTATCAGCTTCTAAAACTTAAGGACAGCGTTGTTCGACTGATGTCTGCTGGGACCGTAGAACACACAATCACGGCGCTTTGGGAGTACATCCTTTGGATTGAGATCTGCTACAAGCTGCTCGAGAAGGATCAGGAGGCTCATGTCCGTGACTCACGCCTCTTCGATCCCTATCAGCGGTTGAAGGCTGCCTACGTGACAAATGATTACTCACATGAGGGCGACTTCGCTGAGCGGTTGAAGGGACTTCTACGCGATCTGGCCCTTGAACTGGAGGCAAAGTACCAAGGGCAGTCGAACATCGAGCTAAGCGGCCCCCAAATTACAGAGCTGATCTACAAGCATGACTTCAATAAGTTGAGAAGCGGCGTCAAGGAGTACCTTCATTTCAAAGACGAGCTTTGGCTGCTCTTTGACAACCTTGACAAGGGGTGGACCTCGCAAGGCGTGAACGCAAATGATCTGGTCATCGTCAGAGCGCTACTTGAGGCCACTCGCAAGATTGAGCGCGAACTGAATCGAAAGGACAGCGTTGCTCACACGGTGGTATTCCTGCGAAACGATGTCTTCGAGAACTTGATCGACACCACGTCAGACCGAGGGAAAGAAACCCGCGCCAACGTTGATTGGGACGACCCGGAGCTTTTGAGGGAAATGCTGCATCGCAGAATCGTCAGGATTGATGCCTTCGATGAAACAGAGGATTTCCGTCAGGTCTGGAATTCGATTTGTGTGCCGATGATCGAGGGTGAGGACAGCTCTCAATACCTGATCGATAGGTCTCTGATGCGTCCTCGAAGTCTACTGGATCTCATTGGGCACTGCCGAGGCTATGCAGTCAGCTTGGGGCACGATCGAATTCAAAAAGAGGACATTGAGAAAGGTATGTCCGCGTTCTCGGATGACCTTCTGTCCGAGATCAATCTGGAAATACGCGACGTCTATCCGGACTCTGGAGAACTCTTGTACGCCTTTCTTGGGTGTCCCGCCAGGCTCAGTCGAGAGGAGCTTGTGTCACGTCTCAGTGGACATTCGGTTCCAGAGAATGAACAAAAGAAACTGATCGACATGCTGTTTTGGTTTGGCTTCCTCGGGTACGTCTGGACAAATGGTGAGCCTCGCTACATCTATTCGTTTCACTATCGGGCACCTCGAAAAACCTCCGCCTCGCCCGCCTTTGGTAAAATTACGACGCCCTGAACCCCGCAGCCTGCACCGATGAAACCGCGTAGCGCCATCAAGACCGACCTGTTCGCTGACGAACACCACCGCAAGAAGATCGACGCGCTGGGCGACCCGCTGGCCGAGATCGAGTCGCACATCGACTTTGCGTCGTTGGCGGCCGAGGTGGATAAGGTTGCGCCGCGCCCGGTGAGCGCGCAGGGCGGGCGTCCGCCGTACCCGACCGAGACGATGGTGCGGATCCTGGTGCTCAAGCGTCTGTACAACCTGTCCGACGAGCAGATGGAGTACCAGTTGCTCGACCGGATGAGCTACAAGCGCTTCTGCGGACTGGCGAACGCGACCCACGTCCCGGACCGCACCACGGTATGGACCTTCGAGAACCGGATCGGTGAAGCGGGCGCCAAGGCGCTCTTTGACGGTGTCTCGGCGCAGCTGCTCAGGAAGGGTTTCATCGCACGCGGCGGTCAAATCATCGACGCCACCTTGGTCCCCGCCCCCAAGCAGCACAACAGTCGGGGTGAGAAGGCGCTGATCGAGCACGGTGCGATGCCCGCCGACTGGAAGCCTGCGAAACGGCGCCAGAAGGACCTCGACGCGACCTGGACGAAGAAGCACGGCACGAGCCACTTCGGCTACAAGCTCTCGATCAACGTCGACAAGAAATACAAGATCATTCGCCGAATCAAGACCGACACGGCGAGTACGCACGACAGCCAGCACTTTGACAACGTCTTCGATGCGGGCAACACGAGTCGGGACGTCTATGCCGACCGGGGCTACCCGTCCGAGGGGCGTGAAGCCTGGCTGAAGGAGAACGGCTTCCGGAATCAGATCCAGAGGAAGGGCAAACGCAACAAGCCGCTGACCGAGTGCCAGCAGCGGCGTAACCAGCGCATCGCCAAAACGCGCGCCCGGGTCGAGCACGTGTTCGGCGCCCTCGAGCAGATGGGTGGCAAGTTGCTGCGCACCATCGGCCAGGCGCGGGCGAGCTTCGCGATGACGATGATGGCCGCCTGCTACAACCTGAAGCGGCTGGTCTACTTCCGGAAGGCCGGAATCGAGGCCTTCTGACGCCCGAAATGGGCCGAATCGCCGATGCCTGGGGCGAGTCGAGGCAAAAACGGGGCAACTCCGCCGAGAAACACGGTGGGTTGCCAGAGAAATTGAGGCGAATTCGGTCGCGGTCATCATGGCGCGGCGGGATTCACTGAAAGCCTCGGGTTATTCGAGGTGTCCAAACATCCCTCGGTGGTACAACCGCCCGATCCTGACGCCGACCTCGTACCCGATGAACAACCAGATCGAAGCCCTCTTCACCACCGCACTTGGCCTGCAGCCGCCTTGGCATGTCGCCAAGGTCGAGCTCAACACGGGCAGGCGCCGGATCGACTTCGAGGTCGAGCACACCGGCCATCGTGCCGCGTGTCCGGTGTGTGGCGCCGAGCACCAGCTGATCCACGACCGCGTGCGCCGCAGTTGGCGTCACCTGGATTTCTTTCAGTTCGAAGCGTGGCTGCATGCCGAGATCCCGCGCGTGCAGTGCGACGGCTGCGGCAAGACCACGCAGCTGCCGGTGCCGTGGGCGCGTGAGGGGAGTGGTTTTACCTTGCTGTTCGAGGCACTGAGCCTGTCGCTGTGCCGGGAGATGCCGGTGCGCCAGGCCGCCAACCAGTTGCGGGTCGCGCCCAAGCGCCTGTGGCGTCGGGTGCGCCATTACGTCGAGGTCGCCCGTGCCAGGGACGATATGTCGGGCGTGCGCTACGTCGGGATCGACGAGACCAGCGTCAAGCGCGGGCACGCGTACATCACCGTCGTGCATGACCTTGAAGCCAAGCGTCTGCTGTTTGCCACCCCGGGCCGCGATCACGCCACGTTGCAGGACTTTGCCCAGGACATGCGCGCACACGGCGGCAACCCGCTGGCCATCAAGCATGCCTGCATCGACATGAGCGCGGCCTACGCCAAGGGGATCGGCAAGTCGCTGCCCAATGCCCAGATCAGCTACGACCGCTTTCATGTCGTGGCGCTGGCCAACGCAGCGATGGACGAGGTGCGTCGCGAAGAAATGCGCAGCTCGGCGGTCGCGGTTCGCGAAGCGGTCGGCGCGCAGAGCAAGAAGACGCTGCGTCAGCTGCTGTGGGGCATGCGCAAGAACCCGGTGAGCTGGACCCGCGCCCAGTTCGAGGCGATGCACTGGCTGCAACGCTCGAACCTGAAGAGCGCGCGGGCCTGGCGCCTGAAGCAGGCACTGCAGCTGGTCTATCGCGATGCAGCCGCGAGCAACAGCGAGGAGATCGCGCAAGGGGCAATGAGCAAATGGCTGAGCTGGGCGCGCCGCAGCCGCCTGGAGCCCTTCAAACGGCTGGCCCTCACCCTGAAGGAGCACTTCGGTGGCGTCGTGCGCGGCATGCTCGACGGACGCAGCAACGCCTACGTCGAGGCGATGAACGGCCTGCTTCAACAGACGAAGACCGCCGCCCGAGGCTTCCGCAACATCGAGAACTTCATCGCCATGGCCTACCTGCGCATGTCCAAGCTCAAGCATCTACCGCAGAACCCCTTGGTGCCGGCCATCGCCCGCGACTACGGGCGCTACCGTCATGTTTGTTGAGGAGTCAATTTCCACGGGAAACGGCATAGAGCCCTTTCTTATTGGTTGTCCTGGTTCACTTATCGAACTCGGGTGCTTGGTCGGCGTCAGTACTCCACACGAGCAATCAGTCCCGTGCCGACGAATAACAACAGGACGGCCCATGTGGAGTCGAGGAAGGAATCGACCGGCATCAGAATTTCCTTCCTACAGTGATCGTTCCGTAGACCGGGATTTCGTTTTGTCCCCGGAATTCGCGTGTGCGGTGGTAGCGGGCTATCGAGATGCGCCAATTGCCCTGGGTAATCGCGACGCCGTAGCCGACATCCGCCACGAGTGACCGTTTATCCACGCTATGGCTGGACTTGAAGGTATTGCCGTCCAACGTGATGTCGTGCAGAACCCAGCGAGCGTCTAGCGCCACGAAGAGGTGGGCGTTCCAGTTGCCGCCAGCGGTCGTGCGCACGGGCGCGGTGTTTTCTCCGGCAGGCCGCAGCGGTGCCGTGCCTAAATCATCCGGCAGGCGCAGGCCATAGCGCAGTTCTCCACCGACATTCGCGTAGGTGGCGAAATTGCCGAAGCTGCCGCCCCAGTGGCGGGTCAGATCCCAGCCCCAACCGCTGACGTTTTCTTGCCTGAAGACTCGCGTTCGGCGTTCGTGCAGCAACTGCAGCACAGGCTCGTCGCGCAGTTGGTGTCGCCAGCCATTGAATTTGTCGACGCCGATGGTGTCATGCCACCAGTTCTGGGTTTGCCTGGCCAAGGAGGAGGGGCCCACAACACCGACGCGGATTTGTGAGGTGCGCAGCGTATCGCCGCGCCGCGCGTTGTAGCCAAAGCTCAACATCATTGCGCCGGCGAAAGGGCGGTCGTCTTTGATCAGATCGCTGCGCGTTTTGTCGCTGGGGGTGTACATCATCTGCCCGAAGCCGATGGTCATGTTCTGTTCGTCAAAACCCTCGGGTTGCAGCACCGTGAGAAAACGATTCAGCCCACGGACGAGACGGGGTAGGCAAGGGTCATCGCGATAGTCCACAAGGTTGGGGGAGACCCAGCTGACGAGAAATCCATTGGAGTAGCCTTGATCTTGTCCAATGCCGCCGAACATGTCGTTGTCGATCCGCAGATTGAGCGTTCCCGTTGAGCGCAGCGGGTTGTCCTGGTGGCAGGACTGGGCCTGTGCGGAGGCGCTCAGCAATAGCAGCAGCAAGGAGGCTGCGACTTCCAGCCTCCATTCAGCGGGGTCGGCGGACTGAACTTTCGTCACGCTGGCGTGCCACCCTGCCCAGGGGTTGCAGTCACAATGACCGATTGGGACTGGCGCACCAGCATCACCGGAACTGGTGCGATGCGAGCGAGCTGCTCTGCATCGCTTCCCATCAGCAGCCTGTCCACGCCCCGGCGTCCGTGGGTACCCAACACCACCAACTCGCATTGAGTAGTCAGTGCCTGCTGAGCGATGAGCACCGAGACGCGCTCGCCGTTGCTTTCCAGAAGGACGGTCTCAACCACCAGGCCTCCCTGCCTCAGCCGCAGCGCCGCCTCGTCCAGCAGCTTCTGCCCGGCCGCCAGGAAGCCCGGCCTCACTTCTTCAATATAGATCCTCGGCCTCTCGAAGCCGTTGCTGTGCTTCATCTCCTCGATGACGTGCAGCAAGACGATGGTTGCGCCATTCAGGCGTGCCAGCACCGCAGCGTGGTGGAGCGCCAAATCGGCAGTAGGACTTCCGTCGAGCGGAACCAGGATTCTTGAGTACATGAATGTCTCCAGTTATCAGAGTAAAACGGGGTGACGAACAGATATTGCGTATACCGTGTCGCAATAGCGGACGCGGTATGCGCTTATTCAGTTGCGTACATATTCCCCTGGGGCGTCGCAAACAGTGGGGTATCCACTGGATTCAGCACCTATGAGCGGAGGCGCAACAACATCACCGGAACGCTCTCGCAGCCACGCCGACCATGCGGGCCACCAGGAATCCGGATGCGTCTGCATCGTCGCTTGCCACTCATCCGGCGCCATGTATCCATCACCGGCCGCGCGGGTATGGATTTGATATTGGCGCTTACCTCGGCCGGGCTCGCTCACGATGCCGCCGTTGTGTCCTCCAGTGGTCAGCACGAAAGTCAGCTCGGCCGAAGACAGGAGATGCAGCTTGTAAACCGAGCGCCAAGGCGCAATATGATCCGAGGCAGTGCCGACGCAAAACACCGGCACAGCGATGTCTCCCACTGAAACGGGGCGACCCGTGACGGGATAACGCCCCGCGCTGAGATCGTTATTCAGGTAAAGGCGTCGGAGATACTGCGAATGCATCTTCGCGGGCAGGCGAGTCCCATCGGCATTCCAAGCCATCAGGTCGGTCATTGGCCGGCGATCGCCCAATAGGTATTCGTCAATCATGCGAGACCATATGAGATCGTAGGAGCGCAGTAGCTGAAAAGCTCCGCTCATCTGGTCGGAGGTCAAATAACCGGTTTGAGCCATGCTGGCTTCCAACAGCGCCACTTGACTCTCGTTGATGAAAAGACTCAGCTCGCCCGGTTCGCTGAAGTCCGTCTGTGCGGCAAGCAGGCTTACCGACACCAGCCGCGTATCGCCATCACGCGCCATGGCTGAAGCACCAATGGCCAGTAGCGTTCCGCCCAGGCAATAACCAGCCGCGTGGACTCCATGCCCGGGGACAACGGAAGTCACAGCGTCCAGCGCTGCATGCAGGCCGAACTCCAGGTACTCATCCATGCCCAAATCTCGATCCTCAGCATCCGGATTTCTCCAGGAGATGCAAAAAACCGTATGCCCTTGCGCAACCAGATACCGTATCAGCGAGTTATGCGGTGACAGATCCAGTACGTAGTACTTCATGATCCAGGCAGGAATGATCATGATCGGTTCGGGATGGACTTTCTCGGTAGTGGGCGTGTACTGAATCAGTTCGATCAGTCGATTTCTCAGAACGACTTTTCCTTCCGTGACCGCTACGTCGCGCCCAACGACGAAGTTCTCCGTTCCCGCGGGAGGCTGGCCGGATAGTTGCCGACGCAAGTCGTCGAGAAAGTTGGACGTCCCCCGCGCTAGATTGGCGCCTTGCTCTGCGATGGTTCTTTTCAGGACAACGGGGTTGAAAACCGCAGCGTTGGCGGGCGAAAGCATTTCCAGCCACTGTTTGGCGCCAAACGCCAGCAGGCGTTGGTGTTTCGGATCCACTCCCCACACCCCCTGCGTGGCCTGCTCCCACCATTTGGTCTGATTGACGAATGAACTGCGGAAAAGGTCGTAGGGCCATTGATCCCATGCAGAATCGTTGAAGCGGCGGTCATTGACAGGTGACCGGTCAGGAGCGGTGGCTCCCCGGTTCGGGTTGGCCCGATTCTTCTTCAATACGGCCATCCATTGCTCGGACAGGGAGGCTGCAAACGCCAAAAGCTCGGCTTGCTTGCCAGGACTGTTTGCTAAATGGCTCGCCCAGTCCACCCACGCGAGCAACGATGTCTCCGGCGAAATAGACGACCAAGCCTGTGCCCAAGCGACATGGGCATCCCCATCCAACTTCGGATTGATGGCTGAGTCGATATTGCCGTTCTTTTTATTCGTCAAAGCGTATTACCTCTATTTCTGCACAAGTAGAAAGAGCCCCTTGCTTGAAAACGGGAGTCGATTGCGATTTCCTGGGCGACGACGCCTCGCCAGCGCGTCAGCGATGTATCCATCTGCCAGCTCGCTCCGCTGTTTCGCTTCGCCTAACCGGCCATCAGGCTGATTACCAGTGCGTTCGCAATATCGATGACGAACCCACATACCAGGGGCACCACAATGAACGCCTCGCGTGCCGCACCATGCTCCCGAGTCACCGCCGTCATGTTGGCGATGGCAGTGGCGGTAGATCCCAGCGCAATACCGCCGAAACCCGCGCACACCACGGCGGCTTGGTAATCCTTGCCCATTGCCCGAAAAACAATCAGCAAAACGAATGCGATGACCAGGGCAATCTGCACCAGCATCGCCGCCGTGATGAAGGCAAGCACGGGCTGCAGCTCCCAGAGCCTGAGTCCCATCAGCGCCATGGTCAGAAACAGGCCCAGTGAGATATCGGAGACCAGGGCAATGCCTGGCTGCATGCTCGGCCAGTTCCATAGACGTCCGCCCCCACTCGGCCTCATCCAGTCGGCCACCATGCGCAGGAGAATCCCGGCCAGCAGGCAGCCCACAAAGGCGGGCAGCGTGACGGGGGTACGCGCTACCAAGGCATTGATTCCGTATCCCAGCATCAAGGCCAAGTTGAGCCAGAGCAATGCCAGCAGCACGCCGTAGTAGTCCAGGCGGGCATGCTGCTCATCGCTGTGCAGCGTGCCAATTTCCAGGGCGCTGTCTCCGGAGGCTCGAAGTCGATGCCTGCGCATGAGCAGACCTGCGATCGGGCCGCCGATGGTGCAGGCCGCGATCAGGCCGATCATGTTCGCCGCCAACCCCAGTTCCTGCGCTTGCGCAATGCCGAGGTTTTGAACGAAGTAATCGGACCAGGCCAAGGTGGTGCCCACCCCTCCGGTCAGGGAAATCGATCCCACCATCAGCCCGGCGCGCGGATCCAGGCCGAATGCGCGGGCCGTCTCCATCCCGACGAGGTTCTGCAGCACCATGAACCCGATGGCCAACCCCGACAGGATCAGCAAAGGCCGTCCACCATGGCGCAGTGTGCGGGCGTCGGTACTCAGTCCAATGGCGGCAAAGAAGTACAGCAGCAGCGCATCGCGCGCTTCCAGATCGAAACTGACCGTGACCCCCATCCCGTAGTACAGGACGAAGACAACCAAGGCGCAAGCCAAGCCGCCCACCAAGGATTCCGGGATGCTGTATCGACGCAAGATGCCCGAACGCGCTACCAAGCCCTTGCCCACAAACAACAGCAGAATGGCGAGCGTGAATCCATGGAAGGCATCGATCTTCATCGCACCTTCTCCCTGTCCAGGCAGGACAGCGCATGGCTGGCGGCGATCCACTCTTCATTGGTGGGTTCGATCGCCACGAGGACCTGGCTGTGGTCGGTGGAAATCGTCGCTGCGTGGCTGGCGTTGGCGTCGGTATCCAGGGCAATGCCAAGAAAACCCAGTGCCGCACAGATGCGCTCGCGAATGAAGGCGTTGTGTTCACCGACACCCGCCGTGAACACCAGCATGTCCAGGCCGCCCAGAACAGCAATCAAGGCCCCGATCTCGCGCACGATGCGTCGCACGTAAAGGGCCAGTGCCAAGCGCGCTCGCTCCCCCGTTTCGCCTGCATCGTTCTCGTGCCGGACAATGACGCGCGGCTCGGCCGAGATGCCCGAAACGCCGAGC
>ERZ1023652.189-NODE-189-length-14141-cov-10.376837_pt1 | contig 14141 bp, 14 predicted proteins | sample MGYA00520879_ERZ1023652 | MGnify/ENA primary metagenome ERZ1023652 (study PRJEB33180, sample SAMEA4044469) | wastewater metagenome | place: Denmark | collected 2016-04-02 | study: EMG produced TPA metagenomics assembly of the PRJEB13832 data set (Local...
CTGAAGACGGCAGTCGAGATGTTGAGAGGTCTCGTGGGCTCGGAGATGTGTATAAGGGACATTTTAAAAGGAATGTCTCCTGTTCAATACAGAAAAACATTCCTATCTAAATAAATTATTTGTCTAACATTTTTAGTGCAGTTCAAGAGCTCTCTTTTTTATTTATAAATTTCTTTTCGATGACCTATTTCAATTAAAATAATTATTAATCTATCATCTTGAATTTCAGCAATTATTCGATAATCTCCAACTCTATATCTCCATTGACCAATACGATTAGCTGTGAGTCCTTTGCCAAATTGTCTTGGAGCTGATGTCCCAATTAAATTTTTATCTATCCAACCTTTTAGTAGAGTCTGTGTATGTCTATCTATTTTTTTTATTTGTTTCCTGGCTCTATCACTGTATTGAATTGTATAGATCATAAATTTAATTCAGCCCAAACTTCTTCATGCGAATAAGTTACAGGATTCTCCTTAAATTCTGCCATGGCCTCTTCGTATGCCTTTAGATCATGAGCCTCTTCTATACGTTCAATGACAGAGCGTCTGATCAATTCAGATAAAGTAATTCCGTTCATTTTAGCATATTTCTTGAAAAGAATAGTGTCAGCTTCATTCAATCTTAATGAGATAGTCATAATATCACTCCTTTTCCTTTTATATAATACATTGTATTACATAATTTAAGAATAGTCAATGTAGAAAAGATATTATTTTTAAAAAAAAAGATCTCTTTAGGCTTTTCTATTTTTTTATTAGTAGGTTTTCTTACCTTACTTGTATAACTCTCCTTTTTATTTAGCAACCGTTCTTTTAAGAATCGTATTTATTTAGCATTCGTTTTCTTATCGTAAACATTTCCTTAAAAATGATTTTTTAATTTTTTCTATTTCTATAATATAAACGTTTTTATTTTTAATAGCATTTCAAAAAATATTAGCTAATATGGGCCTGCTCGTAAAAATTTTCAATTTTTACGAGAGGATCTCTGCCTATATGACTCTAATTCTTCCAAAATTAGCTTAAATTTAAAAGTTTTAATTATTAGTTATTGGTTTTATCGATAAAAAATCAAAATCCTTATATGGCTAGAATTTTGATTTTTAAAAAAGAATAATAATATTATTCTAATTTTTTTTAAAACTCTTATATAATATTTGTTATCTATATCTTATAATAGGCAGGTCCTCTCGTAAAAATTTTCAATTTTTACGAGCAGGCCCATATTAGCTAAAAATATTTTTTTTTTTTAGCTAATATTCTTTTATAATCTTTTTATAATCTTTTAGGTGCTCTGTATACCTTGGTAACATTGACTTAGAATATACCATAAGGGTACTTTTTGTATGTTATAAGGGTACTTTTTGTATGTTATAAGGGTACTTTTTGTTTACAAGTACCTTTTTTGTGATATAATATTTATTGAAAAGGAGACCAACTATGAAAAGTCAATAGAAAATTTAACAATAAATATTAATATATAATAGAATGATTTGTGCATAACAAAATTAGGATACTAAAATTTACATAAAGTATCAAAAATTAGGAATCAAGAAGAACTTTAATTTTATCCTCGTTATAAACCATGTCATTTTTTAAAAGTTTAAATATTATTCTACATAATTTACCAGCAACATGCCCTAAAGCATTGTAATGGCTTTTACCTTGAGCTCTTTTCTTTTGATAGTAAGCATTGATATTAGGACTATGACGTACAAGATTCCATGCTGTGAAAATTAAAGCATATCTAAGATATCTTGATCCACGTTTACTCATTCTAGTACTTGAAGCATTAAAGTTTCCAGATTGCCTTACTTTAGGATCAATACCAGCAAGAGCAATTAATTTAGAAGGATGAGAATACTTATCAATAATACCAATTTCACCAATAATAGCAGCAGATGCATTGTGGCTGATTCCTGGAATAGATTGGATGGTACTATTCAAAGTTTTTAGAACAGTTTTTATTTCATCTTCTAAGTCATTAATTTGTTTATCTAGAAACTCAATTAATTGAATTATTTGAGTTATTTCAATAGATAAAGCTTTACTATCAATACCAACAGAAGTTTTTGCAAGACTTTTCAAAGCAGTTGCTTTGTCTCTATCGAATCTTCCATGAGAAGCTTTATAGATTGTATTAGATAATTTATCAATACGTATTGCAGCAATGGCTTCTTTGGTATTGTAATGTTTAAGTAAAGCATAGACACCTTTATGGTGTATACCATTAAAGAAAAATTGTAATTCAGGAAATACAATATCAATACATCCGGTTAATTTAATTTTGTATTTAGATCTTTCTTTAACACGATCATTTCTAGAGCGATTAAGATATTTCAAGGTATTACAGAGAATATCTTTTTGACTGATGACTCTAGGTTTATTAATCAAATAAGATTGAGCAATTGTAATTGAATCTAATCTGTCATTTTTAGAATCTCTTATTTTAGCTTTTCTAAGAGAAGCAGTTTGAAGAGGGTTGATTATACCTAACTTAAATCCTAAGTTATGAAAGAAAGCAGTGAAATTCTCACCATAATGACCAGTAGATTCTAAAAGGATAAAAACTTCATCTATATTGAATTTTTCTAACTCTAATTTAAGAGAAGAAAACCCATTGAAATTATTTTGAAACTTGAAATTAGAAAAAATAATTTCATTAGAATTAGAATCAACTAAAGAAGCTACGTGATTAAGTTTGGCAATATCGACACCTAAAATTAACATAAGAAACACATCCTTTAAAATGAAATAATAAATACTGAGTTAGATACCACATAATATTTACAAACACAAACTTGCGTGACATAAGAATTCAAAGATTCGTCCAACTATGAGGGTTTAATGTAAAATTGTGGCAATACTCTCCTTTAAAAAGTCTAAGCAATAGTAAAGATAAAAAGTCCACAGTATTTATGTAATAAAATTATACAAATAAAAAACAAAAAATCAAAGAGAGGAGATGTATGATAAATATACAGATATTTCTATATACTTATCATACAAGAAAATATGAAAACACAAATTAATAGTAACAAACATTATCTTTTTTCATATGGAACATTGCAATTAGACAGAGTTCAGATAGAAACTTATGGTCGTTTGCTTGAAGGTGTAAAAGATAGTTTGTTAAATTATAAATTAGATAAATTAAAAATTACTGATGACGAAGTTATAAAAAAAAGTGGAAAAGAATTCCATCCAATAGCTATGAAAACGGGGATATCAAATGATATGATAAATGGAACTATTTATGAAATTACAGAAGAAGAATTAGACTCAACCGATAAATACGAGGTAAGCAATTACAAAAGAGTTCTAGAAACATTTGTTTCTGGCAAAAAGGCTTGGATCTATGTTGCAAAATAATAAAAGTGGGGAAGATAATTATATAATATTAGATATTTTAAATTCAAAATCAGGAAAAGATAAAGATAAAACTAAGGGTTAACAAATTGAATTATAACCTGTGCTGTGGTAGAATGGATTTGAGTAAAACAAAAAATTAAGAATTTGAGAGGAAGAAAAATGATAAAAACAATGAGAGCAAAAGTAATACTTATGTTAGGAATATTAACACTGTCAACAGCAATGTTTGCAGATACTAAAGCTGATTACGATCAAGCAATACAATATTCTCAAGAGAATAAAATAGAAGAAGCAGTGAAAATGTTGCAAACAATAGCAACTTCAAAAGATAAAGAATACTCAGTTAAAGCAAATTACAAATTATCATCATATTATTTAGCAACAAAAGACAATGCTAAAGCAAAGACGTATTCTTTGGCAGCAATAAAAGACAAGAATAATTCTTCTAGTGATGCAATTGGAGCTCTTTATAATCTAGTTAATATATCTATGCTAGAAAAAGATAATAAAGCAGCAGAAAATTATGTATTAGATATGAAAAAAAGAACAGCTGGAAAAGATCCAATGGTTCTAGAATTATCAGGAAGATTTAACCAAGAAGTAAAAAAAGATTTAGTTATGGCAGAAAGTGAATATAAAAAAGCTGCTGCATTAGCACCAAAAATATTGAGATATCAAGCAGATTTATTAGAAGTATATGAACTAAAAAAAGATGAAGCGATGATAGCAAAGACTATTTCTGCAATGAAAGTAATTAATCAACAAGTAACGAGTCAAGAAATAGCAAAATATTTTGAAGCAAGACAAGGATTTGAATTAGCAAATAAATATTTTATAAAATCAATAGTTGAAGATAAGAGTGATTCTTCAAAATTATTACTTGGAGTAATGTACTATAATCTTGGTAAAAAAGATGAAGGTAAACAGCTAATAACAGAAGCACAAAAAGCTGGAATTAAAGAAGCTGATCAAGTTCTAGCTGATATTAAAAAACAAGAGGCTGCTACAACACAAACAACACCAAAAACAAATAAAAAATAAATAAAATAGAAGTCAGGACACAATTGAAGTGAACTGACTTCTTTTATTAGTGGAACTATTAAACTTCTATGTTTACAAAATCAAATGCATCAATATCAAATAATCCTTTATCTGTTAACTTCAATTTTGGAATAACAGGTAAAGATAAAAATGATAAAGTAAGAAAAGGATTGAATGCGTTGCTAAATCCAAGCTCTTTTAATGAATGGTGTAACGTATCAAGATCTTCTAATACACTGCTAACAGATCTTTTTGTCATAAGTCCGGCAATTTCTAAAGTAGTTTGTCCAACAACTTTACCGTTAACGACCGAAACTAACCCACCACCAATTTTTTCAACAGTTCTAACTGCCAACTCTATATCCTCATTGTTTGTTCCAACAACAATCAAGTTGTGTGAATCATGTGCAATTGTTGTTGCAATGGCACCATTCTTTATACCTAAATCTTTTACAATAGCTTTTCCAACATTATTTTTTGTGTTATTATGTCTTTCTATAACAAACATTTTTGCAGTATTATTTATTTCTGGTTCTGGAATAAAATTACCATTGCTATCAATATTGACATCTATAATACACTCTGACGTATATAAATTGTTAGGAATAATCTGTATTGTTCTAACTTTTGTTGATTTTATAGGGATATCCCAATTAATTTCATTAGGAATTAAAACTTTTGATTCACTAATAGAGTCAGAAGAATCAACTGCTAGTATACTATCAAGTGAAGTTTCCATTTTCTTACCTAATTTGTAAACGCTATTTATCTTAAATGTATTAAGGTCATCAAGAATTACAAAATCAGCTATCTTATTTGGTGTTATAGACCCTCTATCTTTCAAACTATATGCAATTGCAGTATTATATGTTCCTAATCTAACAGCTAATAAAGGATCGATACCAAGAGATATAGACTTTCTAATAGAAAAATCTATACTTCCTTCGTTTACTAAGTCATCAAGATGCTTATCATCTGTACATAGCCCAACTAACGAATTATTCTCTAATGTTACATGTTTGACTAACGTAGACAAGTTTCTTGCGGCAGTACCTTCACGAATTAACACGAACATACCTCTTTTTGCATGTCTTCAAGGTTCTCACATTCATGATCAGTTGATATTCCTGATGTTATATAGGCATTCAGTGATTCTTCATCTATACCTGGTGCATGTCCATCAATAACTTTATTTATTGAGTTTGCGTATTCTAGTTTTTCTAAAACACCGTTATCAAGGTTTAGAACTCCAGGAAAATTCATCATCTCGGCAAGTCCTAGTACATTTTTGTGCGAGTAAAACGGTTTAAGATCATCATTCATTATTACAGCACCAGCATTTTCAAAGTTAGTTGCTGGCACACACGATGGGAGCATGTACATAATGTCCAAATCAACGTCACTAGCTTCATCTAACATAAATTGGATACCTTTTGTTCCTGATACGTTTGCAATCTCATGAGGGTCAGCTATGACCGTTGTAACACCATTTCGAAGTGAAACCCTAGAGAAACTCTTAGGTGGTAGCAAAGATGACTCAATGTGTACGTGACCATCAATAAGCCCAGGAGATATGTATTTCCCGTTAAGATCAATGATATTATCTGAATTATCATACTTACCAATACCAACAATCATTCCATCAACAATTGCAACATCTTTCTCAATAATTTTAAGATTTATAACATCTATAATTTTTCCATTTTTCAAAATCAAATCAGCTTTTTCACGCTTCATGGCAACTGAAATATTTTTTCTGTAATCTATACCCATAAAACACCTCTATATTCATTATTTTTTTGTATTCCATAACCTAAAAAATCTGGTTATTTTTACAATTGTATCTTATTTTTCGAATTTGTCAAAGTAAAATTTATGTTTTTGTATTTTAAAATCATATATTTTTAGCAACAAAGAATAAACTAGACAAATGATTTAAAAAGGTATATAATACCATATAATTTATATATGGTTAAAGAAGAGAGGTAATAATGGATATTCATCACTTAAAAATATTTTTTGAAGCGTGTAATGAGAAGAGTTTTACGAAGGCGGCTAGGAAATTATACATTAGCCAATCTGCAGTTTCGATTCAAATAAAAAAATTAGAATCTACTTTAGGATTACAGCTTATAGAAAGAAATTCTAAAAATTTCAAACTAACATTTGCAGGGAAAGAACTTTTTAAAATGTCACAAGATGTTTTTGAGAAAATTTCAAGAATGGAAAATGAAATGAAGAAAATTTTACAATATAAAAAAGGTAAAATTTCAATAGGAGCAACACATAATATTGGTGAGCCTGTTCTTCCTAGAATAATGGTAGAATTCAGAAAACAATACCCTGAAATTGAATTTGATTTATATATTAAAAACAAAGAATCTTTAGTAAAACATCTAAAAGAAGGAACGGTAGACATCGCTCTAATGGAAGAGTATTTTATTGAAGATAAAGAGATAAAAGTAATAGAAACAGAAGATTATCCTTTTGTTGTTGTAGCTGGTAAGGAAATAACAAACTTAGATGAACTACAAAACATACCTCTTTTAAAAAGAGATACAATACTTACAAATAAATATTTAGATTTATTCGAAAAAATAGTTGGATTTAACCTAGATAAGAGAATATCTGTTAATGGAAGTATTGAGACAATGAAAAACTTAATAAAAGATGGATTAGGATTTGCAATATTACCTTATTACAGTGTCCATGAAGAAGTTGAAAGAGGAGCATTGAAATTAGTTCATAAATTTGAAAAATCAGAAGATAGATTCCAAATAGTATTAATAAGAGAAAATGAAGATAAAGAAGGAATTAGTAAATTTGTAGAGTTTTTAGAAAATTACAAAATTAATAGAGATAATGCACCATTAGTTACAAAAGTAAAGAAAACAAAAAAATAAAATAATCTTATATGTAAGGAGATGTGAATCATGGCTATAAAAGATGAGCTTAGAAAGTCTTACTTAACAGCATATGAAACTGTTAAAAATTTTGTGGAGAATGAAGAAAACATATCAAAAACTGCTGAAATATCAGAAGGATTAGCAAATGCCTACAAAGAGGGTAAGAAATCTCTTATTGCAGGTAATGGTGGTAGTAATTGTGATGCGATGCATTTTGCTGAAGAATTTACAGGAAGATTTAGAAAAGATAGAAAAGCATTACCTTCATTAAGTATAAGTGATTCATCACATATTACTTGTGTTGGAAATGATTATGGATTCGACTTTGTTTTTGCAAAAGGGATAGAAGCATTCGGTCAAAAAGGAGATTTTTTCTTTGGTATTTCAACATCAGGAAATTCTCAGAATATAATTGAAGCATTCAAAATTGCAAAAGAAAAAGGGTTAAAAACAGTAGCATTATTAGGAAAAGATGGTGGAAAGTTAAAGGGAGTCTGTGATTATGAATTTATAATACCAGGTGAAACATCAGATAGAATACAAGAAGTTCATATGATTATATTACATATTATAATTGAGGGAGTAGAAAGAATTCTATTTCCAGAAAATTATTAATTAAAAAAACTCGACTAATTAGGTCGAGTTTTTATTTTATCCACTATTTCTAAGTCCTGTTGCAAGACCATTTATTCCAATATGTATTCCTTTTCTTAATTCCTCTGATTTATCTCCCTCTCTGTATCTCTTTAAAAGCTCAACTTGAAGGTGATTTAATGAATCAAGATAAGGTAATCTATTTCTTAAACTACGTGTAAGAATAGGATTATCGTATAATAAGACGTCTTGTTCTTCAATATCTAAAATTATAGATAAAGTTAACTCCCATTCTTTAACAATTTCTCCAAAAATATTTTTAGAAATCTCTTTGTCAGGAACTAATTCAGCATACTTTGATCCAATTGCTAAGTCAGTCTTTGACATAACCATGTCAATATTAGAAATAACACTTCTAAAGAATGGCCATTCTTTGTACATTTTCTTTAATATATCAAGATTTTTCTCATCTCTACATATCCATTCTTTGAATGCAGTTCCAACACCATACCAACCAGGTAGCATTATTCTAATTTGTGACCATGAGAATACCCAAGGGATTGCACGCAAATCCTCGATTCTGTTTGATGTTTTTCTTGATGAAGGTCTTGATCCAATATTTAACTCCGCAATTTCATTTATAGGCGTTGCTGAAAAGAAAAATTCTCTAAATCCTTCAGTTCCATAAACTAATTTTCTGTATGCATTGTAACTAATATTTGATATTTCTTCCATAATTACTTTATATTCAGAATAATCAACAGCTTCTTTTACTCCAAATGCAGTAGACTCTAACGTTGCAGAGACTAAAGCTTCTAGGTTTCTAATACCTAAGTCAGGATCACTATATTTTGCACCGACCATCTCACCTTGTTCTGTTAAACGAAGTCTCCCATGTATACTTCCTGTTGGTTGTGATAGGATTGCATCATAACTTGGTCCGCCTCCACGTCCAACAGTTCCACCTCTACCATGAAAGAATGAAAGATCAACATTACATGCATTACCTATCTCAGTTAATGCTTCTTGAGCAACATATAAAGACCAGTTAGAACTTAAAAATCCACCATCTTTGTTGCTATCAGAATAACCTAACATTACTTCCTGAGCCATGTTTCTCTTCTTGAGCCAAGTGTTAACAATAGGTAGTGCAAAATAGTTTTTCATAATTTCAGGAGCTGACTCTAAATCTTCAATAGTCTCAAATAAAGGAACGATATCAACTCTACAAATTGAATCGGCACCACCTATAACAAGTCCTACTTCTTTTAAAAGAATTGCAACTTCTAACATATCAGATATACTAGTTGCTTGTGAAATTATAGATTGCTCAATTATACGCTCACCAAAAAGATCTTTTAATTGACGTGCTTTTTTTAGAATATCAATCTCCTTAATTAATACTTCACTGTATTCAATGTGCGGATTAGTTAATAGTCTAGGGCTATCTAACTCTTCCAATAGAATTTTACATTTTTCATCTTCAGTTAATTCACTATAATTAGGAGTAATTCCTGCGTTGCTTAATAATTCGGCAACACATTCTTGATGGACTTCCGAATTCTGTCTAATATCAATAGTAGCTAGATGAAATCCAAAAACTTTCGTTGCTTCTATAAGTTCAGTCAAAGTACCATCTATAAGAGAAGCACTATTATTAGAAATAAGTGATGTCTCAATAATTTTCAGGTCACATCTAAATTCATCAGGTGTGTCATAACGATCTACAATAATCTTAAGTGGCTCTAATTCTGAACGATCTTCTAATAATGCGTGTGCAGTAGATAGCATTTTGTTCCGCATACCAGTTAATGCTCTTCTATAAGGTTCGTTTTGTCTGTGTGGTGACATTTCGCCAGAGTTAGACGCTAAAGTAATCAAATCATCAGTAACTTTAGTCATAGACTCCGTTATAGAAAGTTCTTCATAAAGTTTATCAATATTTTCTAAATAATATTTAAAAATCATATCTGCTTGCATTTGTGCGGAACTATTAAGTGTTTCAGCAGTGACAAATGGATTACCATCTCTATCTCCACCGATCCACATTCCCATTCGTAAAGGTCTTAAGTTCTCAACGACACTAGCATCTTCTCCCATTTCTTTTGCAATTTCTTGATAACGTTGCATTATGTTAGGAATTCCTTTTAAAAATGTTATAGGATAATAACTAAGAGCATTGTTTATCTCGTTAGAAACACGCAATTTAGATGTTCTAAGCATAGCAGTTTGCCATAAAATTTGAATTTGTTTATTTAATGTTTTTACCCATTCCTCTTCATCGAATTGAGTAGCAAGAACATAATCATATTTAGCCAAATGTTTAGCAATAGCATGTGTTAAATCCAAGATACTTTTTCTTTGAACTTGTGTAGGATGTGCAGTTAATACTGGAACAACGTCTACATTTTTCATAGCTTTCAAGATTTCTTCATTACCAATACCATGTTCTTTTAATTTTTGCAAAGCAAATTTAAGTGTCCCTGTTTGAGGGTTACCACCTTTCGCTTTATATATTTTTCGTCTACGATTTTGATGTACGTCTTCAGCGATGTTTGCAAGTAAAGAAAGCAAACTAAAAGCTCTAGTTACACGTAACGCTTCGAAATCATTCAGATCCTCACAGAGATGCGATAATTCTTCCCTCGTAGTTATAGTATCATCAGAATGAAAATCAGAAGAAGATTTTACAATCTGTTGGGTTTTTTCATAAATATTTTTGCCAGAATAGTTTAGGACGGTGTGCCCAAGTAGCCCGCCTAATAGTTTTACAGTTTCCAATAGCATTTGTTGCTTCTCATCCTTTTCCATTGAAAGTAAAGGTGTGATAGGTAAACTCATATTTCCTCCTTACCAAAATAATCATATAATTAAATTAAATTGTTTCCTATCTATTATACCATAAATAAAAGAATAAAAAAAAGACCTCAACAATTCATTTTATATATAGAAAGTATTATTAAGGGTTTATCTTTGTAGATGTATAGAAGTGTGTTATACTAATGAAAAATTATAATTCTAAATAGAGATAGGAAAGTGATAAAATGGAAAATAACCATATAAAGAGAATTTTTGCATTAATGTTCGGATTAATGTTGTACGGATTAGGTGTGACATTAACAATAAAAGGAAACATAGGGTACTCACCTTGGGATGTTTTTCATGCGGGAGTGGCAAAATATATTGACACATCGATTGGAAATGTTTCTATTCTAGTTGGTGTAGCTATAGGAGTGTTAACAATTATACTAGGAGAAAAAGTAGGGTTGGGGACTATAATGAATATGATATTTATTGGGGTATTCATAAATATATTTATGCCAATTATTCCAACAGTTGGGAAAGGAAACTTCATTTTAGGGTTGTTTACTGTTATTTTAGGATTATTTATAGTGTCATTTGGAAGCTATTTCTACATAAAATCAGGTTATGGAGCAGGTCCACGTGATAGTTTAATGGTAGCGATAAGAAGGAAAACAAAATTATCTGTTGGGTTAAGCAGAGGTATAGTTGAAGGGACAGCACTTTTAATAGGTTGGTTACTAGGTGGATTAGTAGGAATAGGGACAGCAATATCAATGTTTGGTATAAGTTTTTGCATACAGATAGTGTTTTCAATGTTAAATTTTGATCCATCAGAAATTGAACACGAAAATCTTGCAGAAACATTCAAAAAACTGTTATAATAAATTAAATAATAAAATATAATGTTTATATAAGTATATAAAAGAAGGAGACGAAGGAATGAAAAGAAGAATTTTATTAACAGTATTAATGTCACTACTAATGGTAGTATTATCATATGGAGAAACACCAAAAGAATTGGAAACATCGAATAAGGCATTAAAATATAAAAATCTTGTAGAAACATTCAAAAAACTGTTGTAATAAATTTAGTAATATAATATAATCTTTGTACAAACATATAAAAAAAGGAGATGAAGAAATGAAAAGAGGAATTTTATTAACATTATTAATGTCACTACTAATGGTAGTAGTAGTATCATGTGGAGGAACACCAAAAGAATTGAAATTACCAAATAAGGCAGTAAAATATGAAAATGGTGCATTAACATATAAAGGAAAACCTTACACAGGTAAAATTGTAACAAGTTTAGCGGATAAAGTAAGTGGATATGAAGGATTTATAACATTAAAAGAAGGACATTTAGAAGGACAAACAAAAATTAGTTCAGGAAAAAATAAAGAAGAGTACGAAGTAAATGTAAAAGATGGTAAATTTGACGGGCAATATATTGCAAAAACACCTGAAATAGGTGAAATTGCAATAACTTCAGAAGCTGGAGCATTGAAAGCAATGAAAACAGCTATGACAAATGGACTTAAACAAGATTTAACATTTGATGCTGCAGGATTAGCAAATGGTACTATGGAAATGGGTGCTCAAAAGTTCGTATTCAAAGATGGTAAAGCGCCGGTTGCAGGACAAACAAATTCATTTGTTTCACTTAAATATATGAAAGAAACAAATTCAGTATCTACAGAAGTTACACAAGGTGGAAATGTTGTTCAAAAAGAAGACAATCCATTAGGATTCGATGTTAAAACATTAGAAAGTCAAATATTCCCAGCATTAGTAGGGTATTAAGAATAAAATATAAACGTAATTCCTAGAGAGGGAGATTATTATGAAAAAAATATTATTAATATTATTAAGTTTCACAATTTTTGCTGTTAATTCATTCGCAGAAAGCGAAAGTTTATCAAAAGGAGTAGAGTTATACAATGACTCTGAGTATTCTCAAGCAAAACCATATTTCGAAAAAATTGTAAGATTAAAGAATGAAGAAGTAGGGGAAGCGTACTATTATCTAGCTGAGATAGCTTATTTTACTTTAGCTGAGCCTAAAAATGATATAGAACACGAAAGACTACTTAGATTATCAATAGCAAAGGATTACATACCAGCAATTGTCCATTTAGGTGTATACATTAGTGATATTGAAGAAGGAGAAAAAATACTTCTTGCAGGGTTGAAAAAATTTCCAAATAATCAAGATATATTAGATGCATTAGATGAATTACATGGAGATCCATTGGAAGATGTTGTTGAGTAAATTAGAATAACGGATATTTCTATGAACGATTACAAATAAAATTCCTAGAGAGGAAGATTACTATGAAAAAGATAGTATTAATATTATTAAGTTTCACAATTTTTGCTGTTAATTCATTCGCAGAAAGCGGAAATTTATCAAAAGGGTTAAAGTTATACGATGATTCTAAGTATTCTCAAGCAAAGCCATATTTTGAAAAAATTGTAGCATTAAATAATGAAGAAACAGGAGAAGCGTATTTTTATCTAGCTGAGATAGCTTATTTTACTTTAGCTGAGCCTAAAAATGATGTAGAACACGAAAGATTGCTTAGATTATCAATAGCAAAGGATTACATACCAGCAATTACGCATTTGGGTGGATACATTAGTGATGCTAAAGAAGGAGAAAAAATACTTCTTGCAGGATTAGAAAAATTTCCTAATGATGAGAGTATAATTGAAGGACTGACAGATGTATACTATGGAATGGGAGCAACAGATAAAACTGTTAATTTTTACGAACAATTAGGAGCAAAAGGTAATAACAAAGCATATTTAAATTTAGGGTATTTGTATCAAGATGATAAACAATACAATTTAGCAGAAGAAAACTTTTTAAAAGCAGCAAATAATAATGTAGAAGGCTCAAAATTAGCACTTGCAGAATTTTATAAATCACAGAAAAAATACGACTTAGCAGAAAAATATTATTTTGAAGTGAAAGCTGAAGATTCAGTTGACGGGCTAGCAGAACTATATATAACTCAAAAGAAATATGACTTAGTTGAAAAACTTTTCCAAGATTCAGGAACTTATGATAGACAAGAAATCCTTTCTACTATAGCAGGTAGAGCATTCTATATAGAAGATTATGTAACTGCAGAAAAATATTACTTACAAGAAATGAAAGAAAATCCAAATAGTTTTTATAATCAGGTACCTTTGGCACAGAGCGCAGAAAAAACTGGAAACAATTCATTAGCAGAAGAAATGTATAAAAAAGATATAGTGAATAATTCAGGAGGAGAAAGCACAGGAGGTTACGTGAACTTCATGCTTAAACAAGGGAAATTAGCCGAAGTTGAAAAATTTGTTGAAGAAAACAAAGGAACTGATATAGAAACATCTATTTATGGATCAATATTATCAAATTATTTTGATGCAAAA
>ERZ1023652.190-NODE-190-length-14068-cov-3.609139_pt1 | contig 14068 bp, 14 predicted proteins | sample MGYA00520879_ERZ1023652 | MGnify/ENA primary metagenome ERZ1023652 (study PRJEB33180, sample SAMEA4044469) | wastewater metagenome | place: Denmark | collected 2016-04-02 | study: EMG produced TPA metagenomics assembly of the PRJEB13832 data set (Local...
CGTCGGCAGCGTCAGATGTGTATAAGGAACAGGCGCTGCAAGGTGGAAATGCTCATTTGCGATTCCAATTGTTCGATATTACTTTTTTCCTCCAAAGCGCGGGCGTAAAATTCGTCTATGGACCGATCAATCGTTTTTAAAATATCGTCACGTTCCGCCGTCAACACGTCCATTACCGCAATCACTTCGTCTCGTTGCATAAGTTGATTTAACCAAAAGGTGTTCTGGGTTGTTTTCATATCGTATACATGCAGACACGTTTCATAGCCATCTGCTTTTTTGACGTACTTATCTTCAAAAACAAGACCGCCTTTTGGCTGAATTTCGGCCATAAATGCTTTGTTATAGGCTTCCGCTGCGTTCTCTTTTTTATTTACTTCTGCTTGAAGGGCTTTTGACTTTTTCATTGTCCGTTCCATGTTCACTCCTCCCCTTCCGCATAACTACTCATATTCATTAGCCGATCTAATATCTTTAACTTTTTTTCAACCGGGACCGGTTTGGCGCCCAACGCTTGACCACCAAAAATATAGATTTCATTTTCAGCTCGCTGCAGCTCCTGGATCGTGGTGGCTGAAAAAAGTAAATAGTATTCCTGGTTCGTTGCATTTTCTTCTACAAATTTGAGTTGTTCGATGGTGTGTAAGATCCGCTTTTTCTGTAAGTCATTTTTTGCATTCCGATACATTTTGGCCCAATAATTGCGCTGATCGGACGTGTCTACATTGCTCCGAATACTCAAATACTTTTGCGGAAAATTCGTACTCGTCAAAAAACGGGAAAATTCCTCGATCAATCGGTTTTTATCACTCTCAGTCAATGTGTTTAAATCATGGGATTCAATTTGAACCATGTTCTGATATCGTCTATCCCGCATCACAAGATAGCCTTCGGCAGTCAGATCAATGTAAGGGATCCAATCGGCCATCTCTTTGATCCCCCCATTCGGGCTTTGAAACAACGATTTGATATTCTCCCAAGCAGATTTGCCGTTTGTTTGCATTAGTTCGCCTCCTCTTCCTTCCACTCTTCTAAATGAGCGACTGCCGCATATTTTTGATAATCCAAACTTTTAACTTTCCGAAAGTCTTGCAGAAGTCCATGAGTGATCAGCTTGAAAATGGAAATATTCGGCACCGGTTTGGTAATAAATAGAAACGTGAACAGGACGTTCACGGCATAATAGGCTAGCTTTAAACGGAAGATTCCGCCCGTAAAAAAATCTTCCAACATCAGCGTCAGCAGCAACATCATCAATAAAAAAGGAATGTCACTGGAGTAAACCGCCCATAACTTGATATCGGTTTTCAACTCTTTTGGAATTTCATACATCTTTGTTCCTCCTAACCAGAAAAGGAAGCGGAATTGCATAAAGCTTGCAATAACCCCTTCCTCCCTTTATTTTCGGTTCCCATTTCGATTCTGAATGTCTTTCGTCGGTTTTATCGAATCTTCCATTCGTTTCTGACGCGGTTTTGTTCGCCCGTCTATTGCGCGAGTTTCCAAAATGGATTCTGAGATCGGGGTACTTGGACCGGAGTCCTCTTGTTGTAACACGTACCGCAAAGCCGGCTTTGAATCTGTTTGTTCTGAAAATCTGTTTACGATCACAGTTTCTTGCATAGGAGAGGGCCTTCTGACGGAAGAGTCCGTTTCATACTGAACGCGATTGGATTCTACCGGAGAATCCTCTACAATCTGTTCCATACGGGGTACATTGACCGTGCCGTCTGCATTGATTCGCGTTCGTGAACCCGTCGTTGTTTGGGAAATATGCGTATGTACCGAATCTGCCATTCCGCTATTTTGAACGTTTACAGCAACATTTCGATCTACTAAGCTATTTAATCTATTTGAAACTTCTACGCTCTCATAGCTTGATTTTGCGCGATTTGTGGACGTTTCATAAGGTTCCAGCGGTTGGAAGGAAGCGTCTTCTTCATACAAGAGATTTTCCATACGCGGGACATTGACCGTACCATCTGAATTGATTCGCCCGCTCGTGCCCGTACTTCCCGTAGAAGTTAGTGCTATCGCTTCTGTATTCAGGCCCTCTTTTCGTTCGTTTACAGCAATATTTCTTTCTGACCAGGTATTTCCCTGATTCACACGTTCTATGCTTTGAGAAGAGCTGTTTTGGGCCAAGGAATTGCTATCAGCCCCTGGAATGCTTGTTGGGTCGCTCTCGTTCTCAGTATTTGTCTCTTCAAAAGGGTTCTCCTGTAATAAATCCAAGGATCGGCCTGTATGCGTAACTCCTGTTACAGCGACTGAACTGCTATCCCTGTTCAAAGAAGAAGGTGCCACACTCGGTTTTCCTGGTCCCCCTTGTTTGGCCAGCAACGCATTTAAATCTTTTTTACCCGTTCCCTCTGTACGGATAGGTGGTTTTTCGGATGGAATACCTGCGCTTCCTGAATCTGATCCAATCGATCCTGCTTCCAGCGGTAAATTCGTGCCTGTTGCTTGTGGGTCTTCCATTTCGTTTGTCATGCCCATTTGTTGCAGGTAGGTCTTGGCTTTTTCCGGATCATTTCCGTTCAGCTGCAGTGCTTTTCCAGCATTTGTTGTCGTGGCCCCCGTTTCCATTGCCAAGTCATTCAATTGCCTTTGTTGAAAGCCGCCTTGCGCAAAGGTATGGGCCAAATCACTGGATCGCATGGCTTGTTGCGCCGTCTGCACAGGGTGTTTGAAGGCATTCATTTTATCTTGTACACCGTTTTGCAATTGATTTCCGACACCCCCTGCTTCTTGGCGATTCTCATTCCATTTTCCTAATTTATCTGCGTTATAGTCCATGCTGTTGCCAATGCCATTGGCCAATCCTTTAGTCCCTCTGCCCAATGCCGCTCCTAACCGTGTACCTGCATATAATCCCATCAACGTCGCTTGGCCATCTTTTACTCCGGCGTCAAATCCAAAAATGCGGGGGATCGTTTTCGTGCCATCAATCACCACAAACGCCGCTACAATCATAATAATGGCATTTAGGATGGGAACATCGAATAAATCCATCGCCAAAATCCAGCTCGTAAACAACTGGTAGAGACGCAGAATATAGAAAATGGAGACGAACGTCGCAAAACCATTGATCATTTCTTTTAGAACCACTTTTGCTTTTTGGCCTGTTCCGATATCCGTGTTGATCGCAAAGGGCGCAACCAGTTTGGTTGTAGCCAGTTCAAAGGCAACTGAAATCAATTTGAACGAGAAGAAAATGTAAATAACGATAAGCGAGACAAATTCCAACAAAATCACCAGAAAATCATAGGAATAACGGAAGTAGTATTCGTCCCAAAAACTGAATAAACCGCCATTATCTAATTCTTCATCAACAACACTATCCCCCGTTGAAACGAGTTTCACACCCAAAACATCGGCTTCGCCATCTGCGGGCTCAGTCAAATCGAGCGCCGCAAACGGTAATTCACGGGATAGGTTTTTTCTGGCTTCTAAGTTCTCCCATTCTCCGCTTTCCGAAAGAATCTCAATATCCGTGATATTGTCATACAAAACATTCGCAGCCAGCATGATATTCCCTTCCTCGTCCGTTCCCAAAGAAGCAACACTGGCATCCGCAATGGTCAGAAATTGTGTCATCGTCCATGGAATGGCGATAATGAACAGAACTCCCAGCACCGTATTACGGAATAAATCAGAGACCGTTTTTCGTTTCCCCAGAATAAAGTTGTACCCTTGAAACATTAGGGCAATCGCTAAGAAAACAAAACTTGCCAGAGCTAACATTTGATAAAAATCTTGCACTTCCGGCTGGTTAAAGAAAGCTAAAATACTGGCCAGATGATTCACCATCATCTCCATTCCGTTGGCCAACCCAAATAGTAAACGAAAAAGAAATTGTTCAACATAACGGAAAATCCATGCAGGGATAGAACGAATGTCAAATAGATCAGAAAACTCTCTCAATATTTCTTCGTTTCCCATTGAATCCCTCCTTTCAAAAAAAGAAGTGGCCCTCCTAAACTACGTTTAGTACCACTTCTTGTCTCTAATCCTCTTCAGTTAACTTTAGAACGTAATCCCTATTCTCTACACTTCCCAATTCCTCCGGTTCATTTCGGAACCAAAAGTATACTTCTCCGTCTACTCGTCCTGCATAGTAGGTTTTATCTCCCCACTCTACCAAGTAATAACCGGTTTCGTCCGGTTCCACTGCGACCGTCATTACTTCCGTTACCGTTTCCCCATCTCCTTGCGTTGCTCCTACCGCTTGAATGACTTCCCCTTCAGCTTCAATCGTTACCGTATCATAATCCTTATTCGTTCGTAAATTCTCGACTTGAAAGGTATGTCCGATCAATTCCAGTGGATCATTCACTTTGGGACCGCATGCCACCAAAAGCAACAACAAGGGCAAAACCATCGCAAACAGCACTCTTTTTCTCATATTATCCACTCCTGTCATGCCTCCGTTCTTAAGCCTAAGGCTATTTTTTGTGTAGACTTTCCATGCTTTCTATCTTCTTGGTCAAAATCAGATTCCTCAAATTCCTCTTCTTCTAGCAACAAATCCAAATCAATATATTCCAATGGCTTTCCTCGTAGAATATTTTGAATATCGTACGCGATATTTTCCAATGTCAGCCTATTCCCGTTACAGTCGATTTTATCCTGTTCCAAGACAAACGAAGTGAGCAAGCTCTTGATTTCATCTACCGTCAAATTCTTGTTCTTTCGATCAAACACAGCAATTGTCCCGTTCAAGAACGTATACGCAAGTATCATTTTTATTTCATTGCGCTGCCCTTCATTCAGCTGCATTCTCTGAGGATTCTGCAATTCTTCATAATCCACTTGCAGCGCATGTAAATTTAAATCGGCATGCAACGATGGAATGTGTAATTCATGACGATCTTTTTCCGTATCAAAATCTTCCGCTAAGTATTGGTACCGGTATTTCATACGGGTCTTGCCTGTATTGAAAATCGCTTTTGGTCGGATATCGCGTCCTTTCTTGTCTCGCCGCATGATCGAACGAATCACGACCATCTCGCCTTCCTGCAGCTGCATGAGCCGATTTTCGGAGAGTAACGGCTGCCGATCCACACTCGTGGTGCGGGTAGAATCCAAATCCAACACTTTCCCGCTGCGGCTATCGATTTCAATCGTGCGGTAGCCAATCTTCTCACTGATTTCTTTCGCAGTCTCCTTGTTGGTTGTGAAAATGTATAAATGATTCTGGCAATTATCTTTGATGGAAGTGGCTTTGTCTTTTCCGTAAAGCGAATCAATCTGATTGTACCCCTGCACCACCAGGGCAAACAGGATATTTCTTCCGAGACACACCGTCAACATGCTATCCATTCCCTCAATGGGCGGCATGTTTCCAAATTCGTCCAAAATGAATTGTACGCGTCTGTGTAGTTTCTGGCCTCGAGTAATCGTGGCCAATTGACTCAAGGTTTGATACATCTGCCGGACAAAAATCGAACAGATAACATGCATAGACGAGTCATAGTCCGGCACGACCATAAAGACGGCATAAGAATCTGTGATATACAGGACTTCCAACGACTGAATGGCTCTTTCTTTTTCCGGAACTTCTTCGCACCAAATCATGTGGGCAAAATCTTCAAACTCTTCTTTCCCATACGGATTCCGGCCTTTTGAAATGCGTTGGAAACTATACGCAACCGCTTGATCCGGATTGTCCTTTGGTACAAACTGGATTCGATCCCCCTCTGCTAACGCGTAGTCAAAATGAAGATGAAGTAACCCGTATTGTGTCGTCGGTCCGGAAACTGCTTCTACACGTCCGATTTCTTTGCCAAACGGTTGTTTCTGGTTCCTTCGGTAGAAAAGGACCTCAAAATCCTGTCCTTTCAAGCGGATATCCGTCCGCAAATGAATTTGTTTCGGAAATCCCACTCGGGTCATGTCAATGGAATTGATACTCGTTAATTTTGCAATGGCGTCTCCTGTAAAAATCTCCAATTTTGAGCTGGCAACCGAAAAGATCGAGCCGCGGGTATTCCCTTTGGCAAAGTTACTGGTAGCGTATTGTTGCTTGGCCACACTGGTAGGAGGTAACCCTTCAAAATACTCGTCCAGGGCATTGACTTCCGTTTTGCCGCCGTCTTTCGAATAATTTTTTGATCCCATTTCGCTCAAAAAGGACGCGACATTTTTTAACGTAATCCGCTCCGGATGGTAATTATCCGGGTCATAGTACTCTTCACATAACGCTAAGATAATCGCAGAGACTAACGCTTGTGCGGAATTGTCCCAAAATGGCTCCTTTGCGTTCGGGTTATTATAGAGAGAAAACGTCAATGTTTTCGTGCGTTTTTGCGCTTCCGCATAGTCCCCCTTTTCAAAGGCTTGTTTCACCAATTCCAGCGGATTGTAGCTCATGCCTTCCGTCGGATTCAGAATATTCAACACTTCTACGCGGTAGCCTCTTTTTCGCAACGTCTCATAGCTTGCTGTATACAGTTCGCCCTTCGGATCATTGATTACCAAATTCGGTTTCGCACTGGCACGAGAATTGATATCAATCATCGGGAAAACCAACAGTTCCCCTTTCCCGGAGCGGGAAGTTCCAATGACCGCTGAATTTTGTGTGCTTTCGTCTACAAACACCGTGTCCTTTACTCGCGATATCAAAGTCCCACCTAAGCCATCCCATTCTTTTTTCTTTTCTGGAACTGCCGTATAGGTACGGGAAATCTCTTCCAGCGTTGCTAAGGCGCTGTCGCCTTTTTGATTGCGATTCAAGGTACCATATCTGCTGCGCAGCTTAAACATGGTGTATAGGGCTACCCCGAAAGCAAGGCCATAACTTCCCCAATGCAGCCATGTGACCCCTCTTGTATCCGGATAAAAATTTCTCGCGTTGATAAAAGTAGTCCAATTGACACCCGAAAATCCGGTTAACAACTGAAAATCGGGAGCTGTAACAAACAACAACAACCGTGTGACCGTTTCAATCAGAAACGTAGCAGCGATGGCTGAAACCACAAAAACTGTGACGCCAACGAAGAAAATCATACCCCAGTTCCCCAGGTAGGCAGATAACCCTTTGGGTTTGCCTTCTTTCGAACGATCCTTTGAAAATGTAGATGGTCTTGTTCGCAAAAACGATTCACCCCCGCTTTCTTTACAGTAATGTGGATAGAAGGACAATAACCATAATCAAGAACGATGACGCACTCAGTACCATACCCGCTTTTTGTTTCTGACTATTGACTTCCAGGAAGGTTTTGAAGGAATGATTCAGTTCTTCTTTTTCTTTCGCATACATTTCTAAATTCGCTTCTTTGCGCTCTTGCTCGGCGTGGGTTTTTGCCATAAATAACTGGTACTCTTTTTCTACCTTATCCACTTCCGCACGCAAGGCGGCGATTTGCAGGTCTTTTTCTCGCAACGATTCTTGCAGCTGTTCCTGCGCCCGCAAGCGATAGGTTTCCGCCTTGATCCGGTGTTGTTTGCTTTTTTCTGTTTGTTGGATTTCCCGTTCCATCCCGATAAATTCTTCCAGCCATTTCCCTTTATTCGTGGAAAGTTCTGCGGCTGTCTGATCATCAAACTCTTTCAAGAGCGTCTGACGTTTTTGGAGCAGCTCTTCTTTTGCTTCCTTTTGGCTGGTTGCCAACGCTTCAAGAAGTGCCGCCCTTAATCGCTGCTTTTCCTCTTGAATGGTGTTTTCCAGCTCTGCTTTTCTTCTGGCATATTCTTGTGTCAAAAATGAATTCCCTTTTTCGGCCAATTCCTCTTTTTTGATCCGCTCCTTCTCTCTCAAACGATCGTCCAACTGGGTAAGGGCATATCGATAATTCCGTTCCAGAATAGCTTGCTGTTCTTGTTGTTCTTCTTCAATTCTAAGAAGGAAGAGGTGTCTTTCTTCCGCGTACTGTTCTTTCGCTCGCGCTTCCACATTTTGCAGAATTTCCTCGTATTCTTTTTCCTTCATTATCCGGAACGCCGTTACTTTCCCTTCCAAAATCTTTTCCAATTCAGCTGTTTTTTCCGCTTGAAAATACGCGAATGACCGTTCATGAGAAAGCATTAGATTTTCTAATAGCTGTGCTTTCTCTTGTTCCCGTTCCAAATGAAACTGCGCCAGTTGCTTCTCGTAAACATTTTGTTCGGAATCAGCCAGAACCGTTTGCCAACCGCTTATTTTCTGACGGATTGCCCACAATAGCTCTTTTTCAAAAAAAAGGGACCCTGATTCTATTATTGGGGTTTCTTCCCGGATTTCTATTTCTGCTACAGCGACATCCTGCGGATTATTCCTTTTTGAAGGTCCTTCCTCTTCGCTCTCTATTGTCAGATTCTCCGGATGTCGTTCAGACTGCTCTGTATCTTCCAACTCACTTTCGGCTAACGCCCACTCTGCTTCCGTGAAATCTTGGGTGAAATCATATTCCTTCACAACCTGCAGTGTCTCTGAAAGATTTTCCTGATCCGGATCCTTTTTCTTGAATGCAGGGAGCCAGCGTTTACTTTCTTTTTTCTTCCGCACTGTGACTTCTGGTCCGATACTTTTTAGCAATTCTTTTTGCAGGTTCTCAAAATCAGGAAAATCCATATGATTTGAGAGGAAATATTCTTCCAAGTAGGACGCCAATGAAAAATACTCCTGTTGCACTTCATTACTTTTCAATTCCAACTTCAACAGTGCAGAAGAAGATTCCGTATCCGTTTGCTTAATTTCCAATTGGGGCATTTCAAAAAACGAACTGGTTTGAACGGCCTGATAGGCCTTCATTTGACTCTCCGCTTCGAATAACGTAACCTCACGCGGGTTCTTCCCCACAAAGCGTTTAAACGCCTTCGGCATATGGCTATACGTAACATACAGCATAGTGTTCCTCCTTTCTTGGCAAATAAAAAAGGACTCTTCTGGTATTCCTTCAGTCCCGTTTATACGCTATTCACTTTTTTAAAAATTCGAAATTTGTTGTAGCCATTCTGCAAGGGCTCCTGCACCCCAGATTAAAACAGCCCCAATGATCAGGCCCACCACCGAGCTTTTCGCTTCACGCAGCCCCTCTCTGCCGCCGGTAACTACTTTAAATCCTAATATGGCAATAAAAACAACCAGTACGCCGATTCCGATACCTTGCAGCAAATTTGTAATATCCCCCGTAGCTTGGTTCAAACTACTTTGTAAATTGCTCGTTAAAAGAATGGATTGAAGTATCATGGTATTTCCTCCTACGTTCTTGGATTAATTATCTACTTGTTCTTTCGGTGTAGGCATATCGGCTTCAACCAACAGCGCTACTTGTGGAACGATTTGCGTTGGATTCTGTAGTTGCTCTGCCAGGCGTTTGTTTATTTTTTCTTGCTTGTGGTAATCCAAAATGACGGCTTTAAACAGTTTATACTCCGTTGAAGTCCGATCAAAAAGCTTTCCTAATGCTTCTTGAAGCATTTCGTCTTCAAAAGCTTTGACACTTTTCCCTTCCAGGGCGAGTTGCTTTTTATAGAGTTGATTGGCTACCTGGGTGTCTAATGCAATGGTCATGGGATCCCTTCCTTTCTTCAAATTTCGCAATAAGTAATAAAAAAAAGGTTGCTCTCTTTCATGCATGAGAAAACAACCTTGTAGCTATTCATTTTATGTTGCGCTTCCTCTGGTAGCATCCGTTGAATAGAGGCTGCCATTGCTTGTTGAAAGCTTTCTTTACCGCTTTGAAACAAGGCGTAAAGAAAGTCTTCGCTATGGGCTCCGCGAATGTCATCTACGCAAAAATTCACTTCAGTAATTTCGGTAGCGTTTTGTCCCAAAATAACGGTAAAAAGCATTTCCAAACCATAATTTTCCAATTGCCAATTGACTTTGAAAACCTGGTGATTTTGTTCTGAAAGTCGGTAAATGTCCGTAATCTCAATCTGTGGTTCCGGTAGGCTATAGAAGTATCCCAATAAATCATTGGCTGTGATATTCAATGTTTTCGTGATTTTTTCGACACTTGCATACTGAATTGACCGATTCTGCTGTTTAGCAATCTTGGCTATGCCATTGTAGGTCATGCCGCATTGCTTTGCCAGTTCGTCATACGTCATTTTCCGGTTACGCAGTACCGTTTCAAGAGTATTCTGAATCTTCTTCCCCTCCTTCTGCTTCGTAGAGATGCTTCCGGCATTTACTCGCAAACAGCCACTCGGCTGTATTAAGCGCTTCGTCTTCGCTCGCTTGCGTGAACAACAAGAATCCTGGCAAAGATGTAGCTCATGTTGTGCGAGAAATAACGGATAAACCTAATGTTGCTATTGCGGGTATCCCCCTGGATCCCTCCGACCGTCGTTTTCTCGAACGATATCTTTTAGAGCATAGCAGGCGGTTTCTACCGCCAATAGTCCGTCCACTCCGACCGACATAGGATTTTTCAAGAGCTCCATACGCTCCTTCCCTTTCGGGTATTTAGTTGTCACAAGAGCAATTTAAAAGTTTTCATTCAAAAAAACTTTTATTCTCATGAAAACTTTTCATTTCACTATAGGTTTATTATAGCACAACTGGTTGAAATCACAAACGATTTTTCTTGTAATATACTACTCTTTTGTCTTCCGCTTTACTTCGCGTTCTTCTGCCTTTTCTATCAGCTTTTCCTTCACTTTTCGGGCCGATTTGTATGAGGTCACTTCCACGTATTTCGCATAATTTTTAACATCTTCTTTCCAAAATAAGCGGGTATAGTAATATTTTTTATCTCCAAATATGTGCACAGGAGTTAAAATTCCATTACTTACATCACGGGTAATCCGCGCATTTTCTGCACCTGTTTTTTCTGCAAACTCTGCTTGAGACAGACAGTAACGTTCCAGTACTTCTGTGAGTAATTCTTGCCGGAGTGGTTTATCGGCGTCTAACGTTTCGTAAAATAGTTCTCCTTCCGTTAACAAATGATTCATTACTTGTTGCGCTAGTTCAGGATCATTCTTAATTTGATTGAGTATCTGATTGTCTGGCATGTTGTCTGGCATGTTCTTTCCCCTTACTTTTCAGGACAGCTGCTCATTTGCGCGCCTGCTTTGATATTTTTAAAGGTCTCTTACACGTCAAAATTGAGTGCGAAAGTAGGGACCTCTTCTGTTGGTGATTCGTCTAACGCTATGATTTCAATCCAGTGTAGCGCCAGTTTCTTGAAACTGATAAAAAAGTAAGCCTTTGGATCGCGAATCGTTGCATTTGTACGCAAGTGGCGCAAGACGTTATACAGCGTGGTTAAATACCCTTCCTGCAGGTCCTGACTGTATGCACTCGTGTCTGCAAAGAAATAGACTCCAAGGGGCTTCCCGCTTTCTTTTTCTGCAGATTTCGTAGCTTGAACGACGGTTTCAATGGTTTCTAAAAACAGACTATAGTCCTCTCGGACGTATTTCACGAGAATTTCTACAAAGCGCTCCCCGTATGTTTCCACCAACTCTTTTTCTTGAATCGCTTGTTCAATCATAAAAGCATCCGTATTTTCCGGAGGTGTTTGAAAAGCATGATTGAATGCCTGGTTTTGTAAAACGTCCGCGACGCGTTGATCTTTATACTCTTTATTATCTTTATGTTTAGTATTAGTAATATAAGTCTTATTAGGTAGCAGAATCTGCGACACTGGACTAGCAGATTCTGCTACACTGTGAAAAGGTTGATCTGGCGCTGTTTTATTCAGTCTAGCAAATTCTGCTAGACTGTTTTGATCTTGATTTGACGGTGTTTTTTCCAGTCTAGCAGAATTTGCTACACTGGTAGATTCTGCGTTCACGGACGCAGAATCTTTTGATACAGTTAGGATATCTTCTCCCGTTTCAGCTTGATTAATCTGATAAATGTCATCAACTGTGATTTCTGGCTTCATCAAATATAACCGAAAGGGTGCGTTGAATTTCTTTTGTTCTTGACTCAACAAATTCGCGTCCATCAGTTCTTTTTTGATATTGGTGATTTTACGAGGCGACACATTCAAAATTTCTGACAATGTTTGATTCGTGTAGACAAAGTACAGTGAGTCCGAAGAATCAATCCACTTATTTTTGATAGATAGCTGCAGTCGATCCAGCAGCAAAGCATATAAAATTTTGGCATCGTTGGATAGTTTTTTGTATTTCTCATTCGTGAAAAAAACTTTCGGCATTTGGTAGTACTTCATACCATACTGTTCTTGCAGCGTAAAAAACAGATTATGGGTTTGCATAGAAAAACTTCCCTTCTTAACCTAAAAAATGTTGTAAGGGAAGTTTCAGATCAGTAAGGTTATCTGTATTTACACAAACAGAATATTATCGTATACTGAATTTGCGAAGTTAGAAACTTCCCCTACTCCTACTCCTAAGCAAGGTGGGTAGGGGAATTTTTTTTGGTTTTTTTTTATTATTTTAGCACATAAAAACTTTTAACAAATAAAAACTTTTTATTTGTTAAAAGTTTTTATTTGTTAGCCCACAAGTTTAAAGGCTAACCTCCGGTAAGTAGCGTAACTGTATCTTTGCTACAGAATACTTATTGCAGAGGTTACTTCTAGGGGTCGTTTAGATTGGGTGCTTTACTCCTTAAAAGTAACCTTCCTTCAAATTTTTGTAAACGTTTTTTAAGCAAAAAAAAAAGATGTGTTAAAGTGGTAAAATGTTATATACCATTTTACCATTCTACCATTCTACCATTTTACCATTCTACCATTCTACCATTTTACCATTTTACCATTATGGGGGAGTTTCTGAAGGATATCTCTTCATGTTAAATACCATTATGGGGGAGAAAGGGTTGTACAATTTTATCTTGCTGGTGTATGATAATGTTACATAACATTTAGGGGGAGATAGAGTATGGCAGCAACCGTTCTAAGTTTTGCCAATTTTAAAGGGGGCGTAGGGAAAACCTCTACAACTGCTTTGGTAGGTTATAACTTATCCAATCTGGGATACAAAGTGTTGATTATTGATTTTGATGCGCAAGCTAATTTGACTTCCTTACTATTAAAAACTAAATCAGCAGTGGACGATATAATCACTATCGATAAGTCATTAATGGGAGCTATTAATGACCAGATTCCTTTAACTGACATTACGATAGAAATCAAAAAAAATCTGACATTAATTCCGAATGCGGTCGACTTTTCCATGTATCCCCGCTATTTAGAGAGAAATTATGATAACGAGACAGATAGAGTGTCGTTTTTTAAAAAACTACTGGAACCTTTAAAATCAGAGTATGACTTTATTTTTATAGACGTTCCTCCAACATTAAGCTTGCTAAATGACACAGCATTTTATGCTTGTGATCAAATAGTAGTTGTTCTTCAAACACAAGAACGATCATTGGCCGGAGCTGAGGTATTTATTACCTATTTACAAGATACATTGATTAATGATTTTCATTCGCTGGTTGATATTTTGGGAATACTACCTGTATTGAGTAAAAAAGGAGCTCGTGTAGATGAAGAAATTCTGAAAGCGGCTATTGAAGAATTTGGAGAAGAAAATATCTTCGAGAATAAAATTTCAATTATGGAGCGCATTAAACGTATGGATATGGAAGGTATTACAGATAACCCGAAGGATGTCCATGATCGCCGTGTTCATGAAGCATTTACCAATGTGGCAAAGGAAATTGTCGGTCGTTTAGAGAAAGTAGGGGAGTAGAATGGCGTTACTGAATCATAGTGAAGTAAAAAACACCGGTAAAAAGATCCTAACCCGAGGCCCAAAAATAGAGACAACCAACAAGGTTAATCGGGGCGATATCGAACTTAAGCCTACTGTTAATGAACAACCTAGCTCTAAAGGGAAAAATGTTCTAACTAGCTATGTAACAGAACCTGTGAATATTCGTGTAGACAACCACATCCGTAATTATATAGCGGCTCTTATTACAATGGGTCATTCGGACACCCAAAAAGATATGGTGGAATTGGTACTGAATCTCTATATCGAAAATTTAAGTAATGGTGAATTAAAGCGATTTGAAGATTTAGTTCAAATCTATGAAGATAAAGATGTGAAGAAACATCAGAAAAAGGTTGGATTATAAAATGGTAGAATGGTAAATAACATTTTACCATTCTACCATTTTAACACTTTGGGGGAGGCTTCGAGAAGGTTTTTA
>ERZ1023652.192-NODE-192-length-13955-cov-4.087793_pt1 | contig 13955 bp, 12 predicted proteins | sample MGYA00520879_ERZ1023652 | MGnify/ENA primary metagenome ERZ1023652 (study PRJEB33180, sample SAMEA4044469) | wastewater metagenome | place: Denmark | collected 2016-04-02 | study: EMG produced TPA metagenomics assembly of the PRJEB13832 data set (Local...
GGCCAGCATTCGCTCCCCGGAGTTGAGCTCGCAGGCGCAACGCGGTTCTCCGATAAGCGCCCTCCTCTGATCGGAGTTCACCTGCCCACCACGTATTTCCAAAACAATCTCGTTGCTAGAGAATACTGAAAAGACCGATGGAATCGTTCCATCGGTCTCAATAACATTATAATCGAGCGTCTATCTGACTGATTTCTCAACTGCTGCTTGCTTTACCTCAACGAACCTGATTTCGACGTGCTTGCCCAAAGCTTGCGCTATGTCTTCTAGCATGGAGAATGATGGTTCCATTCTGGCGCTTTCGATCCTCGCAATGGTCGAGCGTGATTTGTTCACCTTTTTAGCGAATGCAGTCTGGTTCAATCCTGTTTGTTGCCTTAATTCGAACAACAAATCCGCAAAATCCAATTTTGCCTGTTCTTCTTCAAATGCCTGTTTGAACTCGGAGCTTTCGGACTTTCGTCGCTTAATCCCTTTACTGTTCTTGCTCACTTGTCATCCCTCCTCTGTTTCTGGCTGACCAGTATTGTTTTTGATAGCCTTTGCTGTGCGGATCTTTTATTTTATGTTATTTCCATTATACATTCCACTGTAGCGAGTACGCTACAATTATCCATTTTATAATTGTAGCCAAACAACTATTGCTCATTCATTTTGAAACACTTGCTTCCAAACTGATCCAAATCGTTACGGATCTCTCCACCTCATCGCATCGATATGCGCCTGCTTCGTCTCATCATCCGCTAAAGTGTACCGCCTCAATTCGCCATAGATTTGTTCGATTTCCAAAGGCGTGAAAATTTCCGGTCGCCGCTCCATATCCTCCATAATTTCGCAGGCCATCACATCCCGGTTCATCACCTTCACTTCCGGCGAATAAACAGACATTTTCTTGAGGACGCAACGCTCGCTGAAAACGATATAGGAACGAAAAACCTCGTCGCCCAGGCCCAGATGTTGCTTCAGAACGCTGATGTGCTTCTTGTTCTGCCAGATAGGATTGTAGAATTGAAAATGCCGGCCGCCTCTGAAAATCTGTTTCCAGTACCTGCTGTTCTCGTCCCCGAAGATCCAGCCGCTGTAATTTTTCGACTCGAAAACATAGATGCCGGTTGCCGAAATCATGATCAAGTCGATTTCGGTGGTTGTCCCATCTCCTTTGGGCAAATAGACATTCGTCAACAATTTGTGCTGCTCACCTAAGTCCTCCAAACAGGAATAGATCAGGAATTCGCCGAAGTTTCCATCATCAAAAAGAGTATCGAAGACGCTATTGCCGCTTGCATCGTTGTATGCGGTCCTTTGGTATCGGTTGTATCGTTTAGGTTTCTTCTGCTTCGGCGGGGCTACACTAAATTCTTTACACAAACCAACCACAAGAAGAAAAATCAGTATTATTTCCAAATTCAGCAGCTCCTTTAATCCGATTAACCATCAGAGAGGTGTTGAAGCATTCAAAGATAATATACGCGACTCATCGGAAAATGATTGCTGTTTCAATAGGATTTCAATCTGGCTCCCTTCTCCTGTGAAAGTTCCCTCGCCGGAGGAAAACCTTCCAAAAGACTATCACCTCCGGCCACGACGGCTTCGCCGGAGTACAGCCGCCCGCAACGTACTCTCCTCCGGCCAACATTCTCTCCCCGGATTTGAGCTCGCAGGCGCAGTCCCTTCCTCCGATGAGCGCTCTCCTGACCAGAGCTGACATTCTAACATTTTCAATTTTTCTGCATTAGAAACGCACCCTATTACCCGCACTGATATAGCGAATGCGGGTAATAGGGTGCATTTTCTTTTTTCATTCATATTGCCTTTTTTTTGAACTCCAATTCTTTGTCAATTCATCTTCTTCGATTATCGCTTGAAAAGGTGGATCCAGAAAAGAAATAATCAATCGAACAACCTCATTCAAACTCAATTCATATTTCAAAACCTTCTTGCAGAAGATATTCCATCTACTGTTGATGGCATCATTTGTAATCAATCGCTCAATTACTTGTACTGTGTCCTTCTCGTAGGGAGTTCTTCTTTTTGAGAGCGTTTCATATATTGCTTCTTGAATTTTTCTTCCTTCAAATTCGAAGGAAGTTGCCAAATAATAAATGTCGTAAAAATCTTTCATACGTCCCGTCGATTCCATAAACCGAATAATTGCATCAAATTTTTCTGAAATCGTTGATTCTAGAGAATAGGTGAGAATAGTAGGTTTTTCAAATCCATCCAGCAAAACAGGTAGTGTTCTTGTCAATGCTGATGGAACGATCGTATCTCCTACACCAAAATCAATGCTGAATGGTGTCTTTGTTTTTCCCATGTATCCTATTAGATTTACACGAATTCCGTTGTACTCTTTCATTTCGCTGATTGGTTCAATGCTACGGATTTCAATCTCCATAAATTCATTTTGACTCTTTTTCTCTAGGATTGATCGAACTAATTTATCTACTGAATCCAGCTCATTAGAATAATTTTTCAACAAATAATCAGCATCAACTGTCGGCCTTGTAGTAAAACCGCTGATTGAATATAAAAGAAATCCCCCTTTTAAAATGAGTTTTTCCTTATAATCACTCTGGGCCAACCTTCTGATAAATTCTTCTTGAAAAAATAAGTTCAACAGCTGCTGAAAAGCAATGCCTTCTTCTTTTGCCTTATTTTTTAGCCTTGCTAATATCGAAGCACTTGAATGACTCATCATAGCCACTTTCCTATCTGCGATTGCATTTTTTTCGTGATATTAAATATTTCTGCGTATTCAAATAGACGTCTGATGTTCTTTTTGGGGTCTTTGATGTATCTCATGACTGCGTTCGAAAATACTTCTTTTTCAAGTTTTTTTTCATAACGCATAATATCGCATATGGTGCGCTCCCTATCAAAAATTCTGACTTCTACTCCTTGAATTTCAAATGTTGAAACACCAATACTAAGGAATTTAGTTTCTTGATAATAAGGTTCCAGCGGTGGGTATTCGATATCATACCGACTTTTTTCGCTATCTCTATCCACCGCTATCTGCCAGGCCGTGGGAATTCTATCGGTATAGTTATAATGTAGCAGTGCGCTTTCAAGAAATATTACTGCATCAGGAAACAGTCTTGCAATAATAATTTCTTCCGGATTCACTTCATCCGCAAGTTCGTAATAACCTTTCTTTATTTTTGATACTTCTCCTTCTTCAAGCAACTTTTTGATTTGACGACTACTTAGGCCCAATGCATTCAACTCTGCTGTTTTTAGGACTCCTCCATGTTTTTCAAATTCCTCTATAATTTTTTGTTTTTCAATCATATTTGCACCTCTTTATCCGCATTGGAATTCCAATGCGGGTATTCAAGTGCAATTATATCACTATTTCGTAGCACTAATCAACATGTCCTCTATGACAATTTAAGCAGATGCATGCTCCTCCGGTGAACCGCCCTTTCACCGGAGGAGAAAATCCCGAAAGACTATCACCTCCGGCCACTGCGGCTTCGCGGGAGTTCAGTCAACCGCAAAAACATCCACCTCCGGCCAGCATTCTCTAGTCGGAGGAACATACCCCTTTAACACGGCACCCACTTCTGACTAGAAGAACGACAAAATAACCGCTGAGGCAACCCAGCGGTTATTCGGTGTATTCTTCAATTCATCATTACCTTCCAAAACACTCATACAATTCCTCAGCCAACTTCGTGCTTTCCAGCCTGATGAAGCTGGCATCATTTGTTTGATTGCCGAGAACATCGATGCTACCGTACCAAACAACTTTGCGATCAATAAGTACACATTTTGGTCCAGTAGCGTCTTGTTGTTGCAAGTCGATTCCTTTGTCTGCCAATGATGCAAGCAGCAGCATCCGGTTGGAGCGATGTTGGGGATTGGCAATACTGTCAGCATTCTTCGTCATTACGCTGACCGTGACTGTTTCCAGGATGCGCGGTTTGATGGTATTCAGGAATGTCGCCACTGTTTTGCCGGCCAGAGCAGGACTGACCATCATAACCTCACGCTTGGCAGACAGCAAATCTCGCTTCAGTTCGTCGGCGTAATCCTTTCCGGTATACATCAAACTGCGGCCGCCCGCTTCCTGATCCGCCAGTTCGACCGAATAGCCGATGCCGGTATAGCCCGTCTGCCGCTTGCGGTACATCCGCTCGAGCACCGGAACGTGGACATCGACATAATCGTAGATGCGGACCTCGGTTTTACCTTCGTAGAGACGATGCAGGCGTCCGGCGTATTGGTGCAGCCGGCCCTTCCAGGAAATCGGCATCGCCAAGAAGAGCGTATCCAGGCGCGGTTCATCGAATCCTTCGCCGATGAACGAACCGGTAGAAATGATTGTAAGCGGTCGATTTACCGGCGCTTCACGGATTTCCCGCAGCTTTTCTCGTTCTGTCTTCCTACCCAGCCCACCCGTAACCGCCACCACATCAGGGATTTCCTCTCGCAGCAGCTCTTCCAGCCGTTTCACATGCGCGACCCTTTCCGTCAGAATGATGGCGTTCCTGCCCTCTCGGTAATTTCTGATGATATCCGCAACCAATTTGCTGTTACGCTCTTCATTCTCAAAAATCTGTTGATAAACCTGTTGAAGGGACATCTCCTGCCGGATTATCGGATCGAACGCTGTGAATTGCATCCTTACTTTGTGGTCGAACGGCCTTGCCTTCGCCTGCTTTTTCGCATTATCCTTATAGCGGATCGGTCCGCACTGCATAAAGACAATCTGTTGCAGGCCATCTTTTCGAGTCGGTGTGGCCGTCAAACCATAGACGTACTTCGCCGTGGTTGCCTGCAGAGCTTGCTCGAAACTGACCGCAGACAGATGGTGGCACTCATCGACGATGACCATCCCGTAATCCTGGAGACATTCGTGGACTTCACCTTTGTGGTAAAGGGATTGCAGCAAAGCAATGTCTATCTTTTGGGTCAGCTTTTTCTTTCCGCCTCCCAACTGCCCGACCAGCTTTTTGGCTTCCTTTTCGTTCTCGGTATCCGGGAAATCGAGGAATGCTTGGATTTTCTCCTGCCACATACTGACCAGACTCGTTTTGTTCACGACAATCAAGGTGTTCACTTTCTTCTCGGCGATGATGTTCAATGCGCACACCGTTTTACCGAACGCGGTCGTCCCGCAGAGAATCCCATTATCGTGTACAAGCAGATTGGCCACCGCTTTTTCCTGTTCCGGCCACAACTCTCCTTTGAAATCCACACGTAATTCATCCCCATTAACGGTATCATCCGTCACCGAGACAGGGATATCCAAAGATTCGAACAACGCCATCACTTTTTCTCTATACCCGCGCGGCAGTCCAATATATTGCGCATCCTCCGCGCCGCATGAAATCAAGCGGGTAATATTATGGGTGGACATCCGACTGGCCTGTGCTTGGTAGAACGCAGGGTTGTGAAAGACCGCCATCCTCTTCAAATGACTCAACGCTTGCTCCGTCAATCCAGCTTTTTCGATATAGACCCGATTGGCAAGAGTGATTTTCACTAGATCCGGAAAATCTGCTCTTGTCAAAACAATCTGATTCTTCCGCCACGGTTTCATCACTTCGTTTGCCTCAGCGTTTTCGAAAAAATCTTCCGCCCCGTTTTGCGTCTGCAGTTTCTTCAGGAGTGATGAGACAGCATCAGCCGGTATTCTCTTGATTCCTGCCAAATAAGCCCACTGATCCTCATAAGACTGGAACGACTCATCGATAAATTCGCTGTTCCCATGCAGGCGCGCCGTTTTCTGCAGCGGCAAAGCGATCAGATTACCGAACCCGCCTTTCGGAAGGCTGTCCTGATTCGGAAAGAGCCGATCGAAGGACGACATCTTGATTTCGTGCCGACGATTCATGGCCGCAGTCAACAGCGCAGTTCCCAATTCCCTGGAAGTCTTCGCAAGCACGGCATCCTCAAAGAAGAACCACACATGCGCCCCATTGCCGGATTGCGAACGTTCGATGCTCACTGGGATTTCAAGTTCCTTGCACACATCCCGCAGCACTTCGGCATCCCTTTGCCATTCCCCTTTATCCAAATCGATCGCCAAAAAGTGACAACTGTCATCCAGACAAATCGGGAAAACGCCTGCAATCATACCATCAACCCCCCGCAGATGGTGATCGACAACCCGCTCATCAAACGGCGCATACTCCCCATCCCCCGGTTTCCGTTCCCAAGGCTTGGATTTCATCGGGCCATAAACCATCTTTCCTTGCTTCTTGTTGAAATACTTGTGCGCGAACACATCCTCGCGTCCTTTGAAAAGCGACATGAAAAGACGTATTTTTTCGGCAGGCGGAGAGAATTTATTGATAGAAGGGGTTGGCGATTGCGCTGAATCTAAATTCGACTTTCCTAGTGCTTGGGTCGGAATGATGGCAGGTTTGGATTCAAGGTACTTAGTCGCACCATCTTCTACTAAGGACACACCTGTATTTTTGATAGTAGCTTCTAAAGATGCAATCCGATTTCTCAGGAGCTGGTTTTCTTCCAGCAATTGTTGATACTTTTCGTAAAGGTTTTCTGGATTCATGGTTGTTTTCCAACTCCTAATCGCCATTATTGGTTATAGAATTAATTATATGGATTCCCAATAGAAGCAACTTAGTTTCCTCACAGACCACTAATTACCTCCGTCAACGAATTCAGATCGTGCTCGATTTCCCTCTTCAGCACATTCCGGTTCATGACTTTCATTTCCAGCGAGTGGACAAACATTTTCTTCAGTTCGCAGCGTTCACTGAAAATGATGTAGGAGCGGAACACTTCGGTGCCCCACCTCAGGTATTTCTGCAAATTTTGATGTACTTTTTGGTAATAATCCTAGTATCCGACTGTATTGATAAAATTATTAGCAATTTACTTGATATCAAGTAGATATCTACTCGATACCTTACTTGATAGGTACTCGATATCCTTTTTTTGCTTTGCTGACAAGATTTTTGTCCACATTGTTGAAATCTACTCGATACCTTACTTGATAGGTACTCGATACCCCCCAGTTATTCATTATCAACTTTACCTTTCACAATAACTAAGTATATTCAGGTCCTTTCAAAGTGTAAAATTTATGAGGATCTTTTGGATGGGATTGGTGGACTTTGATGATTCCTTCATCTACAAGTTTACTTAGAAGTTTTCTCGTAGGCACTGCACTCCTGCCTATCAACGTAGCTGCTTCTGAAGGCGTTAAAGGTCCGCTATTATACAGATGCCTAACGACGGCTTCTTCTAACTCGTTTAATCCATCAAATAATTCAGTAGTTATTATTTGACTGACCCGGCCTGTTTCACGGTATTTGCGCGCTACAATATTATTTTTTAATGTCAATTGGACAGCACTATTATTAGGTTCCTCATAGACAGGATCATCTAAAAAATACTCTTTCATTTCCTGAAAAATTCTTCCTACACCCTCATTAGATTCTCTAACCCATTTATATTGAGTTAATGCAGCCGCGACTTTAGGGTTACGGGAATAACGTTCTTCTTTAATATTTTTCAAATTAACTGAAGCAGGTAAGGCTCCGGGACTATATATCTCTAAACGATCATCATACATTTTTATTCTGATATGATCCCCTAGGTTATCGTATCTTCTATGTACAACTGCGTTAATCATACCTTCAAACCAAGCGAATTCCGGATATTCAGGAAGTGTAACAAATTTTCCATCTTTTCCCAAAAAAGTAAAGTCACGTAATTGCGTCTTGATAAACTCCCTCGCTTCTTTAATGGCAGTAGGTAATGCTTTATCAAAAGTAACATCTTTGACAATATTCAATCGATAGCCCGACTCCGCCTTAACTCCCTCATATCGCATAAATCGTATTCTTGCACTAGGAAAATAAGCAGTAATATTATCGCTAAACAATAATAATCCAGCAACAGTCAGTTTCCCATCTCTTAAAAACCCTCTGGCTTTTAATAATTTTTCAGTAGAAACAGTAGTGCCTAATAGTTGACGAAATTCATCGACAACAGCTTCATTTACATCTTCTATAGAGGAATACTCAACCAATTCCTCTTCAAAGTTTCGAGAACCTCTATCAAATTCTAGTTGGGTAATTTGGCTATGAACTAGTTTTTTGCTTTTATCATTGACACGTAAAAAGACCGTCTCATCTTTTAAAGCAATAATGGATTCGTAGTTGGGTTCGATTGTGAATACTAATATTTCGTCGTCTTCGCCCTTCGAATTCTGAACAGGGACTCTTTCGATCGTGTATTTTGGTAATCTTGATAAAAAATCTAGTGGAGCTTCAATGTATTTTTCAATAGCTTTTGACTTTGGATATTTAAATCCGGTTATTTCTCCATCGTCCTCTATTCCAATCACCAATATCCCGCCTTCAGCATTTGAAAAAGCACTAATATGTTCAGCAATCTTCTTCGGCTCAAGATTAGCGCGTTTTCTGTCTATAATTTGCCCTTCAGCTTCGTACTGTAAATATTCCAAATTAGCCACTTAAAATCCCCCCATATCATAAATAGAATCACAGCATGCAAGTCTTCTATCGTTTCCATATGTATCCATTATACCAAAAGACATTAATCTAGCATCTAAAGATGCGGCCGATTTTGGGCTATCTTTTTCTGTTATCATGTAAACGTCAAGATCTTCATGGGATATCCAGTTTTTCATTGCTCCCGATGATAAAAGTTGATATTTTAAAATTTGGGACCACGAATTGAACCTACTCCCTATACCTCCGCATTATCCCCAATATCGCCTCCCCATACTTCTCGCACTTAACCTCCCCAAACCCAGAAATCTTCCTGAGCTCATCCAAACTCCGTGGCATGCCAGCAATCAACGCCTCCAGCTGGAGATTGTTGTAGACATAATATGCCTTGATGCCCTCTGCTTTGCTGGTTTCGTAGCGGTATTGTTTCAAAGCCTGATAAAGCGGCGTTTCCTCGATCGCAACCTCAACTCCGCCACTCTCTTCCTTATTTACAATCGCCCCATCTAGCTCAACAGCACCGCCATCCAACAAATACTTCTCCGCATAATCAACAGGATTCTCCTTATGCAAACCCACAAAAAAATCCGCCATCTCATACATATCCTTTTCCGAAGACGCCAAATCCTTGTTTTCACGCAGCAATTTTTTGATGTGCGCAATCAACTGGTCGCTTCGGATGATCTGATCTTTGATCTCTTTCGGCGCCTGCTTCAGGTTGATGACTGTTTTCGGATTAGCAAGCACAATCACGGATTTGTGGAGTTCACCGAATGATTTATCGAGCGCAACCCGCATCAATGGATTTCTTTTATTTCCCAGCCGCAACGCCTTAATCATCTCCATATGCCGCACATTCTGCGTAACCGGGCTATAGATACCTTCCTTTTTGCGCTTCCCGTTGAAGTCCAGCTCGCGGATGAACTCCCCGCGGCTATTGACCTCAAGATTGCCGAAAAGATTTTTGCATTCGACGACGAGGCAAAATTTGGTGGTGATGATGAGGTAGTCGATCTGCGCCGACAGTCCCTCGTGCTCGAGGCGCAGATCGTGCAGGACGATGATCGGCAGGTAGCTGTTGTTCAGCTCGAACGCGACGTTCTCCTCCCCGGCAATGCCGTACGCGAGCAGCTTCATATCGCGCTCAATCTGCGGCTTCACCCTGTCCGGCGCGGTGGCGTAAAGCTGCTGCAACCGCTCCAGCTGCTTCTTCGCATCGCTGTCCGCCTTATAAAAATCCGGTTTCTTCAGACCCACCGGCTTTTGCGTAACCAATTCTTTGAATGAATCAAAAACTCCCATCATAATCCTCCAATCTCGTTTGCTGTATTTTATAATCCGAGCCATGTAAACCACTCGCTCAGGACTGAGCGAATTTGTCAAAGCGCCCGCCTGGGACAGCTGAATTTCCCATACAAATGCCCCCTGTCCTGCAAAAAAGAATTCATTCTGAACAAAACGAAATACTTTAAAGAACAGAGGGCTGATTAAACTTTTTCTCAATTTGTTTTAAACAACTAATACAATATCAATTTTACTATATCCAATCAGATTAAACTATGATTAAAAGTGATAATTTCTATATTTCTGATTTGATATTGTTAGTAAACGGCGGCTTCGCCGGAGTTCCATATCCAAATAAAACTCACCTCCGGCCAACGTTCACTAGTCGGAGTTGAGCTTTATTTGATTGCTTTAATTCAGTTGCGATAGTGCTCGTCGGATTAAGTTGTAGAAGCAACAAGAAGCCTCAATTAGATCAGTGCGTATATATAATATGAGAAGTTTGTGTAGAAGAAAGGTGAGGAAAGTTGCATGTTTACTAACGAAAATATCAGTACGGATGAAATTCGTGATAAGTTAAGTCTATTAGATAAATTCTGCCATGACCAGGGTATTAGAGCAGAATTCGTTGTAGTGGGAGGCTCTGCTATGAACTTACTACTTGCTAAAGAGAATATTGAATTTCGTGGAACCCATGATATTGATATTGCCGGGCTTTATACAACTAGCCGGGACCAGCTGTATCAGTATTTACCCAAATTAGGCATTGAACCAGTCGATGGTGTTCTGCTCCCAGAAGTATCTGAATTTTTGAATTCTGAAAACATACAATCTTTCGATGATGACTATTCAAATTTAACGGTCTATCTCCCATCCTACGAAATGCAAGCCTGCATCAAATCTTTGACAGATAGAAGAAAAGATTATGAAGACGTCATGAATAGTGGTATTTTAGATTGTTGCGATATTCAAAAACTTATCGGTCTCATAGAGGAGTACAAAGATTACATTTTAAATCCCAATCCACTTTATAGTTATTATTCAGACATTCTGGTTGAATTGCAAAAAAGGCTTTGAGATAGTATTATATAGGAAATGAAAGGAGGCAATGACAAATGGTTCATGTTGATAAAATGTTGCGCGTTGTAAGCGACTGGAGACCATTGTATGAAGGCGAGCGCCAGAAAACAGTTCTTCACGTCCAGAACACTTTAGAAAAGCTATCGAATCAACCCGTTGAATTGCCAACTTTATACGACCAGTTATTGAACTCTCCTGCCGATGATCAAACAAAACGAGACGCTGTAAAAATGGTGCGTGTCCTCTATCATACATTAGACGTCAACGATGAAGAACAAGCTGCAAATGAAGCCTATTTAAAAGAACTACGTCAAAAAAGAAAACCCTTATCCGCGGTTGTAAAAAAGCTACGATAAATGAGCTATCGCAAACAAAAGAAGCTAAGTCTCCTGCCTACAAGGTCGGATGGCTTAGCTTCTTTTTTGCTTATATCTTTTCACCGGTGTTGTCCACTCTCTTTTGGTGAAGCTCACTTCTGCCGGAGGAGGAGATCCCAAAAGGCGATTACCTCCGACCACCGCGGCTTCGCCGGAGTTCGGCCGACCGCCACACATGCTCCTCCGGCCAACATGCGCTCACCGGTGTTGAGATCGCCAGCACAGTCTGTCTTCCGACGAGCGGGGCGCTCGTCGGAGCTGACGGTTTCCTCCGGTTAGGGGGTTCCTTGCCGGAGGAAATCGCCCAAAAAGATCATCACCTCCGACCACGGCGGCTTCGCCGGAGTTCGGCCTCCGCACCACGCAGCCTCCTCCGGCGAACATTCGCTCACAGGAGTTGAGTTGGCCGGCGCAGTCTGTCTTCCGACGAGCGGGGCGCTCGTCGGAGCTGACGATTTCCTCCGATTAAGGTTCTTTCGGTTATTCTTTTTGGACTATTTTGATGCAACGGGGCATTACAACGGTACAATTAATTATAAGCTCACAGGATCAACGCACAATCCCAAAGATGCGGTCCAAATCAGGTTCGCCGCATGGGAGCGCAGAGGGCTTTCTTCAAACAAAGGAAAGCACAGGTGCGATGAGGTTGTGTCTTCGAGCGTGATGATTTTTGGCACGATTGATTTTTTTGCACGGATATATTCGAATAATCAGCCGATATGATTTATTTCAAAAGGATTCGGCTCCATATAGTGTGACAGTTTGGTTTGCAGTGATCGGAAGGGGAAAACGGGATGGATAAGGTGCAGGAGTTGTTGGATGATTTATACTTGGTGTGTCAGCCGATCGTGCTGTGTTCGCGCGCGAATGTTATCGATGGGTACGAAATTTTATTGAGATCCACAAAATTGCGGGCTTTCCCTGAAAAAATGTTCCTGTGGTTCATTGAAAAGGACGAACGCAATGCCAGGTTGATGGCTTATTATTTTCGGGAACTGAAAAAATTAGTGGACAGGCACAGCAACACCAATCTGGCGCTGAATCTGCATCCAAAGCAGTTGCAGCATCCTTCCACGTGGACTTTTTTGGATAATATTTCTTCGATGAAAGGGAATGTCTCGATCGAATTGACGGAGCATTGCTGCGAATTTGACCCGGCCGATGGAGCTGATGCCCTCCAAACCTATATCTCCAATATGAAGAGCAAGGGTTTTTCATTGGCGATCGATGATATCGGCAGTGGCCAAAATAACTTTGAATTGATCTCAAAAAATGTTCAAAATATTCATACCATCAAAATTTCGCTGCTGGATTTCAGAAACACCAACGAAGACAGCATGTTCTTTTCCTTGAATAATTGGCTCAACTTTTCCAACCGCTACAATCTGAAAATGGTTGTCGAAGGCGTCGAGTCGGAATGCATCAGCAACAAGCTGAAAAACCTGGGTATGGTCTATCAGCAAGGCTATTACCACGGGAAAGGCCAAGTTTTGTGCTGAACTTTTGCGGCCGGAGTAGCCGGCCAAACATTTTTCATCGTTAGTCCAATCCGGATGCGCCGGGTTGGGCTATTTTTTTGTGCCCGTTCCTCCGGTTAAGGGGTTGTCTGCCGGAGGAGGAGATGGATAAAGATGAGCACCTCCGATCACCGCGGCTTCGCCGGAGTTCAGCCACCCGCAATGCATCCTCCTCCGGCGAACATTCGCTCACAGGAGTTGAGATCGCCGGCACAGTCTGTCTTCCGATGAGCGCCTGGCTCATCGGAGCTGGCAGTTTCCTCCGGTTAGGGGGTTCCTTGCCGGAGGAAATCGCCCAAAAAAATCATCACCTCCGACCACAACGGCTTCGCCGGAGTTCGGCTGTCCGCCGCGCTTCCTCCTCCGGCGAACATTCTCTCGCAGGAGTTGATCTCGCCGGCGCAGTCTGTCTTCCGATGAGCCTACCGTTCATCGGAGCTGGCAGTTTCCTCCGGTTAGGGGGTTCCTGCCGGAGGTGGAGATCTGAAAAGACAATTACCTCCGACCACCGCGGCTTCGCCGGAGTTCGGCCTCCCGCAATGCATCCTCCTCCGGCGAACATTCTCTCGCAGGAGCTGAGCTCGCTGGCACACCACCACTTCCGATGAGCGGACCGCTCATCGGAGCTGAGGTGCTGTCATCTACTGATTGATTCACTAATGGTTGAAAATTTGAGAAATTTTCTCAAATATTTGCTCGGCGCATATATTTAGGTTATGATGTGGGGGAGGTGATGACGATGCTACACCAATTTACGTTCAAAAATTTTAAATCTTTCAAAGAAGAAACAACACTGGATATGCTGGCTTCTTCCATCAAGGAGCATCCACATGATGTCGTGACGGATGTGATGGAAGAAAAAGTATTGAAAGTTGCAGCGATTTATGGTGCAAATGCTTCCGGTAAGAGCAATGTTATTGAAGCGTTTGCCACTATGAAAAATCTGGTGCTTTATTCCTTCAGACAAAATGTTTTTCCGACAAAGAATGATATCGAGCCTTATTGGTTTGAAGATAAGAATGTGCCTACGGAGTTCAATGTAATTTTTTCTGCAGAAGACGACATCTATCAATATGGATTTTCTGTATTAGAGGGCGTTATTCTTGAAGAATACCTTTATCAGAGGGATCCGAAAGTAAAAAAAGAAACCTATATTGAACTATTCAGTAAAAACGGTGAGACTTTATCGGGGGAACTGCTCAGTAATATAGGGACCCAGAATATCCTGGAGCTCATTGAAG
>ERZ1023652.195-NODE-195-length-13735-cov-5.393225_pt1 | contig 13735 bp, 14 predicted proteins | sample MGYA00520879_ERZ1023652 | MGnify/ENA primary metagenome ERZ1023652 (study PRJEB33180, sample SAMEA4044469) | wastewater metagenome | place: Denmark | collected 2016-04-02 | study: EMG produced TPA metagenomics assembly of the PRJEB13832 data set (Local...
TTACTGCCGTAGACATATTATCAATGCGAATTTTTCGTGGGACGCCGCCAACTTGTCGGAATAGCTCCTTCATTCCTTCAAGTAGACACTCTTGATTCTCCGCTGGTAATGCCACCGCAAATCCGCCGTTACTATAAGCCTAGATTCCCAAAAAATTATAACGTGGTCGGGGGCACAACACCTAAGGTGTTATATAATTGCGACTGCTTCTTCGTAATCTCACCCACTCGCACTGCACTGCCTGGATTTTCAAATGCCTCAATGACATCCAATTCGTCCAGTAATTCCTGCATCGTATAATTTTTATACAGCCCTTTTTCGGACATCTGCTTTTTGATGTACGATAAATAGATCAATGCAATAAACTGCACGAATAATTTTCCTTCAAGCGAACTTTCTGATGAAACGGCTGTGCGCCGTAAATTCAACCGCTCTTTAAGATTTCCAAAGGCTTTCTCAACGATGTCTTTGTTACGGTACAAATCTAAAGCGGCGATGGGATCCTTGATTTCATTGCTGATGAGGGCAAAGAATCCGTAGTCTTTTTCCGCTTGGGTAATGGCTTTTTGTTTTGGGGTTACCTTTGTCCCGCGTTTTGGTGTTGAAGTGATTTCGAAGTATTTAGCGTACTGCTTTTCGTGTTCTGCTTTGCGGTTCCCGGAAACTAGTTCTGCTTCGAGCCGATCAAGAAGCGCATTGAAACGGTTCTCGTGCTCCAGTGCTTTTTCACCGCTAAAATAAAGATGCAGGTACATCCGCCGTTTCCCTTCAATCACATCGCCTTTGTACGGGCGTTTCTGTGAATACTCCCAGTCTATCGTTGCAGTATGGCTGTAAAGTTGGTAGCTGGCATTGTAATTAGCGCGTGTGCGGATGTTATCTCGAACCTTGTTCAGTTCTTCCTGCACGTATTTCAGGGATACTTTTGTGGCCATCAAAAATTTCAAATGATTTTGGTACAAGGCATCGATATTTTCCTTGCTGTAAAACCCTCGGTCCATTACGAGTTTGACCTTGCTAAAACCAAGATTGCCTAGATCGGCAAGCAAGTGCTTCACTGTTTTGACATCGCTTATATTGCCTGCTAACTTGCGGTAGTAAAACGGTAAGCCAGATTCTTCACCAAACAACAAAGCAAGATTGATCTGCGCAAGCGGATCGTGGTCCTTGTTGATACCGTATTTGACTTGCTTAAGAGACTCTGAATAGGAGGAAACACTGGTAGTATCATAAGCCCAATATTCATTCTCCGTCCGTCGCTTAGCCTGCAGGCTGAAAAAACGATTTTTAGCTTCTTCCGTAACCGAGGCAAACAGATCGCTGCTTCTTTGCGAGGGAATACAGCTGCCGTAAGGATGGGAATGGGTGCGATCCCACTTTGGAAAACGAAGCATCGTATTGCGATCTTCCAAAATCAAGAAGTAGGCAATCGAGAGTATCTGCTTATAGCTTTCAGGAAAGCAAGCTTTTAGATCGGCTGTAACACCAAGCAGTTCTCCGATTTTGTCAAACAGATAGGTCGCTCCGTAGAAGCTTCGTTTCATGACGGTGGATGGTACCGGCCCTTGCTTTGCAGGTGCTAATGCCGGCGGCATAGCCAATCGCTTAGAGGGAACCAGGTTCCCAGCTTCGTCCAGTTTTCCTATGCAGACACGCTTGCTGCGCGACTGTTTCTTTTCTTTATCCCAATAGTTGGTTGATTCGTAAACATAGGTAGTGCCGTTCTTCTTGTTGGTTACATATACTAAACTCATAAAATCACGCCTTTCCACGTTATAATTATAACGTGGAAAGTGCGGAAATTCAATAGGAATAGCCAGAAAATTCCTTTTATATCAATGTTTTTTGCATTCCTCGTTATAATTTACACGGGAATGAAGGTTGAATAGCAATTCAGGACCAGTGGGAGGTTGTTCGTTACTTCCCTTATCTCTACACCAAAAACAGCAGCGAGGAAACCACGACGATGGTTTCCTTGCTGCTGTTTTTGGTGTGTTCTTTTATTGATGCATGCAAGAATCTTTAAAAAGAGCATTGCCGGATAAAAAGAAATGGGTTATCATGTTCTTTGTAAACCTTGTGAATAAATAGGGTAACAATCGAAAAGGCATATACAGGAGGAGTTTAGCGATGAAGACAAAAGTTTTGACTAGGGTAACAATGATGGTGGCTTTGATGATTGTGTCGGGAGTGTTGACGATTCCGCTGCCGGGTTTACCGGTTCCGATCGTTCTGCAAAATATGATGATGATGCTAGCGGGCGGGCTGCTTGGCAAGAAATACGGCCCTCTTGCTGTAAGTGTTTTTCTGCTGATGGTTGCGGTAGGTTTTCCGGTTTTGTCAGGCGGAAGGGGCGGTATTGCCATATTCGCCAGCGCAAGCGGCGGGTTTTTGGTTGGATACGTATTGGCTCCACTTGTGATCGGCTACTTGCTTGAGAAGAATTGGGAAAAACTTACTTTTGCTAAAGCCGTTCTTATTTTTATCGTCGGAGGGACTTTGCTGATTGATTTTTGCGGCAGTTTTTCCATGGCGTATTACATGGGCAACTCTTGGTTAAACGGATTGAAGATGACGTTGGCCTTTGTTCCTCTGGATACGGTTAAAGCGATTTTAGCAGCTTGGATTACCTTGCGCCTCAAGAAACGCTACAGTCTGATTTCCCTGAAGTTGGCGTAAATTGATATAGGCAGGTGCGATGATGAAGCGTATTGACGATTGGCAAGTAAAAAATACTATGCAGACAGCGATAATCGATGGGAAAGAAGCGCTGACTTACCGGGAATTGGAGGAGCGCGTTCAGGATCGGGCTAAGATATTAGCGGGAATTCCTCAAAAAGTGATCCTTGCACCGATGTCGAATGCCCTTGATCAACTGATTAATTTTTTGGCGTTGATCCGGGCGAACAAAGTGGCAGTGCCTGTCAATGCTGGCCATTCGGATCAGGGACTGCAGGACATATTGAATCAGTTTGAGGATCCGCTGGTGTTGACGGATATCCATACAATTTCCGAAAAAGCTGCCGTTCCGTTTGATTCTGCTGAGTACGCGTCACCGAGTGATTTGGCCTTTATTGGCTTTACCTCAGGAACGACCGGGCAACCGAAGGGATACCGCAGAACCCATCAATCCTGGATCAAGAGTTTTGAAGGGACGAATGCGTTGATACGCCAGTCCTGCAATCAAAACACCACGGTTTTTGGCTCGATGCACTATTCTTTGAGTCTGTACACGCTGATGCAGACGCTCTATTTTGGGCAGACCTTCATCCTGAATCCACATTTTTCCACAAAACGGCTGATCGGCCTTGTCAAGCAAACGGAGTCGTTGACTTGTTATCTTGTGCCGACCATGATCCACGCGCTCGTTTCCAAGTTGGAGGTTCAAAATGAAGTGTTGACGGAAAACTACACGATCATTTCATCAGGCGCTAAGCTGAATGTGGATATCCGCAGGAAGCTGTACCACTATTGCCCAAATGTACAGTTATATGAATTCTATGGTTCATCGGAAACAAGTTACATCTCGATGGAAACCGTGCAGGGCATACCTTCCGATAATAGTGTCGGGCAACTATTTCCCGGAGTTGAGGTAGTCATTGATCAGCCGAATGCTGAAGGCATCGGTGAAATACAGGTCCGCAGCCCGTTGAATTTTGCGGGTTACCATCGCAAAGGCGAGGATCGCGTAGCCACAGTCGCATGCGTTTCTACCGGAGATCTGGGTAAATTGGCAGGGAATTCACTGGAATACTATGGCCGAAAAGATGACTGCATCAATCGAGGCGGCGAGAAATTCTATCCGCTGGAATTTGAGCGCCATCTGTTAAAATTGGAAACTGTTGCTGAAATCGTCGTGCTTGGCATCCCGGACGCACATTACAATGAAAAAATCGGAGCCGTCATTGTTTGGTCCGACCACAATCAAGCAATGAGCTTGGACGAGGTCAATACTTATTTATCGTCCCAAATGTCCCGTCTCGCAAAGATCGATCACATTTTTGTTGTCCAAGGCATACCGAAACAAAACAACGGCAAGATATCCAGGAAACAATTACTGCATGAGTTAGCAAAGGAGCGAGTGCCCAGTGTCATCTAAAGTTTATATTGTCGATGCAGCACGTCTGCCCATCGGAAAGTACGGCGGGATGTACAGCGACGTTGGTCCGGAAGAACTAGGCGGATTCCTGATGAAAAACATGCTAGACAAGCATCCGGGCCTAAACGAGCACATTGATGAGGTCATTGTCGGAAATGTAATCGGTGGCGGCGGCAATGTCGCCAGACGCGTCGCCTTAAAAGCGGGTTTGCCTGTGGAAACGCCGGCGGTTACGGTTGACCGTCAATGCGCGTCCGGGCTTGAAGCCATTGCTATCGGACACATGAAAATAATGTCCGGTTTTGGCGAAATCATGATTTGCGGTGGTGTGGAAAGCAGCAGCCGTGCGCCTTGGCAGATTGAACGGCCGAAATCGCTGTATGGTATGCAACCCCCTCAAATTTTGACACGCCAGCCGTTGTCCAGCGCTGAATATGGCGATCCGGATATGGGAGCAGCTGCTGAGGAACTTGCCGACAAGTATGGCATCACCCGCCAGCAGCAAGACGAGTTTGCGCTTCAGAGTCAACTGAAGTATCAAGCATCCAAACGTGCTGGCGTCTTCCATTCGGAAATCACACCTTTTCGGATCAATGACGAGCTGCTGCTGAGCGAGGATGAATGCCCAAGAAGCCGGAGCAGTTTGGAAAGTCTGAATCGATTGAAGCCGGTTTTTAAGGCAAACGGCACGATAACAGCGGGGAATTGTTGTCCCGTCAATGATGGGGCAAGCTTCACGATTTTGGCATCGGAACGCGCTTGCCGGCTTTATCATCTGACGCCGATTGCGCAAGTTGTCGATGCTGTTGCGGTGGGGGTTGATCCCAACGACTTTGGGTTAGGTCCCGTTCCTGCCGTTGAAAAGCTGTTGGTGCGCCAACAGTTAACGCTCGAAGACATCAATGTGATTGAGCTGAATGAAGCTTTTGCCGTGCAAGCATTGGCTTGCATCAAGCTGGGCAACTTTCCGATCGAAAAAATCAACCCTTCCGGCGGCGCAACTGCATTCGGGCATCCGTACGGCGCTACAGGGGCTATCCTGGTCACAAGGCTGCTAACCGAATTGAACAGGAATGAAAGTAATCGATGCGGCATCGTTACGATGTGTGTGGGCGGAGGCCAAGGTGCGGCCATTCTCATCAGAAAGGCAGGACCAATTGATGGCGAACAGTAAAATCTTCCAATTTTCGGAAGCGGATATCCGCGCGTACAATCAGCTCGTCGATCCTGCTTTGGGCAGCAAAATAAGCCTCAGCTATCTGGCGACGTTATGGCAGGAATTCGACTTGCCCGAATTGGCCGATCAAACGCCGATACTGATGAAGCAAGCTTTCAGCTCGTGCCGCGAACTTGGATTCCATCAAGCTTATGCCATTTCATTAAGCCTTACCGATAAAGCTCCTTTTAAACCCGGCAAAGCTTGTTGGACGTATACATTGGTCATCAAGGAAGAAAATGCAGTGATTGCGACATGCGCGACCACTTTGCTGGTGGAGGATCACACATGACATCAAAAGCAAACTGCTTGCTTTTCTCTCTGGAGGAATTGCAGGCCTACAAAAAAATTTCAAGGGATGCGAATCCGATTCATGACACCGGCTTGGTATTCGGCATTTTGATAATGGCCAGAGTCGAGGCGATTTTATCAGCCCATTGGGATTATCAAGCCATCACCAAATATGAGTACAAGTTCTTGAGGCCTTTATTTGTGGGCGAACGTGGACAGGTTAAATTATTTCAGGAAGGTGAATTTGAGGTTTGGCGGGAGATTGGATGCAGCGGAAAGGGTGTTTGTATTGGCAAATAGGATCGTATTGATAACTGGCGGGACAAGAGGCATTGGCTTTGCCTTGTCAAAAGCTTTTCTGAGTGCGGGAGACCGGGTAATCATCACTTCTAAGACTGCGGAAAGCATCGAACAGGCAGAAGCGGATTTGGTCCAATACAAAGATCAGCTTTGGGCGAAGCGCTGTGATGTCCGCGACCGCAAGGACTGCCGACAGTTGGTCCAGGACATTGTTCAGGAATTCGACAGGATCGATATTTTGATCAACAACGCAGGCATTTGCGCAGACGGGCAATTTTACAAGATGAGCGGGGAAAATTGGGATCACGTTACGGACACCAATATCAACAGCTTATACAATGTCACCCAGCCAGTGGTGAAGCAGATGATGAAACAGTCGGAAACCAGTTTTATTTATTCCATGACTTCAACCGCCGGAATGTACGGCGTCTTTGGGCAAACGAACTACAGCGCCAGCAAAGCTGCTGTGATCGGATTTACCTATGCTTTGGCGGAAGAAGTCAAACGCTTTAACATTCAGGTGAATGCTGTTTCGCCAGCCGCCAAAACCGACATGACGATTCCTGCCATCCAGCGCGCTGAGGAAGAATGCGCCAGGAAAGGCGAACCTTTCCCTGACTATTGGCGGATTGGTTCGAGCGAGCAGGTTGCAACGCGGATAATCCAATTGATCGATTCGCCAAAGACGCCCACCGGAACAGTATTCGGGATCAACGGCGAGCAAGTTTGGAACTATCATCGGCCGGAAAGGTCCGAATATTGTATTTGAAGCATGCGGAACCTGAGCGGGAGCGCTTTTCGGTTCTCTTTGCAATGGCATTAAGGAATCAGGAAATGATAAAAAACGGGGGCAATGAATAATGACAACTGTGGAACAACTATTGGGTATCGCATATCCCATTCTGCAAGGGGCAATGGCGAACATCTCAACACATAAACTTGTAGGCCCCGTTTCGGAAGCGGGAGGGTTAGGCATCATCGGTGCGTGCGGCATGTCCGCAGAACAGCTCCGCGAAGAAATACGCTTGACGCGCGCTATCACAAACAAGCCGTTCGGAGTAAATCTGATGCTGCAGATGCCAAATTGTGATGAACTTGTGCAAGTCATCCTCGAAGAAGGGATCGGAGTCGTAACGACAGGAGCCGGGTCGCCAAAGAAATATATGCCGATTTTCAAAGAAGCGGGCATCAAGGTGATTCCCGTCATCGCCTCGGTCAAACATGCCATAAAAATGGAGGCGGCAGGGGCAGACGCAGTCATTGCTGAAGGACAGGAAGCCGGCGGGCACATCGGCCAGACTTCATCATTATCTTTGTTGCCCCAGGTTGTCGATGCCGTTGCCATTCCCGTTTTGGGGGCAGGCGGAGTCGGGGACGGCCGTTCGGTTGTCGCGATGTATGCATTAGGAGCGCAAGGCATACAAGTCGGTACCTTATTCCTGTCCGCGGAAGAATGCCCGATTTCGGACAGATACAGACAATTTCTGTTGGACGCAAACGACACAGCGACGATCGTGACCGGCCGCAAAGCCAAAGAGCCAGTGCGGTCACTCCGCAATTCGATGCTGGAGCAATACGCTGCCTTGGAAGAAGCGAACGCACCCCATGAAGAGTTGGAGAAACTGACGGTCGGGTCGTTGGCTCGCGCCGTCCATGATGGGGATATTGAAACGGGTTCATGCATGGCAGGCGAAATCGCCGGGATGATCGGAAACATCCGTCCTGCCAAACAAATCATCGAAGAGCTTTTCGCTGAAGCCGAGGCTGTATTGGCAAAACTGAGAATCAAATATTGAAATAGGAAGACGATAACGAAATTCAGAGCAGAAAGCCTCCCATCAGAGGTATTTGGCTCTATTTTATTTGGAACAATTAAATTCCTGATTCGCAGGATAGTTTGGTAAGATAGTAACCGGAAGACTGCGCTCTGGTTATACTGAACGGAAATGTTTTGGAGGTGAAATAAAATGTACAATCATCAATTGGATACATTCATAAAAGTCGCCGATGCGGGCAGTTTCAATAAGGCGTCCGAAGAACTGTATGTATCACCGAATGCTGTCATGAAACAAATCAATCTTCTGGAAAACAGTCTGGGATTTGACTTGTTTGTCCGGACGCATCGGGGCGTCCGCTTGACACCAGCAGGCGAATCCTTGTACCGGGATGCGAAGTATCTCATCCAATATGCCAAAGATTCCGTCGCGAGAGCCGAAAAGATGGTGGCAGAGCCCAAGCACGTACTAAGGATCGGGACCTCATTGACGACGCCGGTCCAATTTTTGGTCAGTCTGTGGCCCCAGATCCGCCAACATAATCCGGATCTGAAATTTGAACTGGTCTCATTCGAGAACACCCCGGAGAATGCGCGGGAAATCATGAATCATTTCGGCAGGAACATCGATGTGGTCGCCGGCATCTACAGCGATAATATATTGAGCGAGCGGCGTTGTTCGGCATTGAAATTGTATGATACACCTCTTTGTGCGGCGGTCCCGCTCCATCATCGCTTGGCATCAAATGATGAAATAGCGATCGAGGACCTGTTCGATGAAAAGGTCATGCTCATCAAACGCGGCTACATGAGTGCCTTTGATGAAGTCAGGGATAATCTGGCAGAAAACTATCCGAGGATCCAGATTGAAGATTTTTCATTTTTCGATGTGAATGTCTTCAACAAATGTGAAAATGACAATGCGGTTCTGATCGGTGTGAAGGAATGGGGAAATGTCCATCCTTTGCTGAAAATCATTCCGATCAGCTGGAAGCATACGATTCCGATGGGGATCCTGCATTCAAACACGCCATCCAAGGATGTCAAAAAATTCCTGCAAATCATCAGTCGGATATACGAGGTCCAGTCCTAACCTTTGGGTTGCAACTTGTGAGCCAAGAGAGACTTCTTAATAGTCTCTTTTTTACTATACTGAAGAGGTAATAGTAAGAAGGGGGAAACAGAGATGAAAACAAGAGTATTGGGACAAGGGTTGGAAGTATCGGCAATCGGGCTGGGCTGCATGGGGATGGATCATGCCTACGGTGCGCCGGCTGACAGGGAAGAAATGATCAAGCTGATCAGACGCGCTGTCGAATTGGGCTGCAATTTCTTTGATACTGCGGTTGTCTACGGCGAAGCGAATGAAGTGTTGTTGGGCAAAGCCTTGGAAATCTACAACCGTGAAGACGTGATCATCGCCACCAAATTCGGCATCTACGGGCAGAAAATGGTTGATGGCAAACCTGAAAATGATCTGAACAGCAAGCCGGATTCCATCAGGGAACAGCTGGAAGGGTCCTTGGAACGATTGGGCGTTGATTATATCGATCTGTATTATCAACACCGTGTCGATCCCGAGGTTGAACCGGAAGTGGTTGCCGGGGTAATGAAGGAATTGCTGGCTGAAGGGAAAATCAAGCATTGGGGCTTGTCCAACGCACCTTTGGATTATCTGAGAAGGGCCCATGCAGTCTGCCCGGTTACCTGCATCGAAAATCAATATTCGATGGTTTTCAGAGAGCCGGAAGACGAAATATTTAAAGTATGCGAAGAATTGGGCATCGGCTTTGTCGCGTATTCCCCACTCGGAAATGGTTTCTTGAGCGGAAAATATGATGCGAACACGGTATATCCGGAAGGGGACTTCCGCAACAAGATGGGCAGATTCAGCCCTGAAGTGATGCAAAAAAATCAAGTGCTGTTGGACTTATTGAAAGAAATCGCCGACAGCAAGAACGCCACGAGCGCGCAAATCGTTTTGGCTTGGGAACTGGCACAAAAACCGTGGATCGTCCCGATTCCCGGCACAACGAAAATGCACCGTCTGGAAGAAAATTTAGGCGGGGTGGATATAGAGCTGAGTCCAGAGGAATTGAAGGGTATCAACGCAGCCTTGGATGCCCTTGATATCGATGAAACGCATTTCTGATCAGAGCCTGCCGTATATCTGCACCATAATAATTTGTACTTCAAGCAATAATGGTTAATTATACTTGAACCCTCACAAAAATTGGCCGCTAAATAATGCGCTGGTTTTGTGGGGTTTTCTTTTCTTTGGGGATTCTGGCACTCTGGTGTATGATTAGATTAGAGACTATGATGATTAACTAAAAGAGGTGGGATTATCATGAAAAAAATGTTCAGAAAAAAGACGAATATCGGGGAAACAGGAGATCCAGAAAAAGAGGAGCTAGCGGAAGTACAGGTTGAATCAGAACTTCCTGCCAGTGAACTGAAGCAAGAAGATAAAGAATTTGAATCTTTCTTCTCTGAAGTGCTAAAAAAATTACCGCAAAAGACATCAGCCAGTGTCCTAAACGCTTATGACAAGTCAAAAGAGCAGGCTGAAAAAATCCTCGACAAAAGTAAAAATCAATTTGATGGGATATTCGACGAATTTTTGAATGGTGTCGATGAAGAAAAACGCAAGAAATGTCATAAGACTGTTCACGCTGCGTCTCTGACAGCAGCCATAATCGGTTGCTCGCCAATCCCGTTTTCAGATGCTTTTTTGCTGGTTCCCGTTCAATTAACCATGATGTCTCGTCTGCACAAGATATTCGGTCAATCATGGTCCGAAAGCCTTGGAAAAAGCCTATCCAGGGAATTGATCGTTGTTGGTTTTGGGAGAGCTGCAGTCGGCAATATCCTGAAATTGGTTCCTGCGGTAGGCACTGTTGCAGGTGCCGCAATTAACGGTGCCGTTGCCAGCACTATCACAGAATCCTTAGGTTGGGTAACCGTGAAAATGTTGAATGACGGTGAAGATATTTTCGACCAAGCCATGTCGTTCAAAGGACAATTCGATACATTGTTCAAAACACTTCAGAACTCCAATAAATCATCAAATAAAAAATGAATTTCATGACAGATAAATTCGCTAGGGGCAAAGTAGCAGTTGCTTTGTCTTTTTTTAAACTGCATCATTGAGGTGCCTTTAATGGATGAAGTATTTTGGAAGCCAGTGATATAATAGTTTCTATAATCACTGTTGAAGGGGAGAGGCACATGCATGATTTAGTGAATGAATACCATATCGCGGTCCCTACCGCGTTTTACGATAACGAGGATCTGAATACGGAAGCAACTTTGCAGCATATCCGGAATCTCTATGACCAGGGTGTGAAATCGGTCATGGTATGCGGCACGACCGGGGAGCAACATAGCCTGACAGTGGCGGAGAAATTGCAGCTGTTGAAAAGCATCGATGCGGCCACTTTCCTGCCGGATGACCTGGAGATCATCTTCGGAGTGGCTAGCATCAGGCAGAAGGAAGCACTGCAGCTGGCTGAGAAAGTCAACGCGAGCGCTAAAATCAATGGCGTACTTCTGGGTTTTTCACCCTATATTTTGCCTTCGCAAAAAGAAGCGAGGCTCTATGTGGAAGCTATCGCCAAAGTTATTGAAAAGCCCATCATCCTCTACAACAATCCGCGGCGCACGGGGTTCAATCTGGAGTTGGATACTTTTGCTGAACTGATCAAAGTGCCGAACATCATCGGCATCAAGGATGCGGGGGACAGCGCGCGCATTCCCGAATTGCTTTCCGCTGCGGGCAAAAAGATCTACGTCTATTCCGGCGGGGAGATTGATTTGGACAAAAAGATCGTATTGGGCGCAAATCGGTTGTCCTCCATGGCGGGCAATCTGTATCCGACCGAGGTAGAAGCATATTTCACGGATTTGTTGCGCGGGCGCGCGGACAAAATAAAAAACGCCGGAATCGAAGAGAAGATTCACAACGTTTTTTCGGATAACCCGATCATTTACATTAAGAATGAAATCACGAAGCACACACAGATCGATATGGGCATTGCACGTTCGCCGCTGGGAAATCTGTAACAACTCAGTTCTATGTAAAAGGCTGAACTCCGGTCAGAGGCGCTTCGCCGGATGAAATAGTCATTCAAACATCGGCATCTCCTGTGAGCGAGCTTTCACAGGAGAATAGAATTGAAATATGATCTCAAGCTCCGTCGAGGGACCCTTCGCCGGAGCTGCATTAAGAGTGTACTGTGTTCCGATTGTTGGGTTCAGCGGAAGGCATCTCCCTTGCCGTATGTTCCATAAAAAAGTAGTATATTGAATATATAGTTTATTTGAGAATGTTATCATGAAAAGTGAGGAGATCCATTTATGTCGACACCTGAGTTAAGAGCACAAATCATCGAAGCACACCAAAGCCGCTATGCCACCAAATCCTTCGATCCCACGAAAAAAATTGCCGTGGAAGATTGGGAAACGATTATTGAATCGGCACGCTTATCGCCGAGTTCCTTCGGGTATGAACCTTGGAAATTCTTGTTGGTGAACAATGCAGAGATCAAAGAGGGATTGAAAGGGATCGCCGCTGGTGCTGTCAATAGCCTCAATGGCGCTAGCCATTTCGTCATCGCATTGGCCAGAAAAAATGTGACCATCGAAAGTGATCATGTACGGCACATCGTGGAGGATGTGCTCGGCGCGGAATTTGCGATTGACTCGCCGCGTAGCCAGTACTTTGACAACTTCCAGAAGAACAATCAGCAGTTGACGGACGAGCGTACCTTGTACGATTGGGCCTCCAAGCAGACATACATCGCGATGGCCAACATGATGACCACTGCAGCTCTTTTAGGAATCGACAGCTGTCCGATCGAGGGCTTCAATAAAGCTAATGTTGAGAAATACCTGTCGGAAAAAGGTCTGGTCGACCTGAGTGAATTCGGCGTTTCTTATATGCTCGGGTTGGGCTACCGCAACGAACCGATCACGCCGAAGAAACGACAAGCTTTGGATGAAATTTTGGAAGTCATCGATTAGTTGTATGATTAAAGTATAAGGAAACTGCAAACATTGCTCGCAAATACACAAAAAGAACAACAAATGCAACAGGAAGACAATCCCATCCGGAATAGGATCGTCTTCCTGTTTTTTTGCATTTTATCGACCAAAATATCATTTTGGAACAATATTGGCTGAGCATCATTCTTGACTTGAAGCTCAAATCATTGTATAAATTTACTACACCTTATCAGGAGTCTGCCAATCGCGGTTGCTTTGACAATCAGCCTTTTACATAAGTTTCATACAAGGAGGAAATGCTATGAAAAATTACTTTAATACAAACGAAATGACGTTGCAGGAACGCGAGCATCTGCAAATTGAAATGGAAATGAAGAAAAACTACTACGGTGCTTTTGTCAGCAACGTGCTGACGGATGAAATGACCGAAAAAATGGAAAATATCTGTGGAGATGACTTGTGTCAGTAAATACCACTAGCTGCATGACACTGATGAGGTGCACGAATAATTATACTGGAATGAAGGGCTACCTCAACTAAGGGGTGGCCCTTTGTTTGGTTTATGCTCAATTATAAATTATTCTGCGCTATAATCATGAATGGCAACTTGCCCCGAAAGGGGGTGCTGTTTGTGTTTGATTTAATTTCATTGGTTATCGCACCACTTTTTGTGGGACTAGTATTATTGCTAGTTGAGCATTGGTTAGATGATTAGCGGATAACTACGCAAGTTGTCGCTAACCTACACGTCTATTGTCGCAGTAGACGTAAAAAAAAGCCACTCCCTTTCGTCGCAGTCAGGGAGTGGTTTTTGTGCTGTTTGCACTGATTTAATTTCATATCGCAAAGCCATTATAACATGGAATATTATAGTTATCAATTCTCCAATTAAATCGCTACATCTTTTCCCCGCCAGTATCTTCCTGCATGATATCCGAACTGGTCTTCCTTTTGTCGGCTATTTTGCCCAAGCGGATGATATGGGCCAGGTTCTCCTCGTATTTTTCGGCAAACACGATCGAATACAGGACATCCAGCAGATAAATGA